>Ga0070709_10000870_pt1 | contig 16902 bp, 15 predicted proteins | sample LARL51metaG_FD_65449 | JGI IMG/M metagenome (GOLD analysis project Ga0070709, IMG submission 65449) | Corn, switchgrass and miscanthus rhizosphere microbial communities from Kellogg Biological Station, Michigan, USA - LAR L5-1 metaG | ecosystem: Host-associated > Plants > Roots > Rhizosphere ...
GCGTTCACGAACTTGAAGCCGTCCGTGGCGCCGAAGCGCTTGGCGAGCGCCACCGCCTCGTTGATCGCTACCCGGTACGGAACCTCTGGACGGGCGGTGAGCTCGTAAAGCGCGATCAGCAGTGCCGCGCGCTCGACCGGATCGAGCAGCCGCGGCTCGCGGTCGGCGTAGGCGGCGAGCCGCGCATCGAGCTCCTCGCGACCGCGCCATACGCCCTCGACCAGAGTGCGAAAGTATTCGGCATCCGCTCGCGACATGTCCTCAGCTTCGCCGAACTCCTGCACCAGGTCCTGCCACGGCGCGGCATTCAATTGCCAGCGGTACAGCGCTTGCAACGCGAGCTTGCGCGCAACGCTGCGCGTGCTGCTGTAAGCGCGCGTGCCGTGCGAACTCATCGATCCGGCGCTCACAGTCGTGCCATGACGGCCGCCATCTCGAGCGCGCTCTCCATGGCCTCACCGCCCTTGTTGCCGGCGGTGGTGGCGGCGCGCTCGAGCGCCTGCTCGAGCGATTCCACGGTCAGCACACCGAAAGCGACCGGTACACCGGTCTCCAGGCCTGCGAGCTGCAGACCGCGCGCCGCCTCACCGGCGACGTAGTCGAAGTGCGGTGTATCACCGCGAATCACACAGCCGAGTGCCACCACCGCGTCATAGCGGCCGCTCGCGGCCAGCTTGCGTACCACGACCGGCAGCTCGAAGGCGCCGGGTACGCGCACCACGGTTAGATCATGAACAGTGCCGCCGCGCTCGTGCCAGGAGGCGCGCGCCCCCTTCAGCAGGCTGGTGACGATGAAATCGTTGAAGCGCGCGGCAACGATCGCCACGCGCCGCCCGCGCGCACTCACCTCCCCTTCGATGAGCTCGGCGCTCACGCCTCGTCCCCGACGTAGCTCTCGACCTCGAGGCCGAAAGCGGAGATTCCATGCATCTGCTTGGGCGCGGAGAGCACGCGCATGCGCTTCACGCCGAGATCCTTGAGGATTTGCGCGCCTACACCGAAGGTGCGCAGCACCGACCCCTCAACGCCCTCGATGCTGCTCTCGGGTGCAGGAGTCGGCGCCGGACTCGCGAACGAGCGCACCGCCGCGGCGAGCTCGCGCGCGCTCTCCTGCTGGCGCAGCACGACCACGACGCCGTTGCCCGCCTCGACGATGCGCTGCATCGCCGCGCGCAGCGTCCAGGTGCGCGCCGTGGCGCGCAGGCCGAGCAGATCGCGCAAGGTGTCCGCGACGTGCACGCGCACGAGTGGCGGAGCCGCGCCATCGAGCCGCCCGTGAGCGAGGGCCACGTGCACTTCCTGGGTCACCTCGTCCTGGTAAGCGTACAGGCGGAACTCTCCGAGCTCGGTCTGCACGCTCTGTTCGGAAATCCGCACCACGGTGCGTTCATTGCGCAACCGATGGCGGATGAGATCGGCAATCGTGCCTATCTTCAGGCCGTGCACCCGTGCGAATTCCTGCAACTGCGGGCGGCGCGCCATGCTGCCATCATCGTTCATGACCTCGCACAGCACCCCCATGGCGGTGAGCCCCGCGAGCCGGCAGAGGTCGACGGCCGCTTCGGTGTGACCGGCGCGCACCAGCACACCGCCGCGGCGCGCGCGCAGCGGAAAGATGTGTCCCGGGCGCGCGAAATCTGCGGGCGTCGAGCTCGGGCTCGCGAGCGCGCGGATCGTAGCGGCGCGATCCCCCGATGAAACCCCGGTCGTGGTACCCACCCGCAGATCCACGGAGACGGTGAAGGCGGTGCGCTGCGACTCGCTGTTGACCGGCACCATCTGTGGGAGATCGAGCCGCGCCAACGCCGCCTCTTCCATGGGTACGCAGATGATGCCGCTGGTGTGCCGGATCATGAATGCCACCGCCTCTGCGGTGGCATGCTCGGCAGCCATGATGAGGTCGCCCTCGTTCTCACGGTCCTCATCGTCCATGACGATCACCATGCGTCCCGCACGCAGCTCAGCGAGAATCTCCTCGACCGAGTTGAGCGATGAGGCCGGCGGCGGTGTAGTGGCCTTACCGGTAAGAGGCAGGACCTTGGGCATGCGCGCAGCTGCGTCCGGTTGGGTAGATCAGTATACCCGAGCGCCTGTTGACGCCGGACTGGGTGCTCAAAGGCCGCGCGCCGCCCTTGTTGATGATCCCGGTGGCGGGCAGACGAGCCCCTGACGGCTGGTAGCTTTCAGCCTGCCGCGAGCAGCGGAGTCACCAGCTGATCGAGCCGCTCCCATGTCCATGCCGGATGCTTCTCTTTCCAGCCGTCTTCGGCAAGCCGTCCTTCGCGGTCGATGGTGAAGCTCACCGGCAAGCGCCAGATGCGGCCATAGCCGGGGGCGCTCGAGTCGCTCAGCAGCCCCACCGGAAAACGCAGCGACTGTGCGATGCGCCGCACGTCCTCCAGGCGCTCGCGCGTGTCGAGGTTGAACGCGAGTATCTGCAGCCGGCCCTCACCGTGCTGCGCGAGATAGTCGGAAAGCAGCGGCAGCTCATCCCGGCAGGGCGCGCACCAGGTTGCCCAGAAGGTGAGGATCACCACCTGGCCGCGAAGCTCGGCGCTCGAGATGCGCCGTCCATCGAGCGTCACGAGCGTCGCCGGAGGTGCCGGTGCACCGACTTGCAGCCCACCGGCCCACACCCGTGGCGCGCGCAGACCCGCGCAGGCCCAGGCGGCCGCGAGGCCGGCGAGGAAGCTGCGGCGCCCGTGCGCGCGCCGCATGTCAGAACGCATAGGTCACTCCCGCACTCCCGGTCCAGCGTGGAAACAACTGCGTGCCGTAGAGATTGCTGTACACCGGCAACTGCGCGAAGGCAAACATGTGCAGGCTGGCCGAGAGCTGCACCGTGACGCCGGGGCTCACGTAGACCACGCTGCCGGCGGTGTTCTGCACATCGGCAAGTGCGCCCTCATCGGGCGCTTTGTGCAGCAGGTTGAGCTGCAGCTGCGGCACCCAGCGCGGATTGGCTTCGTAGCGCAAGCCAAGACTCATGGTGAGCGAGTTACCCGGACGGAAATCGTTGCCGGGCTGGTCCATGTGCTGCTTCACGGCGGCCTGAAACTGAGCATTCACGAACGCGTCGAAATCCTGGCTGATTGCCTGGAAGTAATAGGCGCCGACGATGAGGTCAGTGCTGCCGGTGCCGGGCTGCAGACTGGCATCGAGCGGTGTTCCGGCATTCGGCCCCGAATAAAAATCGACCGCGGTGCCGTACTGGCCGCTCGGCAACTTGACACCGAGTTGGACACCCAGATTGTGGGTCGGAAGAAATCCCTGATAGCTCGCGATCAGCTTGAGATCGCCGATGCTCGAGCTGAATGAGCGGCTCAACTCCGGCAGCGGCTCCGCGGGGTCATAGATGCCGTAGGTCGAGTGGCTGCGGATCACGTGAGGTATCAGCAGCGTCAGATTCCACGATTCGTTGGGGCTGTAGCTGATCCCGGCGGTAACGTACTGATTGATTGTCTGGTTCTCGAGCTCGGTCCCGGCCGGCACCCCGGAGACGGTGTGGGTGCCGCTGCGCAGCTGCTTCTGATTCAGGTAGTCGTACTCGATGCTGAGCCGCCAGCCCGGGATCGCCGAGTAACCCATGGCGGCATCAGCGCTGAGCGTGCAGCCGCAGGACGCGCACGCATGCACGGCCGCGGCCGGGCCCAGCGCCGCCAGCACGCCAAGCAGCGCCGCCGCAGACAGGGGCCGACGGCGCCCATGCGCTGAGTGAGAATCGATCAATGGGTCGGTCACGGTCCCCTCGAAAAGGCTGTCGGACTTGAACGCCGACACCCATGGCGAGCGATGCTTCCGTGGTGCTCCAGGTGTACTCGCGGCACGCCTCGCTCTGAAGCGCTGCTTCCTCAGGAAGTCAGTTTTTCAGGCAGTGGGCGGCGGACCGCGCGATGACTGTGCGCGCAGGATGGTGGGAAGAAGGACGAGTGAGCCGGCGATTGCGGCGGGCCCGGTCGTTGGCGCAATGGCCGGCACTATGGGCAAGGCCGCGGCAGAGGCCGTGGTGGCGCCGAGGGAGAATATGCAGGCCGCATGATGATGGGTGCCCGGCGCTCCACCTTGATCGTGCGTGTGATGTTGGTGAGTGCGGTAGCCGAGGACCTCGCTCGCTGTGGTAGCCGGCCCTGCCCCGGGACAGAGCCCGAGATACGCTCCGCTTGCGCCTGCGAGCGGCATGAAACCGGCCGGGATCAGCGCCCGCAGCAGCAGCGCCGGCAGCACTAACAGTAGTGTCAGCCGGCGCTGCCTGCACAGCTTGCGAGGGGAGCTCACGGTCGCAGTTTACTCCACACCTGCACCGATCAATGCGTTCCCGCTCCAGCGGATGCGCTCAAGTGCTGTTGGTCGCAGGTTACGTGGGTGTTCCAGTCCGCGAGCGTGCCGCGGGGATTGCGCTCCCAGGCCCACACGTGCAACTCATAGAATGCGGGCAATCCGAAGCGGTTGGGCTCGCCGATGTAGTTGAGCAGATTCCCCTCCAGCGCAGGCACCGCTGGCGGAGGATTGTGCGCCGCCCACACGCTCGCCTTCACGATGAACTCCACGCCCACGAGCCGCATCGCTCCATTCGCCAGGGGCTCGTAGATCAGAGCTTGCGGCTGGCTCCCATCGAGCACCACGTGGTCGAGGCGTGGCGGCAGCACGAGATGCACACCCATGGCGCCGGTGTCGGGCCCACTCACGCAGGGTGTTGCCGGGACCCAGCCTTCGGCCAAGGCGACGTTGATGTCGAGGAAGCGCGCCGTGGCGTGCCGGACTTTCTCGACGAGGGGCGATGACTCGCCGTTCTCGTCGGCGAAGGCCGAGGCAGCCGGCAGTGAGACCAGGGCAAGTACACACACGGTTGTCAGAAATGCTGGCCGAGACGAACGGTACACAGAAACCTCCCTTGCGCACAGCGCGCGATGTGAACGCTCGGGACACTACTTGTGCGTACGCTGAGCGGCATCGGTGCCGGCACCCATTTCTGCCTCCACGCTCCCCATGTTTCTGCGTGAGATCCGTCGCACAATTGATCGGGCTCGCTCGCGCGAACCCGTGGCCCCGTGCTCAGCTCGTTCCCGCTACCCGTGTCGAAGGAGGAGCCGTCCGTGAGGTATTCGAGCTGCGTGAGTCTCTGCCTGCTGCTGCTGAGTGCCTGCGCGGGCCAGGCAGTTGAAGACGCCGGAGTCGGCCGCCACAGCCTCACGGCAAGTTCCAGCCACGGTGTGCTCGCCGCGCGCGATCGCGCCGAGCAGCTCGCCAATCGGTACTGCGCGAAGAGTGGCCAGCGGGCAGCCGTCGAGAGTTATGAGGACAAGACACTCGGCGGCGCCGTCGGCGATCCGACCAGCAGTGTCGTATTCACCTGTGCCGCGCCCAACACCACGGCTTTGATCAGATAGCCGGCGCCTTATCTCAACTGCGTGGCAGCACGCCGCTGGGCTCCAGGAGCCTGGCGATATAGCGCGCCAGCGGGTCGACCTCCAGATTCACCCGCGCGCCGGGCGCGAGCCGTCCCAGGGTCGTGTTGGTCTGAGTATGCGGGATGATGTTCACGCCAAAACTCACGCCCTGCACCGTGTTGATGGTGAGACTCACGCCATCGACCGCCACCGAGCCCTTGGGCGCGAGGTAACGCGCGAGTGCAGCACTCGTCTCGATGGTGAGACGCAGTGAGCGTGCATCGCGGTGCGCCTCGGTGACGAGCGCGACCCCATCGATGTGACCGGAGACCAGGTGGCCGCCGAGCGGATCCCCCGCCCGCAGCGCGGGCTCGAGGTTCACCAACGCGCCCGGCTCGAGCTCCCCGAGCGTGGTGAGCGCGAGCGTCTCGCGCGACACATCGGCGGCGAAGCTGTCGCGCTCGAGCTCGACGGCCGTGAGGCAGCATCCCTGCACGCACACGCTATCGCCGATACGAGCGTTGGATAGCTCGAGACGCGCGTAGCCGATCGTGAGGCGCACATCGCCCCCACGAGCCTCGCGTGCGAGCACCCGCCCCATATCCTGCACGATTCCGCTGAACATGCGTTCCGCCGCCTCAGCGACCCCCCGTCAGCGGCGCGCCACCTGGCCGCAGCCGCAGACGCAGCTCATCGCCCACCGGTTGTATCTCGATGAGCGTGAAGGACGGCGCGTCCGCCAGGCGTGCCAATGGCGGCAACGTAACGAGCGCACGCGCGGCGGGACCGAGCAGCCGCAGCCCTACATACAACAGCAACTCGTCGGCGAGTGACTGGCGCAGCAGCTCTCCTGCGAGTATCGCTCCGGCTTCCACCAGCACCTCGTTCAGCTCGAGCTCACCGAGCCGGTCGAGGACCGAGGGCAATGCGATCCGCTCGGCATCGAGCGGCAGCGACTCGAGGCGCGCACCGCGCGTGCTGAGGCTCAGCGCGCGTGGATCCTCAGGGGCAGTGAGCGTGGTGAAGATCAGCACCTCGCCGGGGGGCGACAACAGCCGCGCGCCCGGCGGGGTGCGCAGCTGACTGTCGAGCACGACGCGCAGTGGCTGCCGCCGGGCCGCACCCGCCTCGCTCGCCAGCCGGACATCGAGCCGTGGGTCATCCGCGAGCACCGTTCCGATCCCGGTGAGGATCGCGGAGCTGCGCGCGCGCCAGCGCTGCACATCCGCCCGTGCCGCCTCGCCGGTGATCCAGCGACTCTCCCCGCTCGCGAGCGCAGTGCGGCCATCGAGACTCATGGCCAGCTTCACCCGCAGCAGCGGCCTGCCCGTGAGCATGCGGCGGAAGAAGCCGGCGTTGAGCTCGGTCGCTTCCTCTTCCATGAGACCGGTCTCGACGCTGACACCGGCGGCGCGCAGCGCAGCGGCTCCCTTGCCATGGACCAGCGGATTCGGATCGCTCACGGCGATCACCACGCGGGCTACGCGCGCTGCGATCAGCGCCTCGACGCACGGTGGGGTGCGTCCGTGGTGACTGCAGGGCTCGAGCGTCAAATAGACCGTCGCGCCGGCCACCTGAGCGCCGGCTGCGCGCAGTGCCGCCACCTCGGCGTGTGCCTCGCCGGCGCGCTCATGCCAGCCTTCGGCGATCACGCGACCGCGCTGAGCGATCACGCAACCGACGCGCGGGTTGGGATCGGTGGTCTCCAGTCCGCGGGCGGCGAGCGACAGGGCCCGCTGCATGGCGAAGCGGTCGAAATCCGAGAACATACCGCTACCGGGGCGCTGCGGCGGTGTGGTCATTTCTTGTCGTTCGGCCCCGGCCCGGCGTCGTTCGCTGCCGGGTCGGCAGGCAACAGCGGCAACTGATCGCGACTCGCTGCCCGCACGCTCGCGCGCTTGTGGCGCGCCCCCTGCGTACCGTGCAGCGGGCTCGGGGCCTGGGCGCGCGCGTTGCGCAGCCGCTCGATCTCCTCGTGGAAGGCCTCGACGTCCTCGAACTGCCGGTAAACCGAGGCGAAGCGTACGTATGCGACCTCATCGAGGTGCCGCAGCTCCTCCATGACGAGCTCACCGATTGCGCGCGCGGAGACCTCGCGATCGCCGAGGCCGCGCACACGATGAACGATCCGGCTCACCGCCTCATCGATCTGCTCGCGCGGTACCGGCCGCTTCTCGAGTGCCTTTTCCATGCCGGCCCTGAGCTTGCCCTCATCGAATGCCTCGCGCCCGCGATCGCCCTTGATCACCAGTGGCATGACGAGCTCGGCCGTCTCGAAGGTGGTGAAGCGCTCGCCACACTTGAGGCACTCGCGGCGGCGGCGGATCTGGCGGCCCTCGCCTGCGAGGCGCGAGTCGTTCACCTTGGTCTCCTCGTGGCCGCAGAACGGGCAGTGCATGGAACCTCTGCGCCCGCTGCGCGCTCAGGGTCCGTAGACCGGGAAACGCCGGCACAGCTCGAGCACCTGCGGCCGCACCCGCTCGATCACTGCCGGAGCGCCTTCCGCATCGAGCACCTGGGCGATGAAATCCCCGACCTGTTGCACCTCCGCTTCGCGGAAGCCGCGTGTAGTCGCAGCGGGCGTGCCGATGCGCAGACCACTCGTCACCATCGGTGGCCGCGGATCATTGGGCACCGCGTTCTTGTTCACCGTGATGTTGGCGCGCCCGAGTGCCGCGTCGGCGTCCTTGCCGGTGATACGGCGGTCGGCGAGGCTCATGAGAAACAGGTGGTTGTCGGTGCCGCCGGAAACGATCTGGTAACCGCGCTCCTTCAGCCGCGCCGCGAGCGCGCGCGCATTGGCGAGCACCTGACGCTGGTAGTCGCGGAACTCCGGCTGCAGCGCCTCGAGCAGCGCCACCGCCTTGGCGGCGATCACGTGCATCAGCGGGCCACCCTGCGTTCCGGGGAACACGAGCGAATTGAGCTTCTTGGTGATCTCGTCGTTGGCGCGCGCGAGTATCAGACCGCCGCGCGGACCGCGCAGCGTCTTGTGGGTCGTGGTGGTCACCACATCCGCGTGCGGCACCGGGTTCGGATATATGCCCGCCGCCACCAGCCCGGCAACGTGTGCCATGTCGACGACGAAGTAGGCGTTCACGCTGCGGGCAATTTCGGCGAAGCGCGCCCAATCGATGATGCGCGAGTAGGCCGAGAAGCCGGCGACGATCATCTTGGGGCGCTGCTCGTGCGCGAGCCGCTGCACCTGCTCGTAATCGATCTCACCGGTGTCCGGACGGATGCCGTACTGTGCCGCGCGGAACAACTTGCCGGAAAAATTGACCTTGGCGCCGTGCGTGAGATGGCCGCCGTGATCGAGACTCATGCCGAGAATCGCATCGCCCGGCTGCACCAGCGCCAGGTAAGCGGCGGCGTTCGCCTGCGAGCCTGAGTGCGGCTGGACGTTGGCGAAGTCGGCGCCGAACAGGCGCCGCGCCCGATCGATGGCGAGCTGCTCGACCTGGTCGACAAATTCGCAGCCGCCGTAGTAACGCTTGCCCGGGTAGCCTTCGGCGTACTTGTTGGTGAGCACCGAGCCTTGCGCCTCGAGTACGCGCGGACTGGCGTAATTCTCCGAGGCGATGAGCTCGACGTGCTCCTCCTGCCGCCGTTGCTCACCCGCGATCGCTGCCGCCAGCTCGGGATCGAACCCCTCGATGGTCATGGTCTTCCGGAACATGCGCGCCGCCCGCCCGCTATACGGATGAATCAGATAAGGGAATGGTACCGTCTCGGCGGGCGATCGTGGGTCACAGCAGGTTCTCGACGACCGCCGTCCAGGCGTGAGCCAGATTGCTGCGGTTGTAGCCGCCGCCCCCGAGCGCCAATACGCGGCCGTGGCCCAGGCTCTCCGCGAGGGCCTTCAGATCGCGCGCAGCGCGCCCGTGGACCTCCGGCGAGAAGCGCAGGTGCGTGATCGGGTCGCCCTCGAGGCTGTCGGCGCCGCACTGCAGGATGATGAATTGCGGCTCGTACTTGCCGAGATGTGCGAGTACGCGTGGCCAGACGTTCGCGAACACCGCATCGTCCGCCCCCGGGGGCAGCGGCACATTGAGTTTCGTGCCAGCGGCGGCGCCGCGTCCGGTCTCGCCGGCCGCGCCGGTGCCTGGATACAGGTAGCGCCCGTCCTCGTGCAGGTCCGCGAACACCACCTTGGCATCGTCCTCGAATGCGTAGAACACCCCATCACCGTGGTGGGCGTCGATGTCGACGTAGGCGATGTGCTCGAGTCCCGCACGCTCGAGCTGCTCGATCGCGACGCCGCAGTCGTTGAACACGCAAAAGCCGGCGGCCCGGTTGCGCGCCGCGTGGTGCAGTCCGGCGATGGGAACGAATGCACGGCGGCACCTGCCCTGCAGCATTGCCTCCATGCAGCTGAGCGTCGCTCCCACCACCCCGGCAGCCGCCTCGTACACACCACGGAAAGCGGGAGTGTCACCGGCATCGAGCAGTCCGGTGCCACTCACCGAGCGCTCGCGCACGAACTCCAGGTACTCGGCGGTGTGGAAGGTGGCGAGCTCCTCATCGCTCGCATCACGTGGCTCGAGCAGCGTCACGCGCTGCGGCAGGCCACGCACGGAGAACTCGCGCACGAACGCCGCGAGGCGATCCGGTCCGAATGGATGGCCGTCACCGAATCCGTAGCGCGCCAGGCGCTCGCTCACGACCACGGCGACGCTGTTCATGATGACACACACTCCATAGCGGCCCGCCCGCGTAGAGGCGGGCAAGCCTAACACAGCGGCGCTCGCGGCACGGCCTGCTGCCAGCGATAATCCCATCATGGCCCAATACATCTACACCATGAACCGCGTCTCCAAGGTGGTGCCGCCGAAGCGCGTCATCCTGCGGGACATCAGCTTGTCTTTCTTTCCCGGAGCCAAGATCGGCGTGCTCGGGCTGAACGGTGCGGGCAAGTCGTCGCTGCTGAGAATCATGGGCGGCATCGATACCTCCTTCGACGGGGAGGCACGCCCGCAGAGCGGCATCCGCATCGGCTTCCTTCCGCAGGAGCCGGAGCTGGAGGCGGCCAAGAGCGTACGCGCCACGGTGATGGAAGGGCTCGGCGAGACGTTCCGCCAGCTCGAGGAGTTCAATCAGATCAGCGAGAAGTTCGCCGAGCCCATGGACGATGAGCAGATGAACACGCTGCTCGCCCGGCAGGCGCAGTTGCAGGATGCGATCGACGCCGCCGGCGGCTGGGAGCTCGAGCGCAAGCTCGAGATCGCCGCCGATGCGCTGCGTCTGCCGCCCTGGGAGGCAAGCATCGGCACACTCTCCGGCGGCGAGAAGCGGCGTGTGGCGCTGTGCCGGTTGCTGCTGTCGGCGCCCGACATGCTGTTGCTCGATGAGCCGACCAACCACCTCGATGCGGAATCCATCGCCTGGTTGGAGCGGTATCTGGAGGAGTACCCGAGCACGGTGATCGCGGTCACGCACGACCGCTACTTCCTCGACAACGTAGCGCAATGGATCCTCGAGCTCGACCGCGGCTACGGCATTCCCTGGCACGGCAATTACTCCTCCTGGCTCGAGCAGAAAGAGCAGCGTCTTGCACTCGAGGAGCGCGAGCAGGAGGCGCTGCGCAAGACGCTCGCTCACGAGCTCGAGTGGGTGCGGCAGAACCCGAAGGCGCGGCAGGCGAAGAGCAAGGCGCGGCTGCAGCGCTACGAGGAGCTCGCCGCGCGCGAGTTCCAGCAGCGCAACGAAACCAACGAGATCTACATCCCGCCCGGGGAGCGGCTGGGAGATCTGGTGATTGCCGTCGCAGGACTGCGCAAGGGCTATGGCGAGCGGCTGCTGATCGACAAGCTCGATTTCAACCTGCCGCGCGGCGGGATCGTCGGCATCATCGGCCCGAACGGTGCCGGCAAGACGACGCTGTTCCGCATGTTGACGGGCGCAGAACCACCCGATGCGGGTGAGATCCGTATCGGCCCGACCGTGCGGCTCGCCTACGTCGATCAGTCGCGCCAGGCACTCGACGCCAAGAAGACCGTGTGGCAGGAGATCTCAGGCGGGCTCGACACCATCAAGGTGGGTCCGTACGAGACCTCATCGCGCGGTTACGTGGGACGCTTCAACTTCAAGGGCGCGCAGCAGCAGCAGGCGGTCGGCGAGTTATCCGGCGGCGAACGGAATCGCGTGCACCTCGCCAAGGTGTTGCGCGCCGGCGGCAACGTGCTGCTGCTCGATGAGCCGACCAACGACCTCGACGTAGAGACACTGCGGGCGCTCGAGGAAGCGCTGCTCGCCTTCCCGGGTTGCGCGGTGGTGATCTCGCACGATCGCTGGTTCCTCGATCGCATCGCTACCCACATCCTCGCCTTCGAAGGCGACTCGCAGGTGGTTTGGTTCGAGGGCAATTACCAGGAATACGTCGAGGATTTCCGTCGGCGCAAGGGCGAGGACGCGGCCCAGCCACATCGCATCAGATACAAACCGCTGACGCGCTGAGCAGGATCCGAAGCCGGCCTTGCTACGCCCCGCGACAGCCCCGACGCCTCCGGCGCCCGCCGAGCGCACCTCCCTGTGGCGCTGGGTTGGACCAGTGGCGGCGCTGCTGGTGTTCACGCTCGTCGTGTGGGTGCTGCACCACCAGCTGGCACACCTGCATGTCAAACGCGTGCTCGCGCACCTGCACGCCATCCCGCGCCATCAGGTGCTAGCAGCGCTCGGATTCACCGCACTGAGCTACTGGCTGCTGAGCACTTACGAGGTGCTGGCATTGAGGTACCTGCGCTGCCCGATCGCGTACCAGCGCATCGTCTTCAACTCGTTCATCGCCTACTCCTTCAGCCATACACTCGGCTTCGCCGCTTTCACGCAGACCGCGATACGCCTGCGCCTGTACGCGAGCGCACGCATCTCGGCGATCGACGTGGCGACCGTCTCGGCTTTCTGCAGCGTCTCCTTCGGCATCGGGCTCGCTACCGTTACCGGACTTTCGCTCGTGCTCTCGCCCGAGCACGTAGCGCGGCTTCTGCACCTGCACGAAAGCTGGGCGGTGCTGGTCGGGATGTTGTTGCTCGCGGCGGTGTGCGCCTACGCGCTGTGGGCGTGCTTTGCGCGCGGCACGCTCGAGATCCGCGGTTGGGCGCTGCGCGCACCGGGTCCGGCCATCGGGCTCACGCAGCTCACGCTCGGAGTGCTCGACATCTCGCTCACCTGTGCGGTGCTCTGGGTGCTGCTGCCCGCCTCCGCACACGTTCACTACATTGCCTTCCTCGGAGTGTATGCGGCGGCAATAATCGCCGGCATCATCAGCCACGTGCCGGGCGGTGTGGGCGTCTTCGAGGCGGTCATACTGCTCACCCTCCCGGAAACCTCAACCGATGCGCTGCTCGGGTCGCTGCTCGCCTACCGCGCGGTGTATTACCTCGTGCCGCTGGTGTTCGGAACGCTGTTGTTCGGCTCCAAGGAAGTGTCCGCGCAGCGGGCGCATCTGGCACGGGCGCGCGAGCTCGCCGGCCAGTACATCGCGCCGGTCGTGCCGCAGATCGCCGGTGCGCTGAGCTTCCTTTCCGGCGCCCTGCTGCTGTTCTCGGGCGCCACGCCCGCCATCGATGAGCGGCTCGCGTTCCTCGACCGTTTCCTGCCGCTGCCGGTGCTCGAGGTGTCGCACCTCGCCGGCAGCATCGTCGGGCTCGGCCTGCTGGTGCTGGCGCGGGCGCTGTTTCGCCGCGTGCAGGCTGCCTACCACATCACAGTTTGGCTGCTGCTCGCCGGTATCTTCGCTTCGCTCCTCAAGGGACTCGACTTCGAGGAAGCGACGCTGCTGCTCCTCGTGCTCGGGGTGCTGGTGCTCGGCCGGCGCTCGTTTTACCGGCCGACCGCCATCCTCGCAGAGCGCTTCAGCCCGGTTTGGGTCGTAAGCATCATCGGCGTCATCGTGATGGCGGTATGGATCGGCATGATCTCCTATCGTCACGTGAACTACTCCAACGAGCTGTGGTGGACCTTTGCACTCGATGGCAATGCTCCGCGCATGCTGCGTGCATCGCTCACGGTCATTGTGCTGGGGGCGGCGTACGTGCTGCTCAATCTGCTGCGGCCGGCGCGCCCCGAGCCTGCGGTCGCAGGTCCCACCGAGCTCGAGCGAGCACGCACATTGATCGCCGCAAGCGAGCAGACGCTCGCCAACGCTGCGCTCACCGGCGACAAGCGCCTGCTGTTCAGTGACGCCGGCGACGCCTTCCTCATGTACCAGACCACGCGCCGCAGCTGGGTCGCGCTCGGTGATCCCATCGGCTCGGAGCGGGGGGCCGAGGAGCTCGTGTGGCGGCTGCGCGAGATGTCCGATCATCACGGCGCCGCCACGGTCTTCTACCAGGTAGCGGCCGAGCGGCTCGCGCTCTACGTCGATCTCGGCCTCGCGGCGTTGAAGATCGGCGAGGAGGCACGTGTGCCCCTCGCTGACTTCTCGCTCGAGGGCGGCGCACGCGCCGAACTCCGCCAGGCGCATCGCCGCGGGCAGCGCGACGGCGCGAGCTTCGAGGTCGTTCCGGCGGCAGATGTCGCCGGAGTGCTGCCGCTCGTGCGGCCGATCTCGGACGCGTGGCTCGCCGCCAAATCGACCGCCGAGAAGGGTTTCTCGGTGGGCGCCTTCTCGGCGCAGTATCTGCAGCAGTTCCCGCTGGCACTGGTGCGCTGCGGCGGCAAGCCGGCAGCATTCGCCAACCTCTGGCCTACCGGCACATATGCCGAGCTCTCGGTCGATCTGATGCGCTTCGATCCGAGCGCACCGCGCAGCGCCATGGACTACCTGTTCATCGAGCTCATGCTGTGGGGAAGGCGCGAAGGCTACCGTTGGTTCAACCTCGGCATGGCGCCGCTTGCCGGGCTCGAAGCGCACCCGCTCGCCCCCGCCTGGCACCGGGTGGGCAACTTCGTGTTCCGACACGGTGAGCATTTCTACAACTTCGAGGGACTGCGTCGCTACAAGGCGAAGTTCGACCCGGTGTGGGAGCCACGCTACCTGGTGGCGCGTGGTGGCCTGGCGCTGCCACGCGTGTTGGTGGACGTCTCGATGCTCATCGCGGGCGGAATGAAAGAGCTGTTCGCACGATGAGCGGGGCAACGACGGCCGCGCACACCGCGCTGCGCGCCCGCCGGCGCAGGAGTCGCGCTTGCGTCCTCTGCTGCCTCGTGCTCGTGCCAGCGGGGCTGGCGCCGACCGTCAGCGCAGCGTCCGCCACTTCGGCAGCGCATGCGGTGTCCGCTCCCGCTGCGAAGCCGCACGCGGCCGCGGACACGCGCGATGCGCGCGCGCTCGGCGCCGGCCGCTTCGGCATCGTTCACGTTTATGTCCCGGCGGGCGAGCCACAGAATGTGGCGATCTTCGTTTCCGGCGATGGCGGCTGGGAGCTCGGTGTGATCAACATGGCGCGCGCACTGCGCGACATGGGAGCGGTGGTCATCGGCGTCGACATCACACACTATTTCGGGAGCCTGCGGCACGCGGCGCAGCGCACTGACGCGCACTGCGAGATGATCGCTGCCGACCTCGAGTCTCTCAGTCACCAGGTACAGAAGCAGATCGGCTTGCGCGAGTACCAGGTGCCGGTACTCATCGGCTACTCCTCAGGCGCCACGCTCGTGTACGCCGCGCTGGTGCAGTCGCCTGCGGGCACCTTTGCGGGGGCCCTGAGTCTCGGCTTCTGCGCCGATCAGGACTTTGCCGGTGCGCAGCTTTGCCCCGGCAGCGGACTGCGCTACCGGCAGAATCCACAGCATGAGCTGGTGTTCGAGCCCGCGGAGCATTTGCGGCAGCCGTGGGTGGCGCTGCAGGGCCAGAAGGATCAGGTGTGCGATCCACACGCCGCCGATGAATTCGCTGCGCGCGTCGCCGGCGGTGTGCTGGTGCCGCTACCCCTCGTCGGTCATGGTTTCTCCGTGGAACGCAACTGGATGCCGCAGTTTCGCGCAGCTTACGCACGGCTGGCGGCGCGCCCGCCGCCGACCGCTGCGCCGGGCGCGGAGATCGGTGATCTGCCGCTGCAGGAGGTGCATGCGAGTAGCGCCGGGCAGGAGTTCGCGCTGCTGCTCACCGGCGATGGCGGCTGGGCAGGGCTAGACCAGGAACTCGCCGCACGGCTCGCCGCCAACGGCGTGTCGACCGTGGCACTGAACTCGCTGAAGTACTTCTGGAGCCAGCGTACCCCGGATCAGACCACACACGATGTGGAGCGGGTGCTGCGCCACTACCTGGCCGCCTGGCATGCGCAGCGGGTGCTGATGATCGGCTACTCCTTCGGCGCCGACGTGTTGCCGTTCGTGGTCAATCGCCTGCCCGCCGAGCTGCGCGAGCGCGTGGCGAGCGTGAGCCTGCTCGGTATCGATGCCCACGCCTCGTTCGAGGTGCACGTCGCCGAGTGGGTGGGCGGCGATGAAGGCGGACCCCCGACGCGCCCCGAGTTGGCCGCCATCAAAACGGTGCCGGTGCTGTGTATCTACGGCGAGGGCGAGACCGATTCGATCTGCCCGCAAATGCCGGCCGGCACCATTACCCGCGTACAGATCGGCACTGGACACCACTTCAGCGGCGAGTACGCGTTGCTCGCCGACCACATACTCAGCTTTACACGCACGCGCACCCCGCAGACCCCTTAGTTTCCGCGCCCCCTGTGACATAACGTAGCCGCTGCGGCCGCCGTCGGCAGCCGAATGGGGCCGGAGATGCAATTTCGCACGGATGCCGCCGCGTGCTGAGTTAACATGTGCGCGGGCGGACCCAACAAATCAAAGATTGCCGCTGAACGGCATGTCGATGTACATCGATTCAAACAGTCATCTGCACCACGACCTGGAGAAGAATCTCGTCGTGACCTGTCCGCATTGCCAGGCGGTCGCGCACATCACCCCGAGCGCGGTGCCGCGCTTCGAGGATCTGCAGCTCTACCGGCCGAAGCAGGTGGGGCTCGTCTATCAGTGCGATGCCTGCCACATGCCGATCTTTCTACGCTTCACCGTGCGCATGTACGGCGCGGCGCGCATCGAGCTGTCGCCGCAGTTCACCGAGGTGGAACGGGCGCGCGAGAAGTTCAGCTTCGCCTACATCCCTGAGGGAATCGAGCTGCTGTTCCGTGAAGCGCTCGCCTGCTTCTCACAGGGAGCCTTCAACGCCTTCGCTTCCATGGCCCGCCGCACGGCGCAGGCGATGTTTGCCGACCTCGGCGAGGCCGGCAAGCTGCGGCTCTTCGATGAGCTGAATGCGGTGCGCGACCTGGCGGACATTGCCCCGGAAATCTTCACCAAGATGAGAAACGTGTTGTTCGGGGCGGAGCTCGACGTACGCACACCGCTGCCACTGCTCGATGGTTTCGAAGCCGGCATCATGCTGGAGGTGGTCAAGGACCTGCTGTACGAGGCCTACGTACGCAAGGGCAAGCTGCAGCAGGCGATGATGGTGCGTCGCTTCTTCCTCGAGGAAACCGGCAGCGTCGCCCCGATCAAGTCAGCAAGCTGAGAGCCAGGGAACGCAGGCGGGCTGATCTTGTTCTTGCTCCGGTCGATA
>Ga0070709_10000871_pt1 | contig 16897 bp, 16 predicted proteins | sample LARL51metaG_FD_65449 | JGI IMG/M metagenome (GOLD analysis project Ga0070709, IMG submission 65449) | Corn, switchgrass and miscanthus rhizosphere microbial communities from Kellogg Biological Station, Michigan, USA - LAR L5-1 metaG | ecosystem: Host-associated > Plants > Roots > Rhizosphere ...
AGCAGGATGAAGGATCCGGTGGTCGTGACGACGAAGGTCCTGTCAGAGAACGTGTCGAGGGAGAACGCCGAATCCCGCTGGTCTTTCGATTCGATCGAGAAGAACAAGAGGAACAGCGCGAACGTGACCATGCCCATGGTCCGGGCGATGGCAAGCCCGTGCGCCTGGTCCGCCCAGCTGATCACGCCGAGGGTGCCGATCGCCATCAGCAGGCCGACGAAGGCGAGCCAGATGATGAGCCCGCGGGTCAGGATCGGCCGGCTAGGCGGCAGCGGCGGGCGGTCCATCAGCCCGGCGGCGGGTTTGCTGTAGCCGAGCCCGACCGACTGGATGGACAGCATCGTGAAGCTCACCCACAACGTCTGCAGCGGAAGCAGGGGTATGCCCTTGGCGATGTTGAAGATGGCGGCGCCGAGGAAGGTGATGATGTAGCCGAACAGGCCGGCGATCTGGAACCGGACGTACCTGGCGAGGTTGTCATACAGCCCGCGGCCCACTTCGACGGCCTTGATGATGGTGGAGAAGTTGTCGTCGGTCAGGATCATCACCGCGGCTTCCTTGGTCACCTCGGTGCCGGTGATCCCCATGGCGATGCCGATGTCGGCCTTCTTCACCGCGGGCGCGTCGTTGACGCCGTCCCCGGTCATCGCGACGATCTGGCCTTGCTTCCTGAGCACATCCACCAGGCGGACCTTGTGCTCGGGGGTGACACGGGCGATCACGCCGATGCCGTCGACCTTGGCGAGTGCCTCGTCATCGCTCATGGCGCCGAACTCGGCGCCGGTGAGCACGGTGCCGTCGATGCCGAGCTGGCCGGCGACCTCGGCCGCGGTGACCGCGTAGTCGCCGGTGATCATCCGGACCCTGATCCCCGCGGCCTTGGCCCTGGCGATGGACGCCTTGGCGGTGGGGCGGGGCGGGTCGACGATACCGACCAGGGCGAGCAGCTCCAGCCCGGTGACCAGCGGGAGCAGGTCGGTACTGGGATCGAAGGCCGCCGGGTCCAGGTCCTTGCGCGCGACGGCGATCACCCGCAGGCCCTGCTCGCCCAGTCGCTGGTTCTCGGCCAGGTACCGTCGCCGGAATTCGCCGTCAGCCGGCGCCGGGCCGGCGTCGGCGTCGGCGACCGTGGCGGCCCGGGTCAGCAGCTGGTCCGGCGCGCCCTTGACGTAGCACCGGATCACTTCTTTGCCGGAGGCGCCGGTCATCTTGTGGAAGGTGGCCATCAGCTTGTAGGCCGCGTCGAACGGCAGCTCGGCGATCCGCGGGTGCTGTTCCCTGGTGGAGACCGCGTCGATGCCGCCCTTGGCGGCCAGCACGACCAGCGCGCCCTCGGTCGGGTCGCCGATCAGCTCGCCGTCCCTGACCACCGCGTCTGAGGCCAGCACCATCGGCACCAGGAACTCGTCGAGCGGGATGTCCGACTGCCCGCCAACCCGGGTAATCCGCCCGGCGGTCGAGTAGCCCTTGCCGTCGACCGCGTACCGGCGGCCCGCGGCCATCATCTGGACCGCGGTCATCTGGTTCAGCGTCAGCGTGCCGGTCTTGTCCGAGTTGATCGCCGAGGTGGAGCCGAGCGTCTGGGTCGAGGACAGCCGCTTCATGATCGCGCCGGCCTTGGCGAGCTGCTCAGTCCCCCAGGCCAGGATGGTCGTGACCACTGTCGGCAGCCCGACCGGGATCGCGGCGATGGCGAAGGCGACGGCGGCGTCGAAGACGGCGATGAACGTCTCGCCCCGAGCCAGGTTCAGCGCCATCGACGTGACCAGCGCGATCCCCGCGATCACCAGGATCTGCCCCGTCAGCCGGTCCAGCTGGCGGGTGAGCGGGGTCTTGACTGCCTGCTCTCCGGCCAGCATGCCGGAGATCTGGCCGACCTCGGTGGCCATCCCGGTCGCGGTGACGACGAATTCGCCCGCGCCGCGGGTGACGTTGGTGTTCATGTACGCCATGTCGGTCCGGTCGCCGAGCGCCGTGCCCGCGCCCTGCACCGGATCGGTGCCCTTGGCGGCGGGCAGGCTCTCCCCCGTCAGCGCGGACTCGTCGATCTCCAGCGTGGCCGCCGTCAGCAGCCGCCCGTCCGCGGGCACGATATCGCCCGCCTCGATCGCGACGATGTCGCCGGGGACCAGTTGCGCGGCGTGGATCTCCGCCAGCTGGCCGTCCCGCCTCACCCTGGCCGTGATGATCACCATCTTCTGCAGGGCGGAGACGGCCGCGGTCGCCTTCCCCTCCTGATGCAGGCCCTCGACCGCGTTGAACAGCGTCAGCAAGATCAGCAGGATGCCCGTGCCGAGCTGCTTGAGCGGGTAGAGGCTGCCAATGCCGGCCGCGACCAGCACGAGCTGCATCGGGTCGCGGTACTGCCGGAGGAATGCGTGCCAGCGAGGCTCGGCCCGGCTGGCCGCGAACTCGTTCGGACCGAACCGCTGAGCCCGCGCGGCCGCCTCGGCCGAGCTGAGACCCCGCTGCTCGTCCACCCCTTCGGAGCGAAGGACCTGATCGGCGCCGAGCGTGTGCCACGCGGGCTCGCCGGCCGCTGGCGGCCGTCCCGCTGTCGGTGTATCCGCCACTCCCGAAGTCATGTGGTGCCCCGCGTCTCCGATGAAGGTGTCAGTCGGCAATAGGCTCCCAGATCAGCTCGGCCACGTCGATGACCAGATCGGGTCCGGCCTGGCCTGGATCGCCGGGTGTGCGGACCTCGCCGGTGCAGACGCAGACCGCGTCGTTCAGCCGGCGGTAAGGCTCGCGGTCCGCCACATGGAATACCGACCCGACGATCTGGCGGCGTCCTGGCGGGTAGGCACGGCCGTATCCGTGCAACTCCACCATGATCGCGGCTCCGTCGTCGGCCTCGATGACAGCCCGGATGTCTGGCCGGAAGGGGCCAGCCGCGCCTTCCTTACGAGGGAAGTTCACGCCGCGGAACCGGCCGGTTATCGACCCTTCACAGCGTCCTTCGGCGATGAAGAACATCTGCTGCCAGCCGTCGGCCAGGCCGACCGCCCAGCTCTCGGGATAGGTGAAGCGAATGCGATACAGCGGCTCAAGCCTCATCAACGTACTCCGCTCACACGCTCGTCGGCACCAACGAAGTAGTGATCTTCCGCTGGGCGGCGGCGTGGAGATTGTGTGGAGATCGCGTGGAGAATAATGGGCACCATGAGCGTTGACGTGATCACCGGGAGCGATGGGAAGCCGCGCTGCGCCTGGGTTGGCGCCAGGGATACCGCCGCCATGCGCTACCACGACGAAGTCTGGGGCACCCGGACCTACGACGAGTCCGCGCTGTTCGAGGCGCTCACGCTGGGAGTGTTCGAGGTCGGGCTGAGCTGGTCGATCGTATTCGGGAAGCGGGACGCGTTCCGTCGGGCTTTCCAGGGATTCGATGTCGCCAAGGTCGCGGCGATGACCGAGCGGGACCTGGACCGGCTGGTGCAGGATGCCTCGATCATCCGCAATCGCGGCAAGATCCAGGCCACGGTCAGCAACGCCCGCGCGATGATGTCTGCCTCACCGGGCCTTGCGGAGCTCGCGAAGTCCTACGAGCTCACCCGCGACGAGCCGCCCCGGTCCATCGCCGACCTCCCCAAGTCGACGCCGCAGGCGGAGGCGTTCGCGCGGCAGCTGAAGTCGCAGGGATACCGCTTCGTGGGGCCTACCAGCGTTTACGCGTTCATGCAGAACGTCGGCGTGGTCAACGACCACGTTCTCGGATGTTTCCGCGCGGTCAAGCCTCAGCGCGTGCCTTGATCTGCTCAAGAGTGGCGGTCATGTTGCGCTCGAACTCGCGCATCCGCACGAACACGATCTTCTGCTCCTTGTCCGGCATCCGGTCGATGGCGAGCGACAGGCCCGACCGGCCCGGCCCCAGCTGCACCCATTCAGACAGCTCGGTCCCGCCATCCTTGGGCTCCAGCCGGAAACGCCACAGCGCGGCTGGCGCGGCGGGGTCCTCTATCGCCCACGCGAACACCTGCTCCGGCTCACACTCGACGACGTGTGAGACGGCCTCCCACTCGCCCATTGCCTCGTGCCTGCTGCGCCCGGCGAACCTGGCGCCCGTGGCCGGCGCGGTCGCGCCGTCGAGCCACTCCACCGACTGCAACTCCGTGCTCATGGCGGGCATCAGCCCGATGTCGGATACGAATTCCCAGACCTTGGCGGGCGCGGCATCGATCCAGATCCGCACCTCCACCGATGGTTTGTCCGCGTAGCGCGCACCCGTCCACTCCATGACCGACCAGCCTCCTCATAGCCCGGGCCCGGGCACCAGAGTTGATATCGCCAGATTAGGCTGCGTGCGAACGGCTGGAGGTTTCCCATGACGCTGTCGATCGGGCTGTCGGTGAATCCTCAGGACCCGCAGTGGCTGGAACTGGCCCGCGAAGCAGAACGGATCGGGGTGGACTCGATCTGGGTGCCCGAGTTCTGGGCCTACGACGCGTTCACGCCGCTCGCGGCGATCGCGGCACGGACCGAGCGGGTTCGCCTCGCCACCGGTATCGCGCAGCTCGGGGCGCGGACCCCCGCGATGCTGGCGATGTCGGCGATGAGCCTGCAGCACCTCTCCGGCGGCCGGTTCGTCCTGGGAATCGGGACCAGCGGCCCGCAGGTGATGGAGGGATGGCATGGCGTCAGATTCTCCCGGCCGGTGCGCAGGACCCGGGAGACGATCGAGATCATCCGCATGATCACCGCGGGTGAGCGCCTCACCTATACCGGCGAGGTGTACCAGCTTCCGCTGCCAGGCAGCGAAGGGGCGGCGATCCGCTCCCGCGCCGGGGCCTGCTTCGTCCCGGTCTACGTGGCGGCGCTCGGCCCGGCGAACCTCGCGCTGACCGGCGAGCTGGCCGACGGCTGGATCGGCAACTCGTTCTTCCCCGAGTCGGCGGAGGTGTTCTTCGGCCCGCTCGGGGCGGCGGCGCGGCAGGCCGGGCGGTCGCTGTCGGACCTCGACCTGGTGGTCGCGGTGAGCGTGGAGTTCACCGAAGACGTCGAAGCGGCCGGGCGACGCCACGCCGCCGGGTACGCGTTCACGTTCGGCGCGATGGGATCGCGGTCGAGCAACTTCTACAACAACGCCTTCGCCAGGCAGGGCTTCGGCGAGGACGTGGCCGAGGTCCAGCGGCTGTGGGCCGAAGGCAACCGGGAGGCGGCCGCCGCCCGGGTGCCGATTGAGATCGGCCTGGGCACCAACCTGATCGGGCCGCCCGACGTGGTCCGCGACCGGCTGCGGGCCTACCGCGACTGCGGCGTCACCACCCTGCGAGTCAACCCGATCGGCAGCGATCTGCGGGACTGCATCGCGGGCCTGGGGACCCTGCTCGATCTGGTCAACGACGTGAACGACAGCACGGAACGCGCCGCCGGATCCTGATGCGGTGTGAGCCAGCCTCAGCCGGCGCGAGCCGCCTTTTCGACCGCGGCCTCGATCGGCCGCGGTTCCGGGCGCACGGCGGAGCCCGCGACCAGCACCGTGGGCGTCGCCTCGACTCCCAGCGCCACGGCACGCGCGGTCACGTACGGCGGCCAGTCCAGGTAGTGCCCGTCGCCAAGGCAGGCGGTGAACGCCGCGCCTGGCAGGCCTACGGTCTGCCCGATGGCGGCAAGTTCCGCGTTGTCCAGGCCCGCTCCGCCTTCCGGCGGCTGGTCCACGAAGAGGGCGTGCGCGTACTCGAGGAACCGCCCTTCGTCGGCTGCACAGCCAGATGCCGCGGCCGCCCGCGTGGAGTAACGCGTCGTCGATGCCTGATCGAGGAAGTTCATCGGGTGATAGACGAGGCTGACCTGCCCGCTGGCGAGCAGGCTCGCCAGCGCCGGGCCAGACGAGAGCTCGAAGCGACGGCAGAACGGGCACAGGAAGTCGATGAAGGCGTCGATGCGGACCGGGCCGTCCCCGATCATGATCCCGTCGCCTTCCTGGGTCGCGCCGGCCGGAAGGCGGCCGGGAATGGCTGGGTTTGTCACGGGGCCTCCTCATTGACGAGGACAGCCGCCCCGTCGAAAACACCGGCCTTCAGGTCCTGCAGTGCCTGCTGCGCTTGTGACATCGGGTACACGTGCGTGGTGGCCCTGACGTGGTACCGGAGGGCGAGCTCGAGGAACGTGCGGCCGTCGTCACGGGTGTTCGAAGTGACGCTGCGCAGTTCCTTCTCGTAGAACAGTTCGTTCTCGTAGTTCAGCGGCGGTGTGTCGGTCAGGTGGATCCCGGCGACCGCGAGGACCCCGCCGCGGTCGAGAGCCCGCATCGCGACCGGAACCAGGTCCCCGACCGGCGCGAACAGGATCGCGCTGTCCAGGGGTTCCGGCGGGGAGTCGTACGCGCCTCCCACCGACGCGGCGCCCAGCTCGAGCGCGAGCCGCTGGGACGCCTCGCCGCGGGTCAGGGCGTGGACGGTCGCGCCCTGGGCCAGCGCCAGCTGCGCGACCAGGTGAGCGCTGTCACCGAACCCGTACAATCCGAGCCTGCCGCCTGGCGGCAGCGATGCGCGCAGCAGCGCCCGGTAGCCGATGATCCCGGCGCACAGCAGCGGCGCCAGCTCGACCTCGGGAACGTCGGCTGGCAGCCGGTAGGCGAACGCCGCCGGCACGGTCGTGTAGTCCGCGTAGCCGCCGTCGGCGTCCCAGCCGGTGTAGCGCGAGTTGGGGCAGAGATTCTCGTTGCCACGGCGGCAGTACGCGCAGGTCCCGTCGGTGTGCCGCAGCCACGCCACGCCCACCCTGTCCCCCGGGGCGTAGCCCGTGGCGCCCTCGCCCAGCTCCGTCACCCGGCCCACGACCATGTGACCAGGCGTGACGTGCTCCCGGTGCACCGGCAGGTCGCCCTCGCTGACATGCAGGTCAGTGCGGCAGACCGCGCAGGCGAGGACCTGGACCAGCAGTTCGCCCGGGGCGGGCGCCGGCACGGGTTTCTCCACGTACCGCAGCGGGCCGGTATCGATCGGTCCTGGCTGGCTCACCACCCACGCCCGCATCGATGCCGGGCTGCCAACAGTCATGCCCCCACTCCTATCATGAGGGTCCGGACAACTGGACGGGGTGAGCGCCCAATGCAGGACCCGATTGTGATCATCGGCGGCGGCATGGCGGGCGGCAATGCCGCCGCCACGCTCAGGGACGAGGGCTTCTCAGGACCAGTCGTGCTGCTGACCAGGGAACCGGGCGTCCCGTTCGGACGTCCCCCGCTGTCCAAGACCTACCTGCGCTCGGAGGAAGATCTCGCGGGCTGGTACGTCCGGCCGCCCGGCTGGTACGCCGAGCACGATGTCGAGCTCCGCAACGGCGTCGTCGTTGCGGGCGTCGACGTCGCCGCGCACACGGTCACGCTGGATTCCGGCGACGAACTTCGCTACGAGAAGGTCCTGATCGCCACCGGCGGGCGCAACCGGCGGATCAGGGCCGACGGGGCTGACCTGTCCGGGATTCACTACCTGCGCACGGTGGCCGAATGCGACTCGATCAAGCAGGAAGCGGCGCGCGGCCGCACCGCGGTGATCGTCGGGATGGGGTTCATCGGCTGCGAGGTGGCGGCGTCGCTGACCCAGCTGGGGGTCCGGGTCACCGCGATCTTCCCTGGCAAGGACCCGCTTGAGCGGGTCCTCGGCGACCAGGTCGCCGGGGTGATGAGCGCCATCCATCGCGCGAACGGCGTCGAGCTGCTGGCCGGCGAGGAGGTGGTGGCCTTCGAGGGCACCAGGCGCGTGGAAGCGGTCGTGACCCGGTCCGGCCGCCGTATCGAGTGCGACTTCGCCGTGGCAGGCGTCGGCATAGAACCTGACATCCCCGGTGTCGCCGTCGAGCAGCAGAACGGGATCCTCGTCGACGAGTGCTGCCGGGCCAGCGCGCCCGACGTCTACGCGGCCGGTGACCTGGCGAACCACCTGCACCCGCTGTTCGGCCGGGTCCGGGTCGAGCACTACAACAACGCGGAGAAGCAGGGCGCCGCCGCCGCCAGGTCAATGCTCGGTTCAACGGCTCCCTACGACTACATCTACAGCTTCTGGTCGGATCAGTACGACCACAAGCTCGAGTACGTCGGCCATGTCGACAAATGGGACCAGTTCGTGGTCCGCGGCAGCGTGCAAGAGGGGAAGCTGATCGGCATCTACCTCGTGGACGGGGTAGTGCGGGCAGCCGTCGGCCTCGACCGCGGCGGCGATCCCGAGCTGGACACCGACGGCGAGATGGCGGCGTGCGCCCGCCTGGTGGCGACACAAGCGCAGCCGGCTCCTGCCGTGCTCAGCGACGAGCGAACAGACCTGTGGGCACTGGCACGAGGAGAAGCGCGGTCCTAGGCGTTGGAAAACAGCGGGATGTTCGCCCCGCTGACCGGGGCGAACGGGCTGTCCAGCAGCGCGACGATCAGCTCCCCGACGTCAGCCGGGGTCAGGCCGGGACGCAGCGCCGGATTGGCCCGGCGCAGCATCTCGGTGTCGACAGCACCCGGGCTCAGGCAGATCGCGCTGATGCCATGCTCCCTGCCCTCGACCGCGATCGCCTCGGTGAGTCCGATGACCCCGTATTTAGAGACGTTGTACGCGGCAAGCCCCGGGAACTTCTCGGTGGCGTACACGCCAGACAGCGAGGCGATGGTGACGATCCGGCCCGCGCCGGCGGGGGCCATGGCGGTGAACGCCGCGCGGCAGCAGTAGAAAGCGCCCGTCAGGTTGACCGCGAGCGTCTCGCGCCACGTCGTCGACGTCGTCTCGGCGAATGGCACGTTCGTCAGCACGCCGGCGGCGCAGACCAGCCCGCTGACCTGGCCGATGCTGCTGACCTCAGAGAACAGGCGCTGGACCGCGGCTTCGTCGGCCACGTCGGTCGGGACGGGCGTGGCCGTGCCGCCAGCGTCTTTGATGCGGCCCGCCACATCGTCGAGAGCATGCCGGTCCCGCGCGGCGAGCACGACGTGCGCGCCAGCGTTCGCCAGCGCGGCAGCCGTCGCCGCGCCGATGCCGCGGCTCGCCCCTGTGACAACCACGAGACGACCCGGCAGCCAGCTGCCTCGCACCGGCTCACCCACTGGCGACCCGACGGTAAAGACGCTCGTGCGCGTCGAGGCTGAGTCCCAGGTCAAGATCGCTTTCGGCATGGTCGCGGCAGGCCCGTCGCGAAATCCCGGCCGCCTTGGACACCGCTCCGGCGGCCGCCCGGATGTCGTCGGGCGGCACCAGGAAACCGGTCGCGCCGTCCACGATCACCTCCCGAAGGCCGCCCCGGCTGAACGCGACGACCGGAGCACCGCATGCCTGCGCCTCGGCGGCGGCAAGCCCGAATGGCTCATCCCAGCGGGCGGGGCACAGCACCACGGCCGCCTGGGCCATAGCTTGCCATAGTGCGGGCCGCGGCACCGCCTCATGAACGGACACCCCCGGCAGGCCGCGTCGCGGATCGATCTGCTCCCTGCTGTACGCCTCGTCATAGGCGTCGCCGTAGACATCGATCGGCACTCCAGCCGCGCGGGCGATGTCGATGGCCTCGGCCGCGCCCTTCTCCGGGCTCAGCCGGCCGGCGAACACCGCACCCTGTCCGGCAGTCGCGGACCACGGGATATCGCGCGTGGACGGGTAGGGCGGCAGCACCGCGTCGACGGGCACGACCCGGCGCCACGCGCCGGCCTGTGAATTCGACACGACGGCCACGACCGGCCGCCTGCCCCGCCTGGCCGCTTCGCGTAGAGCTTTCGACAAGTCCCGGTCCGGAGGCAGGTGGAGCGTGTGCACCACCGGTGCCCGCAATCGGGTCCCGAGCCTGATGGCGGGCGCGTCGAAGGCGTGATTGTGGATCACGTCATAGCGGCTCGACCCCACGGCCGCGAAAGCGGTAGCGAACGCGGCCTCCGCGGCCGCTGCCGCGGCGCCCGGCGGATCGCCGCCCTCGCTAGCGTCGCTCCCGTCGGGCTCGAGCGCCCGGTAAAGCGTGCCAGCGAGCGCGCGGGGATCCACCCCGGTGTCGATCAGCTTGACGCCGTCGATCCGCGATCCTGATGCGGCGTAAACGTCCACGTCATGGCCCCGGCCGGCCAGGCCGCGGGCCAGGTCGGCCACGAACGCCTGCGACCCGCCCAGCTGCGGCTCGCGGATGGCCGTCACCAGCGGAGCCATGATCGCGATCTTCATGGCGCGAGCACCTTATACGCCAGGTCTCGCGGCGGGTTAATGCCAAGCACGTCGAACGGAATCCGCCGCCCGCCGTGCCGCCGTACCTCGTCGGCCGCCTGCGGGTAGAAGATCTCGGCCAGCTCCGCTGCCTCGCGGTGGCTGCTGAATTCGACGGACATCGATCCGGGAAAGCTGAGATACCGGTAGCCGCGGTCGGCGAGCCAGCCGAGGTGGTTCGGCCAGATGATGGCCACGCATCCGCCCGGCTTGCACACCCGCTCCATTTCGGACAGGCCTGCCTCGCCGCCGTGTTCCGGCGCGGGGGTGAAGGCGGAACAGGAGGCGACCAGCGTGGCGAAATCGTCGGGCAGCGGCAGCTGGTCGAAGTACCCGTGCATCAGCCGGACCCGCTCCAGGCAGCCGGCCGCAGCGATCTTCTGGCGCAGGATCCGGCGCAACGGGAGCGCCGGCTCCACCGCGGTGATGCGCTGCCCGCGCTCGATGAGCTGCATCGTGAGCCGCCCCGTGCCCGCGCCGACCTCGACGATCTGGTCCACGCCGCGTGGCAGCCAGTCCACGACCGCCGGATGGAGCCGCTCGGCGCTGGCCAGCCGGTCGTAGAGCCGCGGTTCAAGCCGGTAGAGCAGTTCCCAGGCCAGCACCGCGTCCTGTTGCGGATCGCCGTCGCCGTGCGGGGAGAACCGGCTCGCCTCGTCAGGGGTGAACACTCCCACGTCCGCGGCCGTGTACCGGCTCAGCAGGGCTTCAGGCCTGCTCACTCACTTCAGCCCAGTTCTTGTCGGTCTCCCAGATACGCACCGTCCGCAGGAGTCCGGCTGGCAGTTCCGGGCAGAGGCGATCCCAGATGGCCTGGGCCAGGTTTTCCGACGTGGGAATGAGACCCTTCAGCCAGGGAACGTCGGTATTGAGGTTGTGGTGATCCACGTCGCAGATGACATGCGTCTTAATGACGTTCGACAGCACCTTCAAGTCCAGGACGTAGCCGGTGGCCTGGTCGACCTCGCCGGCCACTACGACCTCCAGGACGTAGTTGTGCCCGTGCAGGTTCACGCACTTCCCGAACAGTCGCTGGTTCTCCTCATCGGACAGGTCCGGGTCGCACAGCTGATGCGCGGCGTTGAATGATTCGCGGCGGCCGACCGCAACCGTCATCAGGTTCATCCTCTCTGCCATCCTGCGCTATCACCCTAACTCGCCTCCGGTTTGACGGGCGGTTTGGGCGGCGGCCAGGCGCCGGTCAAAGGGGTGCTCCTCTTAGCTTGCGGGCATATAATGCGCGGCAGCCTAATCCTCGGTGCGGAGGGAGGTCATGGTGGCTGAGCTCGGGCTAGCGGACACCAATGGCATCCTGAGCCTGCCCTGGATCGACCCGGTGCGGACAAGTGCCGGCCTGGGCTGGGAGCGGCTGTACGTGTCCACCCAAGCGGAACTGCCTTACCGGTCGAGCTTCTGCTCGGCCAGGACGCATCAGCTGATACTGCACCTGGACGGGCCGGTCACGGTGCGGCGGGGGCACGGCGGGCTTGGCAGCCCGCGGCGCGTACCGCCCGGCGGGCTGTTCCTGCACCCGGCGGCCCGTGACCTGACCGTCGAACTCGGCGGCGACCTGCAGACCGTGCACGTCTACCTGGCCGACGAGGCGGTGCAGGAAGCCGCGGGCTGCAAGGGCCGGGTGGAGCTGGCGGAGGAGCTCGGGCGTTACGACCCGCTCATCGAGCAGCTCGTTCTCGGCCTCGACGGCGTGCTGCGCACCTGGGAACCCGCCGCGCGGACCTATGTCGATCACCTGTCCGTGCTGCTCGCGGCCCAGCTCGCGCGCTATCACTCCGTGCGGCCTGCTCTTGGCTGGCCCGGCGACCGGGACCGCCCCGGCCTTACCGCGCGCCAGCTCGCGGTCGCGCGCGACGTGATGGAGGCGCGCCTGGCCGAGCCCATCCCGCTGGCCGACCTGGCCGCCGCCGTGTCGCTGTCGGTCAGCCAGTTCAGCCGCCAGTTCAAGGCGAGCACCGGGGAGACACCGCACCGTTTCCTGATGCGGCTGCGGGCGGAGGCGGCCTGCCGGCTGCTGCGGTCGACCGCCATGCCGATAGCCCAGGTCGCGACCCGGTGCGGGTTCTCCCACCAGGAGCATCTCACCCGGGTGCTGCGGGCCCAGTCGGGCATCACCCCGGCCGCGGTGCGCCGCGGCGCCTAGGGCAGCACGCTTGTCAGGTCGAGCTCAGTGGTTACCCGCTCCCTGTCGGGCTGGTTCTTGACCAGGACAGGGAGGGTGCGGTTGATGACCGCGGGATCGAGCTCGGTCACGCCGAGCAGGACGAGGCTGCGGGCCCAGTCGACGGTCTCCGAGATGCTGGGCGGCTTGCGCAGGTCCAGGCCGCGCATCGCGTGCACGACGCGGGCCGCCCGGGCGGCGAGCGCCGGCTGGATATCCGGCACGCGCAGCTCGATGATCTGCCGCTCCCGTTCGGCGTCGGGATAGTCCAGGTGCAGGTACAGGCAGCGGCGCTTGAGTGCCTCGGACAGTTCCCTGGTCGCGTTGGACGTGAGGACGACGAGCGGCGCCTGGCGGGCGGTTACCGTGCCAAGCTCGGGGATGGATACCTGGAAGTCGGATAGCACCTCAAGCAGCAGCGCCTCGGTCTCCACCTCGACCCGGTCCACCTCGTCGATGAGCAGGACCACCGGGTCCGCGGAGCGGATCGCCGCCAGCAGCGGTCGCTCAAGCAGGAAGTCCTCGGTGAAGATGTTGGCTTCGGTCTCGCCCCACGAACGCCCGTCGTCCGCCTGGATCCGCAGCAGCTGCTTCTTGTAGTTCCACTCGTAAAGCGCCTTCGCCTCATCCAGGCCCTCATAGCACTGCAGCCGCAGCAGCCGGGAACCGGTCAGCGCTGCCGCGGCCTTGGCCAGCTCGGTCTTGCCGACCCCGGCCGGCCCTTCCACCAGCAGCGGCTTGTCGAGGCCGTCCGTCAGGAACAGCGCGTCGGCGATCAGGTCGTCGGCGACGTAGGCCGCTTCCCGGCGCAGCCGCTCGCTGAGCGTGGCGGTGTCACCGAGGCGCTTGCTCACTGGGCGTGCTCCCCTCGGAGGCAGTCAGCTGCAGCGTGGTCAGAAATCGACAGGCTGGGTGGGGAACTGGCCGCTGCTGATCAGCTGCGGAATCGTGCCGCTGGCGTTCTCCCAGACCAGCAGCATCGACCGCTTCGGCGAGTAGCCCTGGTGCCGGATGTCGGACGGCATCGCCGCCACGTCGCCGGCCTTCATGACGACCTGGGCGCGCTTGCGCCCGGTGTCGCGGTCCTCGACATCCCAGATGATCTCGTCCGACAGCTGGACGAACCACTCGGCCCGGTCGTTGCCGTGGATGATCGGCAGGATGTACTCCTCGGTGGTCGGGCAGTACAGGGAATCCTTGCAGACGCTCACCACGCTGGGATTCCAGGTCACCGGGGACCTGGACAGGTAGGCGAACAGGTTGAACGAGCCGACCTCCGCCTCGAAGCCGGGCTCGGCATGGACTTCGGGCTCATCCTGGGTCACGTCCGCGAACATGCGGTTCACCGGGTGGCCGTTGGCGTCATCACGCAGCGGCTCGTCGCCGGGCAGCGACACCATCCGCTGCGCGGTGACCCGGTGCCGGGTGATGGCCGCGTCGTTGTTCCCCTGCTTCGGGCCGAACGCGGAGCCGGTCTCCTCGGGGCTGGCGAACGGGTCGAAGCTCTCGTTCGTCCAGTCCGAGAGCATGGCGGCGAACATGTCCTTGATGACCGAGGTCTCGATGTTCTCCACGTGGTCCAGCTCGGCCCTGCGGTACGCGTCGTTGTACCGGCCGGCGAACAGGTCCACCGTCCCGTAGTGGTTCATGGTGCCCACCACGCCGTCGAAGTTGACGATCCCGTAGAAGAACTCCCAGGCCACGTCCCTCTGCAGCGCGCGAAGGAACGCGTCCACGCTCATCACGTGACGGCCGGTGGGCCAGTTGACGTAGGCGAAGTATTCGTCCCGGCTGAAGCGGAACTGGCCGAGGGCGAAGTTCCGGTAGCCGAACTCGTTCGGTTCGCTAGCCTCGCTGCGGGCTGCATCCGTGACTGTCATCGGTGTTCCTTCTCGTTCTCGACCGGTCAGGCCGTCTGGCAGATTTCGGCCCAGCGGAACTGGGTGTCGGGACCTTCGATGGTCTGGATGAGCAGCACCGCGGGGCTCTGCGACGAGTAGCGGTAGGCGCGTCCCGCGGGGAGCAGGGTGAGGTGCCCGCGCCGGGCCACTACCCGCCCCATCAGGGTCTGCGCCGCTTCGTCAGGCACGCCGGCCGAACCGCGGTCCGGCAGCGCGCGGGAGTCGCGCAGGGTCTTGAGGGTGAATTCCACCTCGCCGTCGAGCACCAGCGCGCTCTGGTCGTGTGCCGCCGCCCGCCAGCCGGACGTGCCCTCGACCCGGACGGCCTCCAGGACGTATTCGAAGTTCTTCCCCACCGCGATCTGCTCGAACGGCTTGGCCAGCGAGGCGACCTCGAAGATATTGGAGAAGGCGTAGTTCTTCGGGTCGTCGTCGATGACCTCGACGCCGCCCTTCTCGTAGCTGGCGAGGGACCCCAGGCGTGTCTCATAGGCCATGGCTAGCTCCTAGTCGGCTGTCCGCACATGTGCATCTTCTGGACTAGGTCGAGTATGCCCGGGACGGTAGCCCTGAGTCCTGCACCAAAGCGGCGTCGTTCTGCACGTTCCTGTGGTGCTGGGTCCCGTCAGGCCGTGAACCGGCGCCCGCCCCAGCCAGCCGGCGGCGGCGGCGCGGCCGACGGCGGTTCGCCAGGCCGCAGCACCCCGGCCCCGATGGCGATGGACCGCAGCTGCGCGAGCACGTCGGGAAGGTCACTGGCCAGCGGCAGGTAGCAGACCAGTTCTGCCGCGCCGGCGTGCGCGAGCCGCGCCGCGGTGTCCTGGCACTCCTCCAGCGTCCCGAACAGTCCCTGCTGCGCAGGATGGCCCGCGAGCGTGAACAGCTCGTCCGCGTCCGCGCGTGCCCGGGCCTCGGCGGCGGTCCTGCCCACGGACACGGTGACCTCCGCGAGCACGGGCCGTCCCCCCGCGGCCGCGGCCGCCTCGGACACCTCGCCCGCCAGGTCCCGGCCGGGTACGCAGGGGACGAAGACGGCGGCGGCCTGTGCGGTTCCCGCACGCGCGGGCAGGGCGAGCTGCGCCACGGTCAGCTCTGGCCGCCGCCCGATCAGGCCCTGCCAGCGCGTGATCGCGGGCGGCGAGCCGGCGATGGCGATCCGCCGGCCTGCCGCCTGGACGAGCCGGTCCAGCCACGCGTCGTCCGCCGCGCCCGGAGCAGCGGCATCGGCGTCCACGATCAGTCCCGGCGGAGCCTGCGCGCCGGACGCCAGCGCGGGCAGCAGCCCGGCGCCGTCAGTCTCGACTGTCCCTGTGCCGCTCAGCGGCCACCACGGGTAACGCAGCCAGACCCCGGCGAGGCCGAGCCGGTCCGTGAGCGTGGCCACCTGGCGGGCGCGCGCGGCGTCCAGCCGTCCGTCAATGACAACGCTGAGCCTTACCGCCCGGGCCTCGTGCGCGGCGTCCGGCGACAGCCCCGGACGTTTCGCCTCATCTAGGCTGTCGTCCATGAGCAGTCATGCTAATGCCAGTCAGCTGCCTGCCCCAGAGAGCTCACCCGCCGGGTTCGTTCCCGCGGCGATCACCGAGTTCGCCCGCAAGCTGCGCTGGCTAGGCATGGACGTATCCGCCTCCGAGATGGCCGACGCCCTGCGCGCGCTCAGTGACACCGACCTGCTGGACCGGGACCGGCTCCGCGGGCGGCTGCAGGTCACGCTCGTCAAGCGGGCTGCGGACATCGCTACCTTCCAGGCCGCCTTCGACCTGCTGTTCCCGGCCCTCGCCGCCGCCGCGGACGACGGTCGCGCTGCCGGGGACCCGGCCGGCGCCGGCGCGGCCCCGGAGGTGCCGGACGGCGGGCCGGCGGCGCCGGACCTCCTCGCGCGGCTGATCTCGCTGCTGCGCGGCGACCCGGCGGCAGGCGCGGGTGAGCTCGCCGCCGAGGTGATCAGCGCCTTCGGGGGCCTGGAAACCGGCCAGGCGGCCGGCTCGCAGCGGTACTACGAGTACCGGATCATGCGGCAGCTCGACCTGAGCACCCTGCTGCAGCGGGCCATGCGGCTGGATAACGAGCTGCGCCCCGGCCTGGACAAGCGGCTGGCCGGCCTGGAGCAGCAGGAGCGGGTGCAGGAGCTGCGTGCCGAGATCGCCGCGCAGCTGCGCGACCGCCTCGCCGAATCCCGTGGACTCGAGGCGTCGCTGCGCCAGCTGCGGGAGTCGGTGCTCGACGAGGACTTCCTCAGCGCGGGTCCCGCGGAGCTTGCCGCCATGCGCGCGGTCGTCCAGCCGCTGGCCAGGCGGCTGGCGGCCACGGCCCGCCGCCGCCGCCGGCCCAACCGGACAGGCAAGCTCGACGTGCGCCGGACCATGCGCCGGGCGATCGGGACCGGCGGCGTGCCCATCGATCCTGCATGGCACCGGCGCAACCGCCCGCGCCCGAAGCTGCTCGTGCTCTGCGACGTGTCGGGGTCGGTCGCCGAGTTCGCGAAGTTCACCCTGTCGCTGCTGCACGCGCTGCACGCGGAACTGCCCAGGCTCCGCTCATTCGTCTTCGCGGACGGCGTCGCCGAGGTCACCGATCTCGTCGAGTCGAGCCCGGGAGTGATCGACACCCGGCTTCTGCTCGCCCGTCCCGGGGTGGTGCGCGGCGACGGGCACAGCGAC
>Ga0070709_10000872_pt1 | contig 16882 bp, 29 predicted proteins | sample LARL51metaG_FD_65449 | JGI IMG/M metagenome (GOLD analysis project Ga0070709, IMG submission 65449) | Corn, switchgrass and miscanthus rhizosphere microbial communities from Kellogg Biological Station, Michigan, USA - LAR L5-1 metaG | ecosystem: Host-associated > Plants > Roots > Rhizosphere ...
GCGCTTCGCCTCGATAGCCTTCACGCAGGCGTCGTAGTGGGTTGCGAGGATGTCAGAGAGCGAGTCCACTTTGAGCCATTTGAGGAAGTTGATCTCATTAGCGCCAACCTCGGTCAGTAGCGCCTTGAGATTCGCAACCTGTTCCTCTGTGATCTTCGGCTTCGCAGGACCGGCGCCGCGTCCGTCGTCGTCCATGTCTTTAGCCGCGAGACCAACCGCCGCCATCAAGGTGTATCGCTGCAGGTAGGTGACTGTCGAGGCGATCTGCTGAATGCCGTTCTTCTTGCCAGAGTCATCCGGCAGGCCCGATAGCATCGTGCGCTCACTATGCCCAGCCTCGTGCGTCAAGATGCAAGTCACCGTGATCCGGTCGCCGTCCTGCTGCAACTCCCATTTATGGGAGAGACCGTGCTTGCTCAGCGCGGCCACTACGCCATCGCACACATCGGCCAAGGTGGCGTGGGCGAACTTCGCCCCCCCAGGGATGTTGACCTGCTTGGACTTCAGGATCCGCATCGGCTCAGCCTTGAAGGCCGCGATCGCCGCAACGTATGCCTTGCGCGCCTGAGCTGCTTCCCAGCGGTCCTGCAGGTCCATGAGTTGGCGGAGCTTCTCCAGATCGTCGCCGCGCTCGACGGCAACCTGGAGCATCTGCATCGGCGTCACAGCCGGCAGATTGCGCGGCTCAACCGTAGGGGTGATAGAAACTGCGTTCATGTCGGTCCTCGTAGTCGTCATCCGCGTACTTGAGGGCTAGTTCTTCGATGCGCCAATCGGGATATGTCACTGCCACCGATAGGGTGGGGCCATATACTTCGTCTGCTCCCGTCTGCGGCGCAGTCGGAAGGCTGACCTCCACGTGCGTGGATCGATCCAGCTCAGGATGTTCAGTTGAACCCGTATCGATGGGGCAGGGGTTGGCCATTTCATTTCAGCCTCTGCGCCTGGGCCTGTTGGTGCTGAGCGATCACGTCGTGTTCAGAGAGCCTTGGCGGCTGATACATCTTGCGCGGCATATTCGGGTTGCCGATGTTGGCGATGGCTTCCGCCACCTTCTTGGCCATCTCTTCGGGGCTCATAACGAATCTCCATGGGGCAGCCGAGCCAACACGCGATCCATGGCGTCCAACATCGAGACACCGCGTGGAGTGAAAGCAGTGAGTTTGAAGCCGCCCGCGACCTCACGTACTTGAGGCGCGGGCGCGCTATCCGCGCCGGATAGGGCAGCGGCGGATGGGAGAATCTGTTTGGCGAGTTCACGGCCGATCTCATCGCCGATTGCGGTATAGCGCTGCTCAGCGGCACGGACCTTCTCGCGCAGGTCTTTCAGTTCGTCGTATTGGCAGAGCTGTTGGCGGTAGAGCGCAGCCAATTCGGTGGTGAGCTTCACGACGCCTTCTCCGTGAGCCACTCGTAGAACGAAAGGGAGAAGATCCCTACGGCCGCCCCTGCCACCAGGCAGATGCCAGCGACGTACAGAAGGTCTGTTGCGGTGAACATCTCGGCTCCCAGCGCTCCAGTGCGCGATGGGAGAGACAGTACAGCAAGCTAAACGCATGGTCAAGCATGCTGTACCAAAAAAGCGCGACGATGGGCTTTACGGCACAAAGGTCGCAAAGCTAGAAGCCAGGAATTAGGTCACTCGAGAGGGCTTGTATGGGAGCGAGAGTGGAGACGTTCAGTGTCGAGAATGTGACCTGGATCAGGTTCCCCCGCCGGCGCGACGGCGGAAAGCCCTATTGGCTGGGGCGGCGCCGGCTGGCGCCCGATCTTCCCCCCAGACAAGGTATTGCAGATCCGTATTCAAAACGTCCAAAACGCGGGCGAGTACCTCGAGCTTAAGATTTTTGGTGCTGCCGTCCTCCCATTGAGAGACGGCGCTCTTGGTAACCCCCACCTGCTTCGCAAACTCTGGCTGGGTGAGTCCCCGGGCCACGCGTAAGCGTTTTAGTCTATCGCCCATCGTTTCCATGAGGCCAGCATAGGAAACGGCTGGTACAGCATCCTTGACCTCGGGGTTTAACATGCTGTACTTTTAGCGCCATGCAGAAGGCTGCCGTAATCGCGCATTTCGATAATTCTCCAGTCAAGGTCGCACGCGCGCTCGGGATCACCCGTAGCGCGGTAAACCAGTGGCCGGAGCTCGTACCGTTGAAGCAGGCCCTCCGTCTACAGGCCGTGACCAACGGGGACCTCCCCGTGGATCTAGCCGCATACGAAGTCTCTGACCTCTCGGTGCGTAACGAAATTGCCGGTGTCCGACAGCTCCAAGCCTAAGTCTCGTGTTGTTCTTTAGCCTGCCCCGTGCAGGTTTTTTTGGGGCTCTTGGTTCAACTTAACTTCAGAACAACATGATCTAAGGCTTTACGGAATGTCCCGAGATTCGACAATAGCCATACAGTTTGTTCACTTAATGGGTCTAGCGCCCTCGTTTTGCGCTGTTTTTGGGCAGCATGCAGGGCGAACACCGTACACCCCTAGGGCGAACGTCGCAACGCAACGACAGGGGTGTCACAAGGGAAAAACGCTACAGTGCGTAGCGTTTCACAGTTTCACGCGTAGGCCGGAATTCTCTAGATTTCTTCTGAGATATCCGGCGAGTTCCCGCAGTAAGCACGATGAGAAGTTAGGTTTCCTAACGATTCATCGTCGCCAGTGCTCGGCCCCGTATTGCCTGACTCGGCGCCACACGCGCCAGCAGCACCAGGCGAATACACCTCCCATCGGTATCAGCGCTTCGAGCGCTTTAGCTGTCATGTCGGTCTCCTTAGTTGCACAGCTTAGACCACGGGGCAGCGTTTTTTTGACCGCGCGTCACGAAATCAACACGCAACCCCGCAGTCCCGCAGCATCTTTCATTCCTTGTTGCGCTGCAGGTGGAGGCTGTCATGCCTGAATTGACCTTGCATACGAAGCGGCAGGAACGTTTGCCGCCGCTCCAGGCTTTCTGGGCGACCTTACTACTAGCCGTGTTGGGTTGGGTCGGGATCTACGAGCTGATTGAGCTTGTGCGCTGGGCGTGGAGGCTGGCTACCCAATGACCGATGCCGAACTCGAGGCGCAGATCGAAGAAACGCGCCAGCAGGCCATGCGTGAAAACGACCGATTTCGCCAGCGCGAGGTTTTCGCAATCATGGCGCAGTTGATTGCGCAGCGCTCACCACAGCAGGTCGAGCAGATGGAGCGCGAGCGAGGATTGCGTGCATCGTGAGCTATCAATGGTTCCGTATGTACGCTGAATTTGCCACTGATCCGGTTGTACAGTCGCTCGCCTTCGATGATCAGCGCCATTTCGTCATGGTGCTCTGCCTGAAGTGCTCCGGTTTACTCGATCGCGAGTACGGGGATCCACAGCAGCGAGTCGCGATGCTCCGTCGCGCTCTTGGCCTTGAGGCCATGGCATTCGATGAGGCCAAAACCCGTCTTTGCTCGGCCCGGCTTATCGACGGGGATTGGCAGCCAGTCAACTGGGCTAAGCGTCAGTTCGTCTCCGACCGAGACCCCACCGCCGCTGATAGAAAACGACGACAAAGGGAGCGTCACGCACATGTCACGCGTGACAGCACGGATGAGTCACGGATCGGTCACAGTCCTCAGAATCAGAATACAGAATCAGAAAAGAACAAGAAGGCCGCTATCGCGGCGGAAGTGGTTTTGCACGAAAGCCTCCCGAAGGAAGCGTGGGAGGAATGGCTAGCGCATCGCCGTGAGAAACGCCTGACGATGAGCCCCAGGGCGCTGAACAAGCAGCTCAAGCTCCTCGCACGCTACGACACGGCGACTCAGCGCGAAATGATCGACACCTCGATCAACGCCGGCTGGGAAGGGATCTTCGCGCCCAAGGGTGGCAAACCGCAGGAGGAAGCCAGACGTGGCCTACCAGTCTTGCGCGTGTAGCTGGTCCGCTCTCGGTCGCCTCCGGCGTCGGGGACAGCGTCCGAAGGGGGCGCTGTTCGTGACGGACGACTGGCGCCAGCGGGTGAACCTGGAAGCGAGCGGGGCGTATGCCGTCTCGATGCCGATCGCGGAGGAATGCATCTACGCGGCCGGTCTCGAGGTGGTGCTGATTGCCGCCTCGTCGGAGCACGCGATCGGGGTAGCGCAGATGCTTGCGGCGGCGGGCCCGAGCTTCTTCGCGACCTACTTCCGGGGTCAGGGGCGCCAGGTAGTGCTGCAGTGAGGGAAATCGGCAACACGATCGCAGTGACGCGGGACGATCACGACTGGCTCCTAGAGCTCGGTCGCCAGCAAGGGGACTCGCGGATCATGTCGTCGCGGCATGAGATCGCACAGGCGCTGATCGAGCAGTTCCGGCCGCCACTGTCGGATGGGCTAACTCTTCCCTGGGCGGGCGTGAACGATTACGTCCGATTCATGCCGGGCAAGGTCACCGTGTGGTCGGGCCCAACCTTCAGCGGTAAGACGGCGTTTCTGCGCCAGCTCATGCTGCACGCCCTGCTGAACCATCATAGGGCACTATTCGTGAGCTTGGAAGAACGGCCGGACGATGTGTGGCGTGAGTTCATGTGCACGGCCACGGGTACACGTTCACCGACCAAGTCCCAACGCGAGTGGTGCCTGGACCAGTGGGACGAGCGGCTCTACGTGTTTGATTCAACCGAGATGATCGAGCCCACGTTGCTGATGGGGATCATCCGCTTTGCTGCTGAGAGGTATGGCCTGACTCATGTCGTCATCGACTCCCTCATGCGACTCGCTATCCGCACCGACGATTACGACGGACAGCGGGAAATGGGGAATATGCTTGGAAGACTCGCCCGACTTTCAAATGCTCACATCCATCTTGTTGCACACCCTCGAAAGACAGCGAATTCCCGTGGAGCAATGGACCTCTATGACATCCGAGGGGCTCAGGACATTGTGGCTCAAGCAGATCTCGTCGTAACGCTAGAGAGGCAACACGACAAGGAATTTGACGCGAAGCTGACAGTCTGGAAGCAGCGCGGGGATATCAACTGGATCGGTGAGTTGGAGTTATACTACGACAAGAATTCACGCCAGTTGAAATTACATCGCCACGACGAATCAACGCGCTATCTGCCAGAGGCGGCGTACCGATGAAGTGGGATAAACCTAACGGCGCCGTCCAACATACCGCTGATAGGCGCTACTGCGTCGTGCAGGCTACGGAGAATAACTGGATCGGTTACGAGTTGACGCCATTTGGTACGAGTCGCGACTTGGGCACTGAGAGTAGCGACGAGCGCGCACGAACGCTATGCGAGGAGCATGAGCGCATGTTGGTAGGACAGCCCAGGAAGACTGCGTGAGAGCGACCGGCCAACACCATGTGCGTTTTACACCCGCACTCTGGCACAGATGGCTGAAGCGATTGAACGCGCCAGTGAATATGAAACTACGGGAAGGGATTCAGGAATTCCGCTCACTGCTGGCTCGGCACGATATGCGTAGGAAGGAGCGCTGGTGAGCATCCATCGCTACAATGCCCGGACCGATGCGAGCCAGAAGTCGATCGTTGCCGCTCTGCGATCTGCTGGCGTTCGTGTATGGCACATCGGACGCCCCTGCGATCTGCTGCTGAGGTTCTGGTGTGAACGCCATCACGATCACTGCTGGCAGACGCTCGAGGTGAAGACGCCCGTCACTAAGGCTGGTAACCCGCGGCGCCGCAAGGATCAGCAGACCCAGGATACCTTCCTAGCCGAAACCGATACGCCCCGCGCAACCGATTTCGATTCCGCCTGGCGCGAGCTCAACAAACGACATTCGTTAGGCCGCGTCCAAACTACTTGTGTTCTCAAAACAGCCTGAAGGAGATGATGATGTCCAGCCAAGTAGTAACCAATCCGACAACGTTCACGATCACCGATTCGAACGGCGTGACCGACAACGTCACAAGCTTCGATGTCGACTTCGGCCGTGCCAGTGGCCAGTACACGCTTACCGCCTCTGTCCCGCTCGCCAACGTCACGGTCGACACGACCAAGAACACCTACACCGGCAAGATCGCCGATCTGCACGAGCAGCTGGGCGCCGGCGCCTGGTTCGTCGCCGCCCGCGCGGTGAATGCGAACGGCACATCGTCCGAATCGCCTGAAGCGACCTTCACCATCGTCCCGCCGGCGCCGAGTGCACCCGAAGGTTTTACTGTCGCCTGATCTGCGGATTGCCGAAGTGGCTCAGGCGTTTTTTCCCCCATCAATCGTGCGGCTGCTAGGAGGGTGGCCGTGACACTCTGCACGGCTTCAGGCTCACTCCTGACGCACCAATACTGCTTCGTAGAGCCGAACGCGATAGGGGATCACGACTGGATCCCCGTCGCGTGGTTTGGCTTGTCCAGCTATCCTGGTCGCACCTGGGGCTGTCACGTGATGCTCGAATGCGGAGCGATCTACCGCAATGTGCCGCTACATCAGCTCGCCACTCGGCAGACAGATACCGAATGGGCTCCATACCAAGGTCAGACCTGGGACTGCTACGGCCACCAGTTCTCTGTACTCGAGTATCCATTCCTACGTGGTCGGCGAGCTCTCGTACGTCTCCGCGATCGCACAGAACACCAAGGGAAATACCTCTGCACGATTGTTCCAATAGGCGATTCGTGGTCAGCGCACCCCGACCAGGGCAAGGAATTCACGCTAATCGCTCTCGACAACGGCCGCTATACCGCCCAGCCGACAGACCGAACGCTATTCGAGGATAAGAGCTTTACCAAGGATCTGGACTGGCCGCACTACTTGAAACGACAGACGCAAACCTGGAGCGCGGAATGATTGACTGGATCGATGAAGCCGGAAAGGTATGGGGAGCCACGAAGCGACGTATCGCTTTTGGTGGCTATTGGTACGCTAACGAAGGCTTTCACGAAGACGGATTTTCCGGACGTGCCGCGATTACCACACTTTGGGAAGGACGTAATCAGACCCCCGGGACTGTCGAGGTTTTTATCGGAGAGGGTCTTGCCTTCGAAATCGGGATGCAGTCGGTCAACGAGAAATGGTTTGCACTCGCTCACTTCCGCTATGTGATTCCCAATCGATGGTTACCGACAAAGTCCAAGATCATGGAGCTTAAGGAGTGGTTTCCGCGGACCTTCAAGGATGAGCGCGCGTATTACAACGAACTGCACGGTCTGCACTGCTACCTACTTGGACGTATGCCCGATGTTCCACGAGTAACCGTGGAAACCCTGCGCACAAACTGCGCAGAAGATACTTGCAACATAACACCGCCGATCAAGGTACTCTCCGCGTAGCTTGACCGTTATTGCCAGATAGGCGCTTCGTATGGCAAAGCTTTCATCGAAACGACGTAATTCGCTGCCCTCGAGCGAGTTTGCCGGTCCTGATCGTTCATACCCGATCCCTGATCGAAGTCATGCTGCGAACGCGAAAGCTCGAGCTGTCCAGCAGTACAACGCCGGACATATCTCGAAGTCGGTCGAAGAGCACATCATCGGGAAGGCCAATAGGAAGCTTGGCGAGTAGATCAAGATAGGTAACTGATTGGGTCGTCCGTCCGATTATTCTCTCGAGTTGGTTAGCCGCATCTGCTCACGTATAGCAGACGGAGAATCCCTTAAATCGATCTGTCTGGCAGAGGATATGCCAAATAAGTCGAGCGTCTATTTGTGGCTAGCTGCTCACAAAGAATTCTCCGACATGTACACGCGCGCGAAGGAAGACTGCGCTGACACGTTGGCCGATGAAATCCTAGAGATCGCCGACGATGCCTCTAATGACTGGATGGAACGTAATGAGAAGGACAACCCAGGATGGGTTGCTAACGGCGAGCATATCAATCGATCGCGTCTACGCGTCGATAGCCGTAAATGGATCGCCGCGAAGCTCAAGCCGAAGAAATACGGCGAGAAGGTCGCAGTCGGCGGTGATGCTGACTCTCCTCCGATTCGTTACCAGAAGGTAGAGCGGGTTTTGGTCCGTGCGAACCCTCCAGATCGAGACGGCTGAGGTCTTCGAGCCGTTACTCGCTCCAGCTCGGTATAAGGGTACGTGGGGCGGTCGTGGAAGCGGTAAGAGCCATTTTTTCGGTGGGCTGCTTATCGAGGATTGCCTCGCCGAACCAGGTAACTACGGCGAGGGAATGCGGGCTGTCTGTATCCGTGAGATGCAGAAGGATCTAGCGCAATCGTCCAAGCTATTGATTGAGTCGAAGCTAAAGTCATGCGGACTTGGCGAGCCAGATGGGTTTAAGGTCTATCGCGATGTGATCGCAACCCCGGGTGATGGAATCATCATCTTCAAGGGGATGAACGATTACACAGCCGATAGCATCAAGTCGCTCGAGGGATTCAAGCGGGCTTGGTGGGAAGAAGCTCAGACTGCGACACTTCATTCGCTAAACCTATTACGCCCTACGATTCGCGCAGAGGGCGCCGAGCGGTGGTTCTCCTGGAACCCGCGCCGTAAGGTAGATCCAGTTGATGTGATGTTGCGCGGCACTGAGCGGCCCACAGGTGCTACCGTGATCGCCGCGAACTGGCGTCATAATCCATGGTTCACCGCGGATCTCGAGCAAGAACGGCAGGATTGCTTACGGCAGCAGCCTGAGCAATACGACCATATCTGGGAAGGCGGCTACGTCGTTATCCTAGATGGTGCGTACTACGCGCTATGTATCCATAAGGCGCGTCAAGCAGGTCGGATCGGGCGCGTCTCGATAGATCCGTTAATGACGGTGCGCCTGTTCTTCGATATTGGCGGTACCGGAGCTCGGGCTGATGCGGTGTCGATCTGGGCCGTCCAATTCATCGGGAAAGAAATCCGTGTGATCGACTATTACGAGGCAGTCGGTCAGCCACTAGCAACGCATCTAGCTTGGATGCGCGAGCGCGAATACTCACCAAAACGTGCACAGGTCTGGCTACCGCACGACGGTGAAGCCAATGACAAAGTATTCGACGTTTCCTACGAGTCGGCGCTCAAAGCGGCCGGCTATCACGTGACCGTTGTTCCTAATCAGGGCAAAGGAGCGGCCAAGAAGCGCATTGAAGCTGCACGCCGCTATTTCCCTTCTGTGTGGTTCGATGAAGAGCACACGCAAGCCGGTCTCGAGGCACTCGGTTGGTATCACGAGAAGAAGGATGAGGAGCGCGGGATTGGTCTCGGTCCGGAACACGACTGGTCTAGTCATGCCGCCGATGCATTCGGACTCGTATGTGTGTCCGCCGAGCAGATCTTTGCTGAATCGAGCAGTAACTGGAAGAAACCTATCACTTATCCCAAGAGGGCTCTCGCATGAGTGCCGCGATGTTCGCCAAGATGAAAGAACTCGAGGCGCGCGTAAAGGCGCTCGAGGATGAGATCGCGCAACTGAAAGCGCACCGTCCGACTCTGACACTCCCCAAGCAGGAGAACGCTCGTGGCATTCGATAACGGTGCAACTCCTCCAGTCGCCGGCAAGCTGGAATCCGCTGCATACGAGGCGAGCCATGTTATGAAGGCCTCCGCTGGTACGCTATACGGCATTTCGGGATACAACTCGAAGACATCCGCTCAGTTTATCCAGATCCATGACGCGGCTTCATTACCGGCCGATACCGCCGTGCCCGACTTTATTGTCTCCGTTCCAGCATCCAGCAACTTTAGCGTCGACTTCGGTGCATACGGGCGACGTATGAACACCGGAATTGTGCTGTGCAATTCCAGCACGGGCCCGACCAAGACGATTGGCTCCGCTGACTGCTGGTTTGACGCGAGATTCGTATGACGATCGTCAATGTCTCGGGTGTGCCTTCAATCCAGAAGGTCGCGGCATGTGCGATTCCGTTCATCATCGCGCCTACAGGAACGATGGCGAATAACGGAGCTATCACACTCGGCACAGCGCTCCCGACTACCTACGCGAACTGTTATATCAATCTTCCGGCTAACGCGATTCAAGCAGGATCTAGTGCGGGCTGGTATTTCTGCCAAATGTCTAGCGCTACCGTGGGTACGGTGTTCAACAACACCTATTCAAGCGGTCAACCTACAATCCCCAGTAGCCCCACAGCCTTTACCTCGACAGGCCCAGGAGCTTATACCGGCGTCACGAGCGCTCAGATAGGCCCACAGATCACAGTGCCTGGCGGCCTTCTTGGCGCTAATGGCGTCTTACGTATTTCCGATCAATGGGCCGTCAATAGCACGGCGGGTACAAAGACACTCGCACTCGGTTTTAGCGGCACCAGTATCAAGTCATTCACGTTGACGACAAGCAATGGCTATCGGTCGATTAACACGCTCTATAACCGTGGAGTACAGACCGCCCAGATAGGGGATCAATTTGGCCTGACGACAGGCGGCAGTGGCGTAATCACCGGTACTAACGAGTACTACGCCGTTGACTTTTCTACCGCGAAGACATTCCAGATGACCGGTACATTAGCGACTGCAACGGACTTCCTGGTTATGGAAGCGTTCTTGCTTGAGGCAATTCCCGGCTAATGGATCAAGCGACTCCGGCCGCGCCGGGCTTTGATGATAGCGGGACGCCTCAGACGCCCAATCGTCCTATGGACCAAGTGGCGCTCATTGCTGCGATTGATGACGCCGACAACCGCGCTTACGGTTCAAATCTTTCGAATCTGACGGCGGCCCTATCGGCTGAGCGCGCCCTCAATATCGATCTATACTTAGGCAAGAACGTCGATCCTGCGCCTGAGGGTCAGTCGAACGTTATAGACCGCTCGGTATTCGAGACGATCCAGTGGATCCTCCCAAGCCTCTGCCGGATTTTCGCCAATGGGGATGACGTTGTAGCGCTCACGCCGATGAATGCGGCGGATGTCGAGCCGGCTAAGCAGGAGAGCGCATATCTAAACTGGCTCGTCACGACCAAGCATCCGTGGTTCGAGTTATTCCTAGAGTGGTGTACCGATGCACTACTCACCAAGAATGCTTACTTTCTAGTCTATAAAGACCTCAAGCGTTCGGTCGAGATCGAGAAGTACGAAGGGCAGACGAAGGAAGGGATTGCCTACCTCCTGCAGGATCCGACCTGCCAGTTGATTGACTCTAAGTCCTATCTGGCGCCTGACTTACCGCCTGATCCTGTCATGGATCCGACAACGGGTCAGCCGATCGTTAACGAAGTTGGGCAGCCGATGACGACTCCGGCGAAGCTCTACGACGTCGTAATCCGTCGTACTAGCGAGGGCAAGGATTTAACTATCCGAGTACTACCGCCAGAGCGCGTTAAGGTCGATCAGAGAGCCTTTTCCTGGCGTATTGACGACCGCTGTAACTACTTCGAGTACTGGGAAGAGACAACGCTTACAGAGCTGAGGGAGCAGGGCTTTGATATCCCGACCGATATCGCCGATGACCCCGAGCTCTACACCCAGGAAGATTACGCGCGTGACCAGTACGGAGAACGACGGTTAGAGCGCTATAAGCCATCCGACCCTTCCATGCGCCGAGTCAAGGCGCGGATGATTTGGATCCGGGTGGACTACGACGGCGATGGTGTGGCGGAACTGCTGCAAATCCTGCGGGTAGGTCGCAGGATCCTCTACCAAGAAGAAGTCAGCCGTATTCCGGTCGCCTCGGGGGTCGCATGTCCGCTACCGCACCGCCACTTGGGTATTGCGGTGGCGGACATGGTTTCGGACATCCAACGGATCAAGACCGCGATTCTGCGTCAGGGCCTCGATAACCTCTACCTATCGAACAACCCGCAGAAGGTGCTAAACGAGCAGTCCGTCAATATCGACGATGCGCTCATTAGTAGACCTGGTGGGGTGATCCGCGCGACCGATATCAACCAGATCCGCTACGAGTCAACACCATTTGTATTCCCTCAAGCGGTCGAGGGCCTCGACTATATGTCGCAGGTCGCACAGAACCGCACGGGTGTGAATAACGGTTTTGCAGGTGTGGACTCGGCGCAGCTCAATAACATTCAGCCTGGCACGGTAAACCAGCTCTCGAGCATGGCCGCCGAGCGCGTCGTACAGATCGCTCGCATTCTTGCGTTTGCGATCGAGGACTTGTTCTCTATCATCCATGAGCAAGTGCTCAAGATGGGGCACAAGCGCGAGATGATGCAGATCGCCGGTAACTGGGTCGAGGTCGATCCCGGTTCTTGGAAGAAGCGCACGAGCTTTAAAATCGCGGTGGCCTTCGCAGCTGGTAATAAGGATGCGCAGATCGGCCGGCTCATGGCAGTCCTCGCTAAGCAGGTTGAGGCGTTCCAGTTGGGACTACCGGTCGTAACGCCAGAGAACTACTACGCCACGTTAATGGAGCTCACAAAGGCGATCGACTTCACGAGCCCCGAGCGCTTCTGGACTGACCCGATCAAGATGCCGCCGAAACCGCCGCCGCCGCCGCCTGAAGGGATCGTTAAGGCGCAGATCGAAGCAGCGAGCCAAGAGAAGATCAAAGCGGCCGAGCTTATCCAGCGTGAGACAGAGAGCCAGCGGAAGGCTGATGTAGAATTGGCAGCGATCAATGCCCATGCGGGACTTGAGATCGTGCATAGCGCCGTACAGAAAGGTCACGAGCGCGTAATGGAGACGGTCAAAGCCTCGCACGCCGCGATTCAGACGGCTCTAGAGGCGAAACTCACGCCGGGACATCCCAACGCATCCACTTCCGTGGGAGCCGCTGTAAAAGGCGCGCATGACGCTCTACAGGCGCTCCTACCGATGGGCAATGGAGCGGTGGGCGTACCGCAGCCTGAACCGAAGGCGCCGGGACCGTGAACGCTATTGAGCGCGCTAACAAGGCGAAAGCGATCCTCGAATCCCCGCTATTCGATGAGGCGTTCGAGACCGTACGTCAGCGGTTGATCACAGTCATTGAAAACGCCCCGGTCGCAGCGGTCGAGCAGGCAGAAGACGCGCGTAAGTGTCTCAAGCTCCTGCGCTCAGTACGCCAGCATCTCGAAGTCGCGATTAACACCGGCAAGCTGGAGCAATTCCGTCTCCAGGAAGTCGAAAAACGTAAAGCCAACCCATTGCGAGGCCTGTTCCGATGAGTCTTGAAGCTGAAACGACCGACCAAGCCCCCGAGCAGTCGGTCGAAGACAAGATCCTCTCCCGTCTAGGCCTACCGTCACAGGCAGAAGAAGCGGAAGCCCTCGACGAGGGTACCGCTGAGACGACCCAACAGGCCGATGACGCCTTCGCCGATCTCGAATGGGAAGGCCAGACCCTCAAAGTGCCCAAGGGCTTGAAAGAAGCCGTGATGCGTAATGAGGACTATACGAAAAAGACCCAGGATCTGGCCGACCAACGCCGTGCGTTGGATCAACTGCGCGATACCGTGCAGACGCGCCAGATGGAAGCCAGTTTCACCGAATCGATCCGACCTGAACAACAGGAAATCAGCGTCATCGACGCTTATCTGGATCAGGTCAAGAAGCTCGATTGGTCGCAGATGGATACTGCGGCCCTCATGCGACAGCGCATGGAGTTGGACCAGATCAAGGAACGTCGGCAGGAGCTACAAAACTCCATTACCGATAAGCGATCGAAGTTCAACACAGAAGTTCAGGCCAAACTGACCGAATTGAGAGGGAAATCGCGAGAGTTGGCGTCCAAATCGATTCAGGGATTCAGTGAGGAAACCGAAAAGGCTATGCGTGAATACGCAAAGACTGAAGGTCTCACCGACCCCGAGCTCGACAACGTCCTCCTTGACCCGCGGTCCTACAAGATCGTCTACAAGGCCATGCAGTTCGACAAGGTCAAGGCCGGGACCGGCAAGGCACAGCAAGCCGCCCAACGAGCCGATCGGGTGTTGAAACCCGGTGCCGCGGGCGAGCGCATGCCAGCCGCGACCGCAAATAAACTCAATTTCAACAAGGCGATGAAAGCCGCCGGCAATGATTCCGGCGCCAAAGCTCGAGTGATCGAGGACCGCCTGGTTGGAATCTTCTCAAAAGGTCACACGCAATGACTGTTCTTACTAATTCATCCCTCACCTATGGCGTCTCCAGTGGAGGTGGTATCCGTGAGGATCTCGAGGACGTTATCTGGGACTTGTTCCCAGAGGACACCTGGGCGGTATCGAACCTTGATAAGGTCGATGCCACCGCAACCACTCACGAATGGCTCGCGCAGCAGCTTGCTTCGGCAAGCTCGAATATCGCGGTTGAAGGTGACGATGCGTCCTTCACGTCACTGACTCCTCCGGCGCGTTTCGGTAACTACCTCCAGATCATGTCGAAGACGTTCCTCGTCTCCGACACGTTAGAGGCGGTAAAGAAAGCCGGTCGCGGATCAGAAGTCGCTCGCGGCGCGATGGTGAAGATGCGTGAGCTGAAGCGCGACATGGAATACACCATTACGCGCAACCAGCCCTCGACCGCAGGCGGCGCGACCACGGGTCGTTCCATGGCTAGCATGGAGATGTGGATCTCCGGCTATCTAAATAACGCCGCGGTAAATACCACGGTGACGGCTTCCACCGCGGTTCGCTCCACGAGCACTGCGGATACCTGCACGACGGTCCCGGTGACTTCCGGTGTACCGGGTGCGACAGCCCCTACGGACGGCACGACCACGGCTGCTCTGACTATCACTAACTTGAACCTCGCGCTCCAGGGTGCGTGGTCGAATGGTGGTAACCCGAGCGTGATTCTCGCGACAGCCAACAACAAGACCAATATCGATAGCTTCACCTCGATTGCAACTCGATACGTGAACGTAGATGCGGCTACGCAGTCCCCCATCATCGGAGCGGCAAACGTGTACGTAAGCGATTACGGCCGCCATACGGTGGTCCTGCATCGCTACATGCGCACGTCGGTCATTCTGTGTCTGGACCCGAACTACTGGGCAATCGCTTTCCTGCGGCGCCCACTGGCGCGGGAACTGGCACGGACTGGTGACGGTACGAAGTATCAGATCATCACTGAGACCACGCTCGTCTGCCGTAACCAGCAGGCGTCGTCTAAGGTTGTTGCACTCACCTAACCGATTGGGGCGGGACTGCAAACCGCCCCACATCTTGAGGGACTGATGTCTAATTTCTTCGAAATAGACCCGATAAGCGGTATCCGTTCCGACTTCAAGTGGAACGAGAACGATCAGGAATACACCATCATTCGCACGGCGGACGTCGAGCCCGTACTGGATTTCACCAAAGCCGTTGCGAACGAAGCCGGAGTAAACCGCGAGGACATCAAAAAAGGCTGGTGGCTCTACGCCAAGATCCCGCCAATTGTGGAATTACAGATGCGCCAGAAAGGCATTCACGTCGGTAATCCCGAGCATCACGCGCGTATGCTGGCTGAGATCAATAGCCACTATCCACATTTGAAATGCACGACCGGTAACGATGGTGGTCGCGCGGGAAAGGTCATCTCGTTTGGATGAGATCTACCAGCTCGCCGCCGAGCTAACCGAGCGTGGCAAGCACGAGCCGGCCTGGAAGATCATCGGTAAGCTACTGATCGATAATCCGCTGGATATACGCGCACTGGTTATCGGATCTACGATCCTGCGCAATCTAGAGGCTTACGCGCAGTCCTATCACCTGGCGCGTTGCGCGACACAGGTAAAGCCAGATAGCGCCGCTGGGTGGACCGTATTCGGTCACGTCGCGGCTCGTATGGGACTAGTCGATGAGGCAGAACGACACTATAAGCAGGGACTCAGATTTGCACAGGCACAGGCCGATAAAACCGCGATCTGGATCAATCTGTCTGCCCTCTACATCGATAATGGCAAGTTCGATCAGGCGCGGCACTACGTCAACAAGATCCTAAGCGTCGATCCGACCAACAAGAGCGCGCTCACGAATCTAGGCTTCTGTCAGCTAGCGGTAAAGGATTGGAGCGGCTGGAAGGGCTATCACGGCACCATCGGCTGTACTTGGCGGAAGAGGGTGGTCTATAAGGACGAACCCGAGTGGGATGGCTCACCGGGTAAGTCGGTCGTGCTGTACGCTGACCAAGGCTTAGGCGATGAGATCAGCTTCGCGTCCATGATCCCCGATGCCGCGGCGATCTGTCGCAAGCTCATCGTGGATTGCGATGGGAGACTAGAAGGGCTATTCCGACGCTCCTTCCCACAAGCGAAGATATACGGTACTCGTGTTCGGGAAGAGAAGTGGGCTAAGGAAGACCGTCAGATTGACGCAAGTCTACCGCTCGGTCAGATCGGCGAATACTTCCGCACTACAGACGAGTCATTTCCCGGTACACCGTATCTTGTGCCGTGTCCTGAGCGCGTTAAGCAGTGGAAAGCGCTCTTCGCTGAGAAGAAAAAGCCGTGTATCGGTGTCGCGTGGACCGGTGGCGTACCGCATAACAACAGCCGTAACCGACGAATCGCGTTACGTGACCTGATGCCCGTCTTCGAGCTCGACGCTCACTTCGTCTCTTTACAGTACAAGGATGCTAAGCAGGAAATCGCCACCTTCCGGGAAGAGCATCCGCATATTGATCTAGCCCAGTATCCCTGGGCGACGCTCACAGACGATTACGATGACACCGCCGCTCTGGTGGCCTCACTGGATGCGGTGGTGTGTATTCAGACCGCTGTGGGTCATACCGCCGGAGCGTTGGGTAAACCCGTCTTCGTATTACTGCCTACCGCGACGACATGGCGCTATGGCCTCTCGGGCGATTCCATTCCCTGGTATCGCTCGATGACGATTATCAGACAGCAAAAACATGGCTCCTGGAGCGAAGAAATTGAACGCGCAGCCTCAAGCCTCGTTAATCTCCTCGGACTACGCGAAAGAGCAGGAACGCTTACACGAGTCGGGAGTTTACGGAACAACATCCATTCAGTACGCGCCGCTAGTCTCGGACATCATCAAGCGAATGGAAGTCACCCACCTGCTTGATTACGGCTGTGGATCCAACGTCAATCTCGCTAAACATCTGAAGGTCCCGCATAAGGTTACCTATCAGGCATATGACCCTCGAGTTCCACGCTTCT
>Ga0070709_10000873_pt1 | contig 16870 bp, 13 predicted proteins | sample LARL51metaG_FD_65449 | JGI IMG/M metagenome (GOLD analysis project Ga0070709, IMG submission 65449) | Corn, switchgrass and miscanthus rhizosphere microbial communities from Kellogg Biological Station, Michigan, USA - LAR L5-1 metaG | ecosystem: Host-associated > Plants > Roots > Rhizosphere ...
GAAAGGCCAGGCGCCAGCCGATCGGTGACGTCGGTGAAATGCCCCTTGCCGTCGTTCTTGAGCAGCACGCTCTGCGGATCGATTCCGTAGCGCCCGGGAACGCTGCGTCCGCCGACGAATAAATCGATCGCTCCATCGCCGTCGTAGTCCGCTGCTGCGGCGCGTGAGCCGCTCTGCACGATTGGCGGTACCGCATTGGTAGCCTTGCGAAGATTGCCCCTGCCGTCGTTGAGATAGAGCCGATCGATCAGCGCCGGCGCTTGCTCGGAGAAGTCGTTCCCACCCGTCACGACGTACAGATCCTGATTGCCGTCGCCGTTCGCATCGAAAAACACCGCGCCGACGTCCTCAGACGCGCTGTCCTCCGCGAACAGTTTCTCGTTGCTGCGCACGAATCTCCCGTCTTGTTGCTGTATCAGCAGCACGCTTGGCTGGCCCTTCGCGCCACCCAGGAAGATGTCGTCGAGCCCATCGTGATTGACGTCGGCAACCGCGAGCGCCGGTCCCTCGATCGAGAGTTTCTTCGGCAGTAGCGGTTCCCGGCTGAAGTCGACGTAGTCGTTTTCCTTGTGTGTGAAGGGCAGCCCGACGCGGTCGGTGATGTCGACAAGAATCTGTCGGGTGCTCTTAATCGCTTCGGCTCCGGCGACCACCTTTTCTGCTGCGCTCTGTTTGATGTCCAAACGCTGATTAGCACGCACGTTGGCAAGACGGCTGACACGCCCGTCCGGCCAGTTGACGAGCACTGATTGAACCGTGTCGACCTTGCCCAACCCAAAAGTCAGGACGTAATCGACACTCGACTGGAATCCACGCGTGGGTGATTCCTCCTGATACAACGTCTGCGTCCCCGCCTGCAGCGTCACCTTTGCGCCAACGGCGAACCGGTTCTCGCCCTCGCCATCCAGCTTCACCTGCAAGTAGTGATTGTCGGGCTGCAGCTTGCGTGCATTGTTGCGGTAGACGAAGGCTTCGTCGTTGACGTTGTTCACGACCAGATCGAGCGCACCATCGCCATCGAGATCGGCGTAGGCTGCGCCGCTGCCAAAGCTTGGCGTCGACAGTCCCCACGCCGTCGCCTCGTTGGTGAAAGTGAGATTGCCGTTGTTGTGAAAAGCGTAGTGCGCGAGCTTCGTCGATGTCATCGCATCGATCAGCTGCTTGAAGTCCACTTTCCTGCGCTTGTCGGCAGTGGCAGCCGCCATGGTGCGGGGATCGGCGAGGTAGCGCACGTAGTCCTGTGACGTCACGTCCTTGGCGATGCCGTTGCTGATGTACAGATCCTTGTAGCCGTCGAGATCGAAGTCGGCTGCCAGTGCGCTCCAGCTCCAGTCCGTGCGCGCCACGCCTGCCATCTGGCCAACGTCGCTGAAGGTGCCGTTGCCATTATTCAGCTGCAGCATGTTGCGCATCACCTGGTGGTGGAAGCCGTTTCTGACTTTCACCTGATCGGTCTCCCAATCCTCGAAGCTCGAGGTCGTGCGCAGCCGATACTCGTCCTCCGGCAGCATGTCGGTGGTGTACACGTCAGGCCAGCCGTCGTTGTTGATGTCGGCGATATCGAGGCCCATTGAGAAATAGGAGATGTACGGCATCTCCTTATCGAGCCGTTCGTCGAAGGTGCCGTCGTGATTGTTGATGTAGAGATAATCACGCTCGAAGAAATCGTTGGATACGTAAATGTCCGGCCACCCATCACGATTGACATCGGCTACGACTACTCCAAGACCGAACGCGATCTCCGGCCCGTAGATCCCTGCTTTCGCGCTGACATCGGTGAAGTGGCCGTTACCGTCATTGTGAAACAGCTTCTCGCCGCCCAGTGGATCGCGGGTGTTGCGAGTGTTGCGCATGCCGAAGCTGTTGGCAGGTCGGTACGAGTTGTTGACGAGAAACAGGTCGAGCTTGCCGTCGCGATCGTAGTCGAGAAACGCCGCCTGGGTGGAATAGCCTTCATCGGCGAGACCGTATTGCTTCGCCATTTCCTTGAAAGTCGGCACGCCGTTCTGATCGTTGCCCTGATTGATGTACAGCTCGTTGGCGCGCGCAGAGCCGGCGGTCGGGCCCGCGTAGCAGACGTAGATGTCCAGCCTGCCATCGCCGTTGACGTCCGCGAAGGTCACACCCGTCACCCACGACTGCTTTCCCGTGACTCCCGCTTCGTCAGTGATCTCCTGAAAGCGGAAGTTGCCTTTGTTCAGATAGAGATGCCCGCCATGCTGATTCGAAGTGAGCATGACTTCGGGCAGTCCGTCGCCGTTGAGATCACCGACCGCGACACCCCCGCCGTTGTAGAAATTCCGGTAGGTGAAGACGTTGAAGTCCGGCGAATCCTGGAGTCGATTCTCGAAATGGACTCCGGTGTAGCTCGACGGAAGCAGCGTGAAGAGATGGCCGTCGATCGCCGGTGCTTTGGCGTCGCTGGTGGTTACCTGTTTTTTCTCTGAGCCGCTGCAGGCGGTGATGACGCAAAGGGCGGGAAGAACAAACCTGAACTTCAAAATATTTGGCACCTTAGCGCATCATGGCCTGCCCTCCGAAGAGAGCAGGCCATGATGGTGGGTAAGTGTGGTGCTAAGCGAGATTAATAACCCGGATTCTGCTCGAGCTTCGGGTTGGTCTCGATCTGCGTCTGTGGAATCGGGAACAGAATCTTGTACGGCGCGTTCGACGTCTTCGCGTACCAGGTCCCGGATGTGAACTTCCCGAAGCGAACGAGGTCCGTCCGACGCTTGCCTTCCGCGGTGAGCTCGAACAGACGCTCCTGGAGAATCGCGTCGCGAACTTGCTGCTGTGTCAAACCCGCCGCGAGCGGCGGCGCGTTGACGCGAGCACGGATGGTGTTGATATCCGCGATTGCTGCAGCACTGTTACCAAGCTCGTTGTTCGCCTCGGCTCTGATCAGATACATCTCGCCGAGACGGAGCCAGGCGTAGTCGTTGCCGGCGTCCTGGTTGACGTGTGCCGGATCATACGGCCACTTCGCGATACGAATGCCCTGACCTTCAGTCGCGTGCGTCACATCAGGAATGTTCGGATCGAAAATAAGTGGATTGCCCTGACGATCAGTCGCCGGTAGACCGGTGGCGAGGTTGACCTGCTGTCCGGCCAGGAAGATGTGTTTCCGGTTATCGTTCGGGTCGAACGCAGCATACGTATCGGCCAAAGTCGAGAAGCCGTTCCACGGTGAGTTCGCGCCGCTGTACTGATTGTAATGCAGCACGCGCATCATGAAGTTGAGGCCGAGATCGGTCACTGCCGCGTACTTCACCGCGAAGATGATCTCGGGTGAAGTGTTGTTCGTAGCGGCGAAGTTCGCGAACCACCCGCAGCCCGGGCCGTTGGTTTGGCCGGTTCCACCGGTGTTGCAGCCCTGGTTGGCGTCAGTGGTCAGTCTGTACTGAGGAGAACTGATGACCGCGTTCGCATAAGTGAGCGCGTCCTGCCAGTGCGCGGTACCTGGCTGCAGTCCGGCAGTTGTAACGGTACCGGTGAAGACCTGCGCATTCAGGTAAAGGCTCGCCAGCAATGCGTCGACCGCGCCTTGAGTAATGCGGCCGTTCATCGCGGCCGGCCACGAGGCCGGCAGGTCCGGACGAATCGCCTTCAGCTCGCTCTCGACGAAGCCGAACACTTCAGCACGCGTGTTGCGCGGCCGCTGGGCGATGTCGATGCCTGAGCAAAGAGGGTTGCCCGTCTCTTCGCAGACAATCGGAACGCCGCCGAAGAGATCCATCAACAGGTAGTAGTAGAACGCGCGGAGATAGCGCGCCTCTGCCACCATCGACGCCTTGCCCTCGAAGTTGTTGAGGCCGATGCCGTGGAGCACCACGTTGGCACGGGCGACACCGATGAACAGGTTCGTCCAGGCGGAGTTGATGTTATCGAGACCAGCCGGGCTGTTGGGCGTGAATGTCTGGCGATGAATGTCCAGCCATTTGCCGTTGTCGTACCAGTCCTGACCGCGGGTCGGTACGATCATCTCGTCGGTGCTGATCTCGGAGATGTTGTAATACTCGTCGTCAGTCGTGCGCAGGTTTGCGTACACGGACGCGAGTCCGCCGAGTGCCTCGTTCGCATTGCGGTAGAAGTTCTCGGGTGTGATTGCGCTTTTCGGAACCTCGGTGAGGTCCGTACAAGCCGGAGCGATCGCAATAAGCGCGAAGACTCCGGCCATCAGGATTTTCTTGGTCATTAGTGAGTTAGAATGCGACACGGAGGCCTCCCGTAATCGTGCGCGGACGCGGATAGTGCAGGTAATCGATGCCGCGCGGGGCAATGCCCGGCAGCTGTGAGTGGACTTCCGGATCGTATCCGGTGTACGGCGTCCACAGCGCGAGGTTGTCACCCGAGAAATAGACGCGGGCGCCTCTGCCGAGGCCCGTGAAGGCCGGCATGTCGAAGGTGTAACCGATCGTGACGTTGGCGAGACGCGTATACGATCCGTCTTCGACCCAGCGCGACGAATAGATCGCCGGCTCGTGGATGTCGGTTGGATCAGTCAGCGCCGAAGCCAGGAAGTTCTTGTCCTGGAGCGCATTGCCCTTCGTCGAGTAAACCAGTGCCGTGTTATTGAAGACCTTCTGGCCGGCTTCTCTGTGAATGAGCATGCTGAAGTCGAACTTCTTGAAGTTGCCGTTGGTGCGCAGACCCAGGCTGTACGTCGGGTTTGCGTTGCCAAGGATCAGATAGTCGTCGCCGGTGATTCCCGCCGATGTCACTGTTCCCGCCAGCGTCTTGCTGCCGTCAGGGTTGACTGTGTAGTGATTGAACAGCTGCTGGCCCTGAGCGTTCCAGCCGGCGAACTGCGGGCCGACGAAAGTGCCGATCGGCTCGCCAACCATGATGCGCTGGGTGAACTGATTCGACTGGCCCTGGCCGCTGGCCAGCGCGTCAGGAATGAAGGTGCGGTCTCCAAGATCGACGACTTTGTTCTTGTCGTGCGAGAACACGATGCCGGCATTCCACGTGAAGTCACTGCGCTGCATCATGAGCCCGTCGAGTGAGAACTCGACACCCTTGTTCTGGATCTTGCCGATGTTCTCGAGACGATCACCTACGACTGCCGGCTGCGGCACCGACACATCCAGCAGCAAGTCGTGGGTGTTCTTGACGTAGTACTCCAGGCTGCCGTTGAAGCGGTTGTTGAGGAAGCCGTAGTCGAGCGCAATGTTGCTTTGCTTCGTCTCTTCCCACTTCAGATCGGGGTTCGCGTTTCTGATCGGGACGACGCCAGTTGCCGCAGCGTCGCCGAACGGATACCGCGATCCACCGCTCGCGCCAAGCAGAATCAGCGACGAGTAAGGCGGCACTGCCGGGTTACCCTGCTTGCCCACGCCAGCGCGCAATCTGAGCTCGCTGAACGGACCAGTCGGGATCCATGACTCCTGGCTCAAGCGCCACGACGCCGAAATTGCCGGGAACGTCGCCCACTTGTGGTTTTCACCGAACTGTGAAGCTCCATCCTTTCTTGCCACCAGCGTCAGGAAGTACTTGTCGGCGAGACCCATGTTGGCTCTGCCGAAGAACGACACGATCCGGGCGTCGGTGTTGTAGGAGTAAGGTGGCTGGACAATGTTGCCCGAGCCAAGGCTGTTATACGTAAAAGCGTCGGTCAGGTAGCTCCTGGTCTCGACGCCGAATTCGTTCACCACGTTGTCACTGTACTCGTAGCCGCCCACGACATCGAGCTCGCGCGACGAGTTGAGCGTCGGATGGAACGTCAGGAGAGTCTGGAGCTGCTTGTTGGTCTCATCGCGGTTGGAGCGGAACGCCTGACCGCCGAAACCCGCGCCGTAAGGGCTGCTGAGCGGCGCGTAGAAGTTGCGATCACCCTGAGTGCGATCGACGCCGACGTTGACGCGCGCCGTCAGAGACGAGAACAGGTCATAATCCGCCGAGGCATTGCCAAGCGTGCGATCGGAAACGCCCTTGTCGAGAACCTGGTTGGCGAGGCCAACGGGATTACGGACAGACTGGGCACCTGGAGCGATCTCATAGTAGCTGGTAACGCCAGTCGCCGGATCGGTGACAGTGATCGGGTGAGTCGGGTTGAAGTTCACCATGTTAACGAACACGCCGCCTTCGAAGCCGCTGTTTTCGTTAAATGGCAGATAGTCGTTGAGAACGTGCGAGCCAGTCAGGTTGAGCACGAGGCGAAGCTTGCCATCGAGCGCCTGGTGGCTGCCGTTCACGCGCGCCTGATAGCGCTTCATTCCGCTCTGGATGACCGCGCCTTCCTGATCGAAATAGTTCAGTGAAGCGCGATAGGTCGTGGCAGCCGAGCCACCGGCGAACGAAAGGTTGTGGTTGACGGTCGGTGCATGACGCATCAGCGCGTCTTCCCAATTCGTATTCGCTGTTCCTTCTCCAGGAAGCGCAGCGGGCACGTTCGCCGCGATGAAGTCGCGATACTGCGCACCGCTCAGAACATCGAGACGGCGCGGAGCCCACGACGTTCCGGCCGAGAACTCGTACTCCATGTTCGGGCCGCCGGCATTTCCTTTCTTGGTTTCGATCAGTACGACACCGTTGGCAGCGCGCGCGCCGTAGATCGCGGTGGCCGCTGCGTCCTTGAGGACGGTGATCGACTGAATGTCGGCTGGGTTGATGAGGTTGAGTGGGTTGCGCGGAAGCGGTGGATCGCCGCTGACGCCGATACCACCTGGCTCGACCTGATTACCGGAGACCGCCACGCCGTCGATGACGTAAAGCGGTTCATTGCTGGCGCTGATCGAAGTGCCGCCGCGCACCAGAATGTGCGCGCCTGCGCCCGGCTCACCACTGTTCTGGGTGATCTGAACGCCGGTTGCGCGGCCTTCGATCATCTGGGTGACGTTGGCCGGGACCGCAACCTTGGCCTGATCTGCATCGACTGTTGCGACCGAGCCTGTGATCGCGAGGCGACGCTGCGTTCCGTAGCCGGTGGTGACGACTTCTTCGAGCACCGCGGCCTGCTTGCTCATGGCGAAAATCGCGCTGACCGAGCCACCATTGGGAACGTTTACAGTCTGGACCGGCGCACCGTATCCGATGCGGCGTGCGCGCACTGTCTGTGCGCCTGCTGGGACGCCGCCAATCGTGAAGCTGCCATCGGCTCCGGTGACCGCACCGCGACGAGTTCCTTCGACGAAGACGCTAACATCGGGCACACCCTGCTGGGTGTCAGCGTCAACGACTCGACCCGTGATGGTGCCGCTTGGCGGAACCGGGTTTTGGGCGCCCAGGCTTATCGACCATAGCAGGCCGACAACGAGCGCGAGAGTAAAGCGACGAACTACTGCCATACGGGGTCCTCCACGGGTAGTGAGGTGGGACTGTTCCGATCTCTCGAGCTTCGATTGCGGGTGTGCAAATACCGCCGATTCGTTTAGGAAAACGTGAACCGGCGGGGCCTCGCCCCCCGCAGATCAAATTTTGCTCCCCTAAATGCGCCTGCGGGCAGAAATTGTCAAGAAGCGGAATCGGTCAAGCATTTTTCAGGGGGAGGACAGGTGCGGGGAGGGTCGGGTAGCGTACAGAACACGACGCAGGACTTAACGGCGAACTACCTCGCTGGTAGCTGATAGCGGCTCGCTACTAGCTAGTCGCTGCAAGCGACGGGACAGATCACGCTGGGGTCAGAGCGAAGCGGGTTCAGTTCGCCTTTATGCCATGAGATCTGTCCCGGTGCAGGCGGCGATCAGCTAACAGCGCGCTGCTATCAGCTAAGAGCGAGGTAGTTCGCCGTTAAGCCCTCGACTAGCCCTCTCGTCGCTCCAAGAATTAGAATCCGCTCATGCACCCAATGTTCTTGCACGACGTCGAATCCCATCCCGCACCGGAGCCGTACGCGACCCGGTTCAGGATGATGCGCGAGGCGGGGTTGCCGATCCCGCAGATCCAGCACCTGTTCGCGTTCAAGCCGGATCGCACTGACCACCTGTCACGGTTTACGCAGGGAGTGATGCGCGGGCCATCACCGCTGCCACCATGGCAACGCGAACTGATTGCGGCGTTCACCTCGAAGCTCAATCAGTGCCTCTTCTGAATCGGCTCCCACGCCGCGGTCGCGGCGGAGCTGCACGGTGATCGATCTGTAATCCAGGCGATACTGACGGACCTCGATTCGGCGCCGATCTCGGCCAAGGATCGAGCGCTCTATTCCTTTATAAGGAAGATGGTCGCCAACTCGACGTCGATCGGTCAGCCCGACGTCGACTCTGCGAAAAAAGCCGGCTGGTCGGATGAAGCGCTCTACGACGCGATCACGGTCTGTGCGCTATTCCAGTTCTATAACAACTGGATCGATGCTACCGGAGTCAGCGATATGCCAGCTGTTGGCTACGAGGCATCAGGCAGGCGGTTGGCGTCGCATGGATACTGGCAGGAATAGAAGACTGAGGTGTTCCGACCAACTACCAGTCCGAACTTCGGATTAATTGAGGAACGCGGACTCTCCGCACTCCTCAATTAATCCGCACTCCGCCGCTTTGGCGGTTTAGTCCGAACGCCTCAATCGCTACTGGGGTTTTACCGAAGAATCGGAAGTCTTCAACCCTCTCTCTTCGAGCAGCGCCTCTACGTTGGGATCTCTCCCGCGGAAATTCCGGTAGAGCGTCGCGGCGTCCACTGTCGATCCGCGCGAGAGGATCATGTCGCGGAAGCGATCGCCGTTCTCGCGCGTGAGTCCGCCGTGCTCGCGGAACCACGCGTAGGCGTCGTCGTCGAGCACTTCGCTCCACGTGTATGCGTAGTAACCCGCCGAGTAGCCGCCGTCCCAAATGTGCGAGAAGTAGGTGCTGCGGTAGCGCGGCGGAATCTCGGGGACCAGTACGTTGTACTTCTGTAAGGCCTGCCGCTCAAACGCGTCGACGTCCGGCACGTTCGTCCCAGCCGGCAATGTGTGCCACGCGAAATCGAGCAGCGAAGCCGCCATGAGCTCCGTAGTCTCGAACCCCTGATTGAAGGTGCGCGAGCTCTTGATCTTGTCGACCAGCGACTGCGGCATCGGCGCGCCGGTCTGATAATGCTTGGCGTAATTAGCAAACACACTTGGCTCCAGCGCCCAGTGCTCGTTGAACTGCGACGGGAACTCGACAAAATCGCGCGGCACATTCGTTCCCGACACCGTCGGATATGTCACGTTGGAGAACATGCCGTGCAGCGCATGGCCGAACTCGTGGAACATCGTCGTCACGTCGTCGAACGTCAGCAGTGCCGGCTGGCCCGGCGCCGGCTTGGTGAAGTTGGCGACGTTGAATACAACGGGTTTCGTACCAAGCAGCTTCGTCTGATCGACGAAGTTGTCCATCCACGCGCCGCCACCCTTGTTGTCGCGCTTGAAGTAGTCGACATAAAAAAGCGCGAGCGGTGATCCATCCTTGTCGAAGACTTCGAAGGTGCGAACGTCCGGCTGGTAAACCGGAATGTCGTGACGCTCTTTAAATGTCAGCCCGTACAATTTGTTCGCCGCGTAGAACACTCCGTTCTGCAAAACGTTGTTGAGCTCGAAGTAGGGCTTGATCTGCGATTCGTCGAGATCGTACTTCGCCTTTCTCACCTGCTCCGCGTAGTACTGGTAGTCCCACGGCTGCAGCTTGAATCCCCCGCCCTGGGCATCGATCAGCTTTTGCATGTCAGCGACTTCCTGGCGGGCGCGGGCAGTCGCGGGAGCGGTGAGATCCGTCAGGAGCTTGATCGCGTTCTGCGGATTCTTGGCGCCCTGCGTCTCAAGGACATAATCCGCCCACGTCGGGTAGCCGAGCAGCTTCGCTTTTTCCGCGCGGAGCTCCGCCATGCGGCGAATGGTGTTGCGCGTGTCGTTGCTGTCACCGCGGGAAGTGCGAAGCGTGGAGTTCTCGAACAAGCGCTGCCGCACTGCACGATTGGTCAGCTCGGCTTGCGCGGGATGCTGCGTGGTGTTGCGAAGAGGAACGACCCATTTGCCGCTCAGCCCTCGCTGCTTCGCCGCGTCGGCCGCAGTCTGGATCTCGGCGTCTGTGAACCCGGCCAGCTCGTTGACATTGTCGACGACGAGCGCGCCTGCCTTGGTTCCCGCCAACAGCTTGTTGGAGAATTCAGTCGAGAGCTTGGACAACTCCTGATTGATCGCGCGCATGCGGGTCTTGTCCTGCTCGGAGAGCCGCGCGCCGGAGCGGACGAAATTGCGGTTGTAACGCTCGATCAGCGCGATCTGCTCCGGTGTGAAGCCACCGTCATTGCGCCGATCGTAGACGCTCTTCACGCGCTGATAAAGCTGGTCGTTGAGATAGACCTGGTCGTTCGCGGCGGCGAGCTTGGGCGCGACGATTTCCTGAACCTTCTGCAGCGTGTCGTTGGTGTTCGCTCCGACGACGCCGAAGAAAGTTTTCGACGCGCGCGTCAGCAGCGCCCCTGACTTTTCCATCGCCGCGATGGTGTTGTCGAACGATGGCGGGGTCGTCTGCTTCGCTATCGCGTCGATCTCGGCCAGCCACTGGCGAATTCCTTCTTCGAGCGCGGGCTGGTAGTGCTCGTTGCGAATGAGGTCGAAGCGAGGCGCATGGTACGGGAGCGTGCTCTCGACGAAAAGCGGATTCGACGAGACAACTGAAGGCGCGGGTGCGGCCGCCGTACTGGTGGTTGTGGCGGGCGCGCACGCACCAGCGAAGGCGGCGGCGGGAAGAAGAGTGAGCGCAAAGCGCTGCGTATGGGTCGTCATTCTCTTACCAGAGTGAGTTCTGAGGGGGAGCAAACTTGCCCGGCGCGCTCGACGTATACCAGAGGGCGCGTAGTTTCTTTACACCGTGAACGCTAACATGTCCCGCAACGTTCTTGCCCTGCTGACCGTGCTGAGCGGCGCCAGCGTGCTGAACGCGCAATCCGACTCCGCCGCAAATCCGCGCGCCGTGCAGCCCGAGCGACCGACGGTCGCGACGCACGCAGGTACCGTAGCCCCCGGCTACATGGAGCTCGAGGAAGGCGGTGAGTGGGACAGATGGCCGGGCGGCGAACGCAGTTTTTTTGCGCCGACGAATCTCAAGATCGGATTCGCATCGCACGCGCAGCTCAATGTTCTTGTCAATGTGATCCACGATCCGCGCGTGGCAGGCAAGAGCGTGAACGTGGGGGATCTCACGCTGGGTTTGAAGTATCGAATTCTCGACGATCACCCCATACTCGGCGACTTTGCGATTTTGCCGGCGGTAAAATTTCCCACGGCATCGGGTGATGTCGGCACCGGCACTACCGACCTGTCGTTGCTGTTCATCTCCAGCCACCGGTTTGGCCCAGTGGCAATGGATCTGAATGCGGGCGCGACACGTCGGAGCGGCGATGGCACCAAAGCACCGACGACGGCGACAATCTGGACGGCGTCGTTCGGATTTCCGATTCGCGGAGCGATCGGTGCGACGGCGGAGATCTTCGGGTTCCCAGGCACGAGCCGCCCCGCTGGGAGCGAGGGCACTGCAGCACTTTTATTCGGACCGACTCTTCTCGCTCGTGATTGGCTGGCGCTCGATGCGGGCTTCATCACTCCGCTGACCGGGCCGCAGCCGCACGCGGTCTACGCCGGCTTCGTCTTGAACTTCGGCGCGCTGTAGTACTCGTCTATAACCGTTCGCACCACCAGGTCGAACACCTGCTTCGATGGTGTGATGTCAGCGAGCGCGTCGGTGTCGCCCGCGATCGTGACGAGCGGCACACCGCACGCCTGCTTCACCGCGACGATGATCTTCTCGGGCGGAACGCCGGCAGTCTCGAGCTCACGCACGAGCTCCCGCACAGCAGCTCTGACCTCGTCTGCTGAGCCGTTGCCATCGGTGGCGCGCTCAAACGCGCTGCGTAGATCGGTTTCGTGTCTGGTCATTCCGCATTGGTTCGCTAACCACAATTACCAATGTTTCGGGGGAGAGTTCCCCCTGCTCAGTTGGCCGGCTGGGTTAGTGCGACCCGACAGGTTCGACCACGACGATCGAAAAGCTCCCCGGCAGCATCGGGGGTCTGCGCCGCGGATTCGTCGCGGTGGACTCGGCGGGGACAGGGCCGAACTTCGCGACCGGGATGTAGATACGGTGCGTCGCGGGATCGATGCCCATGGTGCGGCCGCGCTCGCCGGTCTGCACACTCTCGACGACGTGGTACTTGCTGGGGCTATCCTGGTGAATGACTGTCAGCGTCCCGTCGGAATTCGAGGCGTAAATGTCTCGACGGCGCGCGTCCCAGCCGGCGCCGTCGACGCCCTGACCGATCGGTAGCGTGGTGATCACCTTACCAGTCGCGTAGTCCGAGACGGCCAGAACTCCGCTGCGACAACCCGTGAACAACCGCTGAGTCCTGGTGTCGATCGCCATCGAGACCGGAGTCTTGCAGGGTGCGGTCGACCAGCGTCTCGTCACCGTGTTGGTCTTGGTGTCGATCTCCGCGATCTGCGCGCTGTCGACCAGGTTGACGTACAGCTTGCCGTCGCGCGCCGAGGCGCCCGCCTCCGGTTTGCCGCCTAGTGGGATCGTTGTGACGACGGTGCCGCGCCGAGGATCCACGACCGTTGAAGAGTTCGCGTCCCCGTTGAAGGAGTAGATCCGCTTCGACACCGGGTCGTAGATGATGTCGTCTGCGTCATCGGCAGCGCGGATCTTGAGCAGCGGCTTGTAGGTCGCCATGTCGAACATGATTATCGAGCTGTCCTCACCGGATGTTGCGAAGCCCCGACCGATTTCCGGCACCAGCGCGGCGCCGTGTGCACCGTTGAAGCCTTTGATCTCGGTGATGAGATGCCCGTCGTTCATGTCGACGACCATGAAGCGGTCGCCGCGCGCGACAAATAGCCGGTGCCGCGGCGCGTCCGGTAGCACGTAATCCCAGCCCCCTTCCCCGCCAATCGCGTAGGTATGGGTCACCGTGTAGGTCTGCGCAGCAAGCGCCGGTGCGACGAGTAACGTGAGTAACAGCAGGGATTTACGCATTTCCATCCTCTCTCGGTAAAAGCTCAGCCAGGGATTTTTGTGGCCGGATTGGAGCACGCTTGTTGCTTTGAACACGGGCAAATTGACTCCAACGAATCTATCAATGCGCTTAAGAAATACATTCGGCGTAGCTGTTATCTTCCTGACATCGGTCTGCGTCAGTTCCGCGTGCTCGAAGGCACAGCAGCCGGCTAACGCAGCGCAAGCTGCGGCCAATCAGGCGACCCAGGCGCCACTATCCGCGCAGGAGCGCCAGCTCTACATGGACGCGGCGCGGTCGTCCTGGAATTTCGTCAACAGCATCACCGAGCCGTCGACCGGCCTGGCGAGGGCGCACGCGCGCTACTCGTTCGTGACGCTGTGGGATATCGCCGGCGTTATCGCCGCCAATTACGTCGCGCGCGAATTGGGCTTTATAAACGACGCCACCTACGATTCCCACATCACGCGGATCCTGGCGACGCTTTCGACCGTCGATCTGTTCGAGAACACGGCGTTCAATCGCATTTACGACGCGAAGACCGGCCGGATGGTCGACAACGGTTCGCCGGCCAAACTCTCGACCATCGGCGCCGGCTATTCATCGGTCGACATTGGCCGACTACTGATCTGGCTGCGCGTGATCTCGATCAGGGACCCGAAGTACGCGGCACAGACGACGCAGATCGTGCGGCGTCTGAATTTCCGGAAGATCCTCGACGACGGCCGTCTGCACGCGGTCGACGTTTCTCCGAACGGCCGCTCGCGCGACGATTTCCTGGAACAGGAGATTGGGTATCAACAGTACGCGCTCTCCGGTTTCGCGATGTGGGGCGCGCGCCCGGACCGCGACGCGCTGGACGTTCAGAGTGATGTCGCGAAGATCAAGATTTACGGCGTGCAGCTTCTCACCAACAACAATGGCAACGACCGGGTGATGAGTGAGCCGTTCATCATGATCGGAATGGAGACGGGGTTCCGCTCACCACAGCTGGCGCGACAGGCGACTCAGGTTCTCGCGGCCCAGCAGGCGCGCTATCAGAAAACCGGCATCGTGACAGCGGTTACAGAAGATGCGATGCCGGATCCCCCGTACTACTTCTATTACTACAGCCTGTGGCACAACGATCGACCCTTCATCGTCGAAGGCCCCGGAAAGAACAAGGAAGTCGATCGGCCGCGCTGGGTGAGCAGCAAGGCAGCGTTCGGCTGGAACGCGGTTTTTCCGAGTGCCTACACTCAGCTGCTGCTGCGTACTGTGCAGCCAGCGCGAACGCCCAACGGATGGAGTGGCGGCGTTTACGAAGGAACGCAGCGCTCGACCGGCATTCCGAGCCTGAACACGGCTGCAATCATCATGGAGTCGGCGCTGTTTCGAATCAGAGGGCGCCCGCTCGCGCAATAGTGTTGGGACAAAAAAAACGCCGCGGAGAAAATCCGCGGCGTTTTTCTTTTTGTAGCAGTCGAGAATTACTGGCAGCTGTCGACGCCGTGTGTGTCGAGGTGCAGCAGGCAGTGGAGCGATCCAATCTGCAGCGCCGGAGCGTTCGTTCCATCGAACGTCACGGTCACTGAAGTATTGACCTGCTTGCTCGCGCTTCCGCCCGCACCCTGCAGCGACGCCGTGTACTGCACGTCGAGCTTGATCGAGCCGCTGAGCGGAATCTGGCTCGTTGCGTCCTTGCCAGGCATGGTGACGTTGGTGACGGTAACCGTCGACGTACCGGCAAGAGTTCTGACACCATCGAGACCGATGTGCGAGATCTGGTCATTACCGGAGCCGGTGCCGTTCCAGATGCGCTGGGGCGCGTGGCTGATCAAACCGCTGACGGTCAGATCGCCGGTTCTGTGAACGCTGGCGCTCCATACGAGATCCTTCGACCAGGTTCCGTCAACCGTCGCCTGAAAGTTCACCGACTCGACGACCGTGGCGTCCCAGTTCTGCACCGTGGCACCCTGCGCGTTATAGAACGCGAAGGATCTGGTGACCGAGAGACCGTTTTCGGTCGTGGCGGCGCAGCTGTAGCGTCCGGAGGCGTAGCTGCAAGTTGGGGAGATACCGGTGAAACTCGGCTGACTGCCCGAGCCAACGGTCACGTTGTAGCTGGGCGCGACTCGCGAAAACGATCCGGCGGCAGCAACGTTGTCATTGAAGCCGGCGACCTGCGAAGCGATCGCGTCGCCCGAGCTCGCCGCGACGTCGGCGGTGATCTGCGCATCGTCGAGCGTTGGCGGAGAAAGGACATCACTGCTGCAGGCAACCGTTCCGACCGCCATGAACACTGCCGCGGCAGCGCGCATTTGGTTTCTGAAATTCATAAAAAGCTCTGCTCCTGATGTTGAATGCGCCGCTGGCGCGGCGCGGCTTATACCTATCAACACGAAGCATCAGGAGAAAAGAAACGGCTCGGAACACGGGTCGGTGCCGACCGAAAAATCACACGCTCAACTCCCCGTCTTTTACCAACAATAGGCGAATTGTCGATTTGTGATTGGCCCTGCGATGGGGTCAGCTCTCGAGAAAGGTGTCCGGCTCGTCCTGGAAGGCGAGGGGATCGAGATGCGGAAGTATGTCGTACTTCCAGTGGATGCCGACCATCTTGTCGAGGAGACGCTCGAACTCGCTCGGCGAGAGCGAGGTGCAGAAGCGAGCGATACGGCGCGCGATGATTAGTCGCGCCGCTGCAATTGCTTCAGCTTTATAGCCACTTTTTGGGTCGGGTTGATTCGCCAAGGTGTGTGCGCGAGAAAATCAATCCTCTCATCGCCCGCAAGAATCGTCCCGCGACCTGTTGGAAAATCCGTTTCCGGCGTTCGCGACAGACTCATACTAGAGCCAGTTACTCGTTGGGATCCCGCTCGAACAGCGCCTGCCTCTTGGTCCAGCGATGCATCTGGTGGCAGGCAGGACATTCAACCGGATCCATCTCCTCGATCGGCGAAAGCTCGAACGTCTGCGGGTCCATCGAGTAGCCTGTATAAATCATTTTGCCCGTGTTGGGGCACTTGATCAGAATCCGGTTCACTCTCGCCTCAGTCCCGAGATCGGTTGACTCCTGCAAAGAGAGTTCCGTTAGTTCGGGTGTTTCCCTGTTACCAGACGCACTTGACCTGCGCTTTCACCGCCATCGTTTGCGCCGACAAACCCATCTCGTTCGAGACGACGAAATGGTAGGTGCCGGCGGTCGGCAGGTCGTAGTCCAGATTGTTCTCCGAGCCGCGGAAAGTTTCCCACGACGATTGGGCAATCGCGGCCGGGTTGGCGTGCCAGAAGACGTACTCGTCGTCGGTCAGCAAAAAGATCTCGATATTGCCGCCGAAGCCGCTCACGCCTCTTGTCGAGCCAATCAGTCGGCATTTCTGATCCGTCTGCGGTAGCTCGAATGCGTACTGCAGCGCATCGTGGGCGGGGACAGTCGTTGCTTTTACATCAGCGACTTTGATCGATATGAGCGCTGCCTTCGCGTTTGGCGCCGGCGCCGCGGCCATCGCGGGCGAGAGAGTCATCGTCGGAGCATTGATCACCGGAGTGGTCTCCTCGACATCCGGGACAACGCGCGCTGTACGCGGCTGTTCAGCACTCGCCAGTCCTGGCGTGCCCTGAAGCAGAAACCAGGCGGCCCAGTAGGCGGCAATCAGCCCCGCTGCTACGCCAACGCGCGCCTTGTTGTCGGCAGGATCACTGGATGGAGCGCCGTCGTGCGAGACATCCCAGCCGCACTGCTTGCACTCCTTCTCCTCCGGCTGCATTGGCTCGCCGCAGAAATTGCAAAACTTCCTTTTGATCTTGATCGGCATCTTCATCGTTTTCTCTGGCCTTTCCCTACCGATGAAGACGAGCGATCGGCCAACCGGGAACAGGGGGTTACCCTGCCTCTAGCACCGGACGCACGTGAAGTCGTAGAATGGCGCGATGATTCGGCCCGTGGCTGCCGCCCTCGTGCTTTGCGCGTCGATTGCGTCGG
>Ga0070709_10000882_pt1 | contig 16808 bp, 14 predicted proteins | sample LARL51metaG_FD_65449 | JGI IMG/M metagenome (GOLD analysis project Ga0070709, IMG submission 65449) | Corn, switchgrass and miscanthus rhizosphere microbial communities from Kellogg Biological Station, Michigan, USA - LAR L5-1 metaG | ecosystem: Host-associated > Plants > Roots > Rhizosphere ...
CATCACGACCATCTCATCAATTTGCGTACGGGCGAGGTGATCGAGTTTCAATCGGAAGATATCGAACGCCTGCAGGCCGACATCGCGCGGCGTCTCGGCTACCGACTGGTCGACCATCGTCTCGAGCTCTATGCCGTCCCGCTCGAGGACAAGCCGAAACGCTGAGCTTGCGACGAGGACACAGCAGTGCAGCAATCGTGGCGCATCTTGCTGGGCTTCCTGCTCGGCCTCGCTCTCGCCTCGGCGTCGCGCGCGGGCGAGGATCAGACGGCACGTTATCCCGACCGGTCGATCAAAATTTTGGTGGGCTTTGCCGCCGGCGGCGGCACCGACGTCGCCGCGAGAATTCTGGCGCAGAAATTGAGCGAGAAGTTGGGTCAATCGGTCGTGGTCGAGAACCGTCCCGGCGCAAGCGGGATGATCGCGGCGGAAGCGGTGGCGAAATCGGCCGCCGACGGATACACGCTGATGATGGGGAGTCAGACCACTTTGGCCGTCGCCCCAGCGCTGTATCGTAAGTTCGCGCTCGATGCGGCTAGGGACTTTGTCGGGCTGGCGAACGCCGGCGTCTCGCCGCTGGTGCTCGTCGTTCATCCGTCAGTGCCCGCCCAATCGGTCGGGGACCTCATCACTTGGGCGAAGACGAGCCCGGGCACGATCAATTTCGGCTCCGGCGGACTCGGCACCACGCCGCACATGGCAGGTGAGCTTTTTTCGATCCAGGCCGGCATCAAGATGGTGCACGTGGCCTATCGCGGAGAGGCGCCGGCCATTAACGATCTCCTCGGTGGTCAGTTGCATCTCATCTTCGCAAACCTCTCCGCTGTCATTGGCAACGTGAAGGCAGGGTCGCTGCGCGCGCTCGCCGTCACAAGCGCGCAACGCGCCGTCACTGCGCCCGAGATTCCCACCATCGCGGAGGCCGCGCTGCCCGGCTTCGATGCAGCAACCTGGTTCGCGCTGGTCGCACCGGGCGCGACTCCACGCGACATCGTTCGCCGGCTGAACACGGAGGTGACGCGGCTTGTGGGAGAGCCGGATACGCGGCAACGCTTTGCCGATCTCGGAATGACGATCGATTCCGGCACGCCCGAGGCACTCGACGGCTACATCAAATCCGAAATCGCCAAATGGTCCAACGTGATTCAGCAGGCCGACATTCGCCCTGCGGAGTAGCAAACGGATCAATCCACACCCATTTCCTTTTGGCACGGGGGCGGGTAAAAAGCCCAGACGTCGACCGACCGCGCCGCGGCTCAGGATTCGTAGGCAGATCAAAGAGTTGAAGCTTTACCGGGTGCGCAGAACGACCCGACCGGCATGACCCGACCGCGCAAGCTCTACATCAAATCCTTCGGCTGCCAGATGAACGTCTACGATTCCCATCGTATGGCGGACATGCTCGCGCCCGAGGGCTTTGCCGAGACGGCCCACCTCGCGGACGCGGACCTTGTCATCCTCAATACCTGCCACATTCGCGAGAAGGCGGCAGAAAAGGTTTATTCCGAACTCGGGCGCGTGAGCGCACTTAAGACGGCCGCGGCGCGCGACGGACGCCGCTTGACCATCGCTGTCGCCGGCTGTGTTGCTCAGGCCGAAGGAGAGGAGATCATCCGGCGGGCACCCGCCGTCGATCTCGTCTTCGGGCCGCAGAGCTACCATCGTCTGCCGCAACTGCTGGCCCGAGCCGAGCGTGAGGGCGCGGTGGTCGATACCGAATTTCCGGTCGAGGACAAGTTCGACCTGCTCAAAGCGCCGAGCCGCGAGGCGATACGCGCGCGCGGTGTCAGTGCGTTTGTCACCGTGCAGGAAGGCTGCGACAAGTTCTGTACGTTCTGTGTCGTGCCATATACGCGCGGCGCCGAGGTCTCGCGGCCGGTGAGCAAAATTCTTGCCGAGGTCGAGCGGCTGACCGACGCCGGGGTACGCGAAATCACGCTCATCGGCCAAAACGTCAATGCTTATCACGGCGAAGGGGCCGACGGCACAGCATGGACGCTCGGACGCTTGCTGGAGCGCATCGCCGATCTACCTGGGGTCGCCCGGCTGCGCTATACCACGAGCCATCCCTGCGACATGGATGCGAGCCTCATCGCCGCGCATCGCGACCTGCCCAGCCTGATGCCGTTTCTGCACTTGCCCGTGCAGTCCGGTTCCGACCGCGTCCTCAAACGCATGAATCGCCGCCACTCCCGCGCCGCTTATCTCGAGACGATTGCGCGCGCGCGCGCCGCCCAACCAAAAATGGCGTTCTCGTCCGACTTCATCGTCGGCTTCCCCGGCGAGAGCGAGGACGATTTTCGCGCGACGCTGTCGCTGGTGGACGAAGTGGGCTACGCCAGCGCTTTCTCTTTCAAATACTCGCCTCGGCCCGGAACGCCGGCCGCGGACGCACCTGACCAGATTCCCGACGATGTCAAATCCGAGCGGCTCCACCGGTTGCAGGCCGCGATCGATCGACAGCAGGCTGCGTTCAATGCGCGGTGCCGTGGCCACATCTTTGATGTCCTGTTCGAAAAGCCGGGACGCTATCCTGGCCAGATCGTCGGGCGCTCCCCATATCTCCAGCCGGTTCAGGTCATGGCGCCACGGACAATGATCGGCGAGATCGCACCGGTGACGGTCACCGAGGTCGCGAGTAACAGCTTGTTCGGCGCGTTTGCGGAAAAGGGCGTGGATACCAAGCCCATATTGGTGGAGGCCTGACCCGTTGCGCTCCTCTCAATCGGATAGCGAAACGTTCGTACCTTCGTCCGGCGCCGGAGATGGTGCAGTAACTCAGATCGTGCTCGCCTTCGACGACAACCGGCTCGCCTCTCTGTTGTTTGGCCAATACGGACAAAACCTGGCGCTGATCGAGCGCAGGCTCGGCGTGGTCGCGGAGCAGCGCGGCAATCACGTGACCCTAGCCGGCTCGCGCGACGGCGTAGAGCGATCGCGGCGGGTGCTCGAAGGTCTTTATGAGCAGCTCAGGCGCGGCGACGAACTGGTGTCCGGCGACGTCGAAGGCGCAATCCGCTTGGCAATCGCACAAGGCTCGCTGTTCGACTATGACGCCGTCACCGCGCGGCCGAGCTTCGAGGAGATCAATCTCCGCAAGCGCGCCGTGCGCGCGCGCACGGCGGCTCAAGACGCCTATATCCGTGCGTTGCGCCGACATGCGCTGGTTTTCGGCACCGGGCCGGCGGGCACGGGTAAAACTTGGCTCGCGGTCGCCCATGCGGTGCAGTTGTTCGAGCGCAAGGAGGTTGATCGGATCATTCTGTCGCGTCCCGCGGTCGAGGCCGGCGAACGGCTGGGATTTCTTCCCGGCGATGTGCGAGAGAAGGTCGATCCGTATCTGCGTCCGATCTATGACGCGCTCTATGACATGATGGATGCGCGGATCGTCGAGCGCACGCTGCAGACGGGGGAAATCGAGATCGCACCGCTCGCTTTCATGCGCGGCCGAACTCTTTCGAACGCCGTCATCATCCTCGACGAGGCGCAGAATACCACAACGATGCAGATGAAGATGTTCCTCACTCGATTGGGCGAGAACAGCCGCATGATCGTCACCGGCGACCCGAGTCAGGTTGATTTGCCGCCGGGACAGACGTCCGGCCTCGCGGAAGCGACGCGGCTTCTGAGGAACGTCGAGGGAATTGGTCACATCGTCTACACGGCTGAGGACGTCATCCGGCACGAACTGGTGGCGCGCATCGTCGAGGCCTATGACAAGGCAGCGGTCAAGCCCGCGCGGGGGTGCGAGACCAAGGAATGAAGTTTCTGGGTTTCGTCACGGTGCCTACCCGCGAGGAAGGAACACGATGACTCGCAAGCGGCGCGCGCGACCGGCGCGGCGGCGGGCATCGCCGGCGGTCGACATCGTGGTCGCATCTCCGCTCTGGACGAGTAAACGTAGCGTTAAGGCACTGCTTCGCCGCGCGATCGGCGAGGCGGCATTGCTGACGTCGGCAGCCGTTGGCGAGCTTGCGATCGTGCTGACGGACGATTTGGCGATCCGGGCGCTCAATCGCGATTGGCGTTGCAAGGACAGAGCGACCAATGTGCTGTCTTTTCGCGCCGCGGAAGTGAGGCGGGCTCGTGGAACACCCCACCTGCTCGGTGATATTGTGATCGCCTACGAGACCACGGAACGTGAAGCGCGCGCCGAGAATAAACCCTTTGCGCATCATGCTGCCCATCTTGCGGTGCATGGATTCCTGCATCTCGCCGGCTACGATCACGCGGCGGACGACGAGGCGGCCGCGATGGAGAGACTTGAAACCGCGATCCTTGCCCGCCTCGACGTTCCCAATCCCTACGTTGCGCGCAGCGCCATCTAGTCTCCATGCCTGACTCAGACCCGCCCAGTTCGAACGAACCGAGCACGACGCGCAATCTGCCCGTGCCGGTGGCACGTCCGAGTCAAAGCGCGCCCGAGAGCGGCGACAATTGGCTCACGCGGGCGCTGCGAACGATCTTCCGCTGGAAATCGAGCACGTTGCGCGCCGATCTGCGGGACGTGCTCGAGGATGGCGCCGGCGAGAGCGGGTTCTCGCCGATCGAGCGCGCCATGCTCAAGAACATCCTCGCGCTGCGCGAGCGCCGCGTCGCGGATGTGATGGTCCCGCGCGCCGATATCATCGGCGTGCAGCGGGACATCGCGCTCGGCGAACTCATGAAGGTGTTCGAGAGTGCTGGCCATTCCCGGCTCGTGGTCTACGAGGAAACTCTCGACGACGCGATCGGCATGGTCCACATTCGCGACCTCGTTGCGTTCATGACGGAACGCGCGAGCCAGAGCGGAACCACCAATCGGCGGCGCAAAAAGCCGCTTCCCGCCGGCCTCGATCTCAAAGCGGTCGATCTGTCGATGCCACTGTCGACAGCAAAAATCGTGCGCGAGATTCTCTACGCGCCGCCCTCCATGCCGGTCCTTGATCTGTTGGCCAAGATGCAGACGACCCGTATCCATCTTGCCCTCGTTGTCGACGAATACGGCGGCGCCGATGGCGTCGTATCGATTGAAGATATCGTCGAGCAGATCGTGGGCGAGATCGCCGACGAGCACGACGAGGACACGGCGCCGGGCGTGGTAGGGCAATCCGATGGTTCGTTCTTGGCGGATGCTCGCGCCAACCTCGATGACGTGACCGCAATCGTGGGTAACGAATTCGATGTCGGTGACGTCGCCAAGGAGGTGGACACGCTTGCCGGGTATGTTGCGACGCGGATCGGCCGAGTGCCGGTGCGCGGCGAGCTCGTACCTGGCCCAGGGCCTTTTGAGCTCGAAATTCTCGATGCCGATCCGCGGCGAGTGAAGAAGCTCAAGATTTACCGTGGGCTCGACCGGCAGAACGGCAGCCGGCCTGCAGCGCGGCGGCAACTCGGGTCCGCGCCAGCGCTGCCGAGCGCACCACCCTCCTCGCCGCCCACCTCCGGCGAAGAAGCCGATCATCGCTCCTCCGACACGGCGCCATCCAAATCCGCCCGGCCGTGACGCTCAAGCGCCTCGCCCATGCGATCGTGTCGGCCGAGGGATGGTGGCGTATTGCCATCGCGTTTCTCGCGGGCGCGTCGTCGACGCTGGCGCTGCCGCCGACGGACGTTTGGCCTGTGCCTTTCATTACGTTTCCCATCCTGGTGTGGCTCGTCGACGGCTCATCTGGCCAACGCCTGGGCGGAGTTCTCGCGGCCGCGGGTGCAGGCTGGTCGTTCGGTTTCGGCTATTTTCTCGCCGGCCTCTACTGGATCGGCCATGCATTTCTGGTCGACGCCAAGACCTTCGGCTGGCTGCTGCCATTCGCGGTGATTGCGCTGCCGGCGGCGATGGCGGTCTACACCGCGATGGGGCTTGCGCTCGCGCGACTGATCTGGACGAGCGGCGCCGCTCGTGTGCTGGCGCTTGCGGTCTCCCTGACCATTGTAGAATGGCTGCGCGGCCACCTGTTCAGCGGCTTTCCCTGGAATGCCTACGGCTATGCGCTGATCTCGCCGCTCTGGCTCGCGCAGGGCGCGGCGCTCATTGGCATCTGGGGTCTCACCTTTTGCGCCGTCGCGCTCTACGCCTCACCGGCCGTGCTCGCCGATGACCGTGCGCACACGAAACGGCCCTGGCTGGCTCCAGCGCTGGGCGCGGCCACGATCGTGGCGCTCGCGATCTACGGGGCCGTGCGGCTGGAGCACACCCCGACACGCTTTGTGGAAGGGGTTCGGCTTCGCATTATGCAACCGAACCTCCAGCAAGACGAGAAGTTCAACTATTCGCAGAAGCAGGAGGTGATGAGCCGATATCTCGCCTTATCGGAGCGTGGGCCACAATCCACCAGCTTGCGCGATGTGACTCTTCTGATCTGGCCGGAATCGGCGTTCCCGTTCTTCCTCGTGCGCGAACCGGATGCGCTTGCACAGATCGCAAAGCTCCTGCCGGAGAGAACAGCGCTTATCACCGGTGCGATTCGTCCGCCCGATACTGCGCCGCCACATGGACTCGTCACGAGTGCCTACAACGCGATCTACGTCATCGGCCACGGCGGTACGATCCTCTCGGTCTACGATAAGGTCCATCTCGTGCCATTCGGCGAGTATCTGCCGTTTCAAGACTTGCTCGAGCGGCTCGGTTTGATGCAACTCACCAAGGTACGGGGCGGATTCATCGCCGGCGACCGTCGCCGCAATCAGGCAGCGCCCGGGGCCCCCAATTTCTTGCCGCTGCTCTGCTACGAGATCATTTTCCCGGGAGATGCGGTTCCGCACAGCGATCAGACGGGCTGGTTTTATCGCCATCTCGGTCGCTATCTCGGCTGGCCGACGGTGACGGGGACGGGGGAACGTCCGGGGTGGCTGCTCAACCTGACCAATGACGGATGGTTCGGCGCCAGCGCGGGCCCTTACCAGCATTTCCAGCAAGCGCGGGTGCGCGCGATCGAGGAAGGACTGCCCCTCGTGCGCGCAGCGAATAGTGGAATTTCCGCCGTCATCGATCCGCTCGGGCGCATCGTCAAATTGCTGCCGCTGGGAAGCGAGGGCGTCCTCGACGCACCTCTCCCGGAGCCCATGGCCCCAACACCGTACGCCCAGTTGGGCGACGGACCGGTCGGAGCAATGGTTGGTATTGCCTTCGTATGGGTCATGGGCTCGCGCTGGCGCTCCCGCGCGCGCGAGCGCCGAACCGGTTCCACCAATAGTTAATTCATCTCTAAGTTGTACGCGTCGGCACCAATTGCAACTTAAGGGCAGCAGGTTTCACTCGCAACAATTGACGGATTCCGCTTTTTGATCAGTCAGCTACGCCAATCGGAGTGGCGTTCAGCTTTCAACAATTTTTTGCAGTGCTCGTCGATTTTGCTCGGAATACGATTGCGTTCCGGCCGCCCAGCGGGAACAGTAGCCGGCGCGCCGCGGGAGATTGTTATGGCTGCCGCCAAAAAGGCCCCGAATCCAATCGATAGACACGTTGGCAGCCGGGTGCGCATGCGCCGCATGATGCTTGCAATGAGCCAGGAGAAGCTGGGGGACGCGCTCGGCCTCACCTTCCAGCAGGTACAGAAATACGAGAAGGGCACGAACCGTATCGGGGCGAGCCGGCTGCAGCAAATCTCCCACATTTTGCAGGTACCGGTGGCGTTCTTCTTTGAGGGCGCGCCGAACCTGCACGGTTCGGCGGACGGAAGCAAAGAAGCGCCCTCACCCGCCTATGTCTCGGATTTTCTCGCCACCTCCGAAGGGCTCGCGCTGACGAAGGCTTTCATGCGGATCAAGCAGCCGAAGCTCAGGCGCCGAATAGTCGATCTGGTCGAGGAAATCGCCGGCGACGAGGACTGAACCGGCACGCAAAAAACACGGCCGATCACTGGCCGCTCTCTTATCGAGCGGCCCACAGTTCGCCCACACCTTGACCCGGTGCGGCGACGCTGCAAGAAACAATCCAGGCTTACAGCCGTGAGGATTGCAATCGAGCCTGCGAGGGGAGCTTTCAGTGTCACACGCAAATTATCTCTTCACCAGCGAGTCCGTCTCAGAAGGCCACCCTGACAAGGTGTGCGATCAAATTTCGGATGCGATCCTCGATGCGTTCATCGAGAACGATATCCGGCTCGGTATCGCGGATGACAGCCTGGTGAATACCCGTCTCGGCTGTGAGACGCTCTGCACCACCAACAAAATCGTCATCGCCGGCGAAGGCCGTGGCCAAGCGCCGCTGTTCACCAAGTACGGCGACCACGCAGTGGCCAACCGCGAGATGATCAGCCAGATCGCGCGCGCTGTGGTGCGGGACATCGGTTATGACCAGAACGGATTCTCCTATCATGGCGCCGATATCGAGGTGCTGCTGCACGGCCAATCGCCTGATATCGCCAGAGGCGTCGACGCCAAGAAAAAAAGGGGTGAGGAGCAGGAGGGCGCAGGCGACCAGGGAATGATGTTCGGGTTCGCTTGCACCGAAAGCGAGGTGTACGAAAAGGGCTCGTTTATGCCGGCCCCGATCTACTTCGCGCACAAGATTTTGAAGGTGCTGGCGGAAAAGCGCCGCTCGAAACAGCTGTTCGATCTGCAGCCTGATGCCAAGAGCCAGGTGACCGTGCAATACATCGACGGCAAGCCGATTGGCTGCACCAAAGTGGTCGTCTCGACGCAGCACAATGCCGAGACCCGAAACGGAAAGAAATACTCGCCGGCAATGGTGAGGGACTTGATCGGGGATGCCGTGGCTTCAGCGCTGCCGGACGGCTGGATGCCGAAACGAGCCAACGATTTCCTGGTCAATCCTACCGGCAATTTCGTCGTCGGCGGTCCCGACGGCGACTGCGGCCTCACCGGTCGCAAGATCATCGTTGACACGTACGGGGGTTATGCTCCGCACGGCGGTGGCGCTTTCTCCGGCAAGGACCCGACCAAGGTCGACCGCTCGGCCGCCTATGCCGCCCGCTACCTCGCCAAGAACGTCGTCGCCGCCGGCATCGCCGAGCGCTGCACGATCCAACTCGCCTACGCCATCGGCGTCGCCGACCCGATGTCGCTGCTGGTCGATATGCATGGCACCGGCAAGGTCGACGAGAAGAAGCTCGAAAAGGCGCTGCCCGAGATCTTTCGGCTCACGCCGACCAACATCCGTCGCACGCTGAAACTCAACCGACCTATCTACCGGCGCACCGCGGCTTATGGCCACTTCGGTCGGGCGCCGGACAAGGACGGAGGCTTCTCCTGGGAGAAGACCGACCTGGTCAGGGAAATCAGGACCGCAGTGGGCTGATCCTGTCGACGCGCGGAGGCCAGGCGGTCCAACATGGCGGGCCGCCATGTCAAAATCCGACCAAGGCAAGGCTCGGCGCGGCGCTTTTTTTGGGCGCCGCAAGGGTCACGCGCTGCGGCCGCATCAGGCGCAGTTGTTCGAGACCCTGCTGCCGCGGCTTGCGATCGATTTGGCCACGCCCGCGCCGGCCGAGCTTGCGGCCCTGTTCCCCACGTCGGTCGACAACGTCCGCCTCGAGATCGGATTCGGCGGCGGAGAACACATGATCGCCCAGGCCGAGCAGCACGCACGCACCGGCTTCATCGGTGTGGAACCGTTCGTCAACGGAATGGCCAAGGCGCTGGTCGCGATCAACACGAAGAAGCTGTCTAACATCCGTCTGCATTTCGACGACGCGACCTCTCTGATCGAATGGTTGCCGGCGGCCTCGCTTACGTGCGTCGATCTGATCTACCCCGATCCGTGGCCGAAACGGCGGCACTGGAAGCGACGCTTTATCCAGGACAAGAGCGTCGCGGCGGTTGCGCGCATCCTTGGACCGGGCGGCGAGTTCCGCTTTGCGACCGACATCCCGGACTATGCGGCGTGGACGCTCAAGCACCTGACCCAATCACCCGCTCTCGCGTGGACGGCCGAGCGCGCCGACGACTGGCGCCGGCCATGGCCGGGTTTTTCAGGGACGCGCTACGAAGCCAAAGCAAAGCGTGAAGGCCGCGTGCCTTGCTATCTGACTTTCCGCAGGACGGACGACGGCCTTCGACACCGGGATGGCTACTGATAGACGAGAGAATCTAAGGGGGGAAAGGTTAGTTGCCAATCGAGGTGAGCGCCCGCCGGCCCTTGCGCGGCCGCCGCAAATTGCTATATTTGCTACGTCCAAGCTTTTGGATGTCTCATAGCGATCGGATGTAGTCCGGTCGGTTTTTGAGAGTGGGTTCCCCCCGGGACCCGCTCTTTTTTGTTACCGAAACGGGCGAGGCGCCCGGTCGCACCGAGACGGTATTCTGACGAGAGGTTGCACGGCGAAAGCGAATGGCGCCAGCGATCGACACGCTCGAGGAAAATAGCGAGCCACGCCTTATCGCGGAGCAGGGCATCGCCGCGCGCGTAGCCGCCCTCAGCGAACCTGTCCTCAGCGGCATGGGATACCGCCTTGTGCGCGTCAAGATTTCCGGGCTCGACGGCTGCACGGTTCAGATTATGGCCGAGCGTCCGGACGGCACCATGACGGTCGAGGATTGCGAGACGGTTTCCCGCGCGCTCTCGCCGGTGCTTGACGTGGCGGATCCGATCGATCGCGCCTATCGGCTCGAAGTGTCCTCGCCGGGATTGGATCGACCGCTGGTGCGGCGCTCTGATTTTCAGCGTTTCGCCGGCCACCGCATCAAGGTCGAAATGGCGATTGCCATCGACGGCCGTCGGCGGTTTCGCGGCGTGCTACTGGGTGTAGACGGCGCGTCGGCGCGTATTCGCCACGATGATGCCGTGCCCGATCAACCAGACGAGGTTGTGTTGCCGATCGAGGAAATGGCGGAGGCCAAGCTCGTCCTCACCGACGCCTTGATCGCCGAGTCGCTCAGGCGCGGCAAGGCTGCGGAACGTGCCGCTCGGCGGCAGCAGAGGCAGAATGCAGAGCACCGAGCCGCGGGGCGTCGAAACTCCGAAGCCCGGCTCAACCATGTCCGGCCAACCCCGGTCGATGACGGGGACGGCGGCAAGAACGAAGGAGAATGACCGATGGCCGTGAGCGCCAACCGGCTCGAATTGTTGCAAATCGCTGACGCGGTCGCGCGCGAGAAGGCGATCGACCGCGGCATCGTCATTGCCGCCATGGAGGATGCGATCCAGAAGGCGGCGCGCTCGCGCTACGGCAGCGAGACCGAGGTGCGCGCCGAGATCAATCCGAAGACCGGGGAGATGCGGCTGGCGCGCCTGCTGCTGGTGGTAGATCAGGTCGAAAACGAGGCGACACAGATCGCGCTCGAAGATGCAAAAAAGCGCAACCCCGCCGCTCAGGTCGGCGACTACATCGCCGAGGCCTTGCCGCCGCTCGAATACGGCCGCATCGCCGCCCAGTCTGCGAAGCAGGTGATCGTGCAAAAGGTTCGCGAAGCCGAGCGCGATCGCCAATATCAAGAGTACAAGGATCGCATTTCCGATATCGTCAACGGCATCGTCAAGCGCGTCGAATACGGCAATGTCGTTGTCGATCTCGGCCGGGGCGAGGCAATCGTGCGCCGCGACGAACTGTTGCCGCGAGAGACCTTCCGCAACGGCGACCGGATCCGCGCCTTCATCTACGACGTGCGCAGGGAGCCGCGGGGGCCGCAGATCTTTCTGTCACGCACCCACCCGCAATTCATGGCCAAGCTGTTCGCGCAAGAAGTGCCGGAGATTTACGACGGAATCGTCGAGGTAAAGGCGGTCGCGCGCGACCCAGGCTCGCGCGCGAAAATAGCGGTGATTTCCCGAGATTCGTCGGTTGATCCGGTCGGGGCCTGCGTCGGCATGCGCGGTTCTCGCGTGCAAGCCGTGGTCAACGAGCTGCAGGGGGAGAAGATCGACATCATCCCGTGGACCGCCGACCCCGCCAACTTCGTGGTCAATGCGCTTGCGCCGGCGGAAGTCGCCAAGGTCGTGCTCGACGAGGACCGCCATCGGATGGAAGTGGTCGTTCCCGACCAGCAGCTCTCACTTGCCATCGGCCGGCGCGGACAGAATGTTCGGCTCGCCTCACAGCTCACCGGCTGGGACATCGACATCGTCACCGAGCAGGAAGAATCGGAGCACCGGCAGGCCGAGTTCGAGAAACGCACCAAGCTGTTCATCGAGGCTCTCAACGTCGACGAAGTCGTCGGCCAGCTGCTTGCTTCCGAGGGGTTCAACTCGGTGGAAGAGCTTGCCGTGGTGGACGAAAAGGAACTCGCCGGCATCGAGGGCTTCGATGAAGAGACCGCGCGTGAATTGCAGGCACGCGCCCGCGACTATCTCGCTCGCCAGGAGGCCGAGCTCGATGACAAACGCAAAGAGCTGGGCGTCGAGGATGCGCTCAAAGAGGTCCCCGGCGTCACCACCGCCATGCTGGTGAAGTTGGGTGAAAACGACATCAAGACTGTCGAAGATCTGGCGGGCTGCGCCACCGACGACCTCTTCGGATGGAGCGAGCGTAAGGACGGCGAGACGGTCCGCTATCCGGGCGTCCTCGATGAGTTTGATCTGTCGCGCGACGATACCGAAGCGCTGATCATGCAGGCGCGCCTCAAGGCGGGTTGGATCAAGGAGGAGGATCTGGCGCCACCTCCTGCCGAGGAAGATGCTACGGCCGAGGCGACCGCGACATCGGCCTGAGGACACCGAATGCTTGCTCGACTGCACGATAGCGCACTCGATGGCGGGACGCGCAAGCGCGCGCCCGGCACGCAGCGATTTTGCGCCGTCACGGGAGCAGTCAGGCCTGTCGAGGAGCTGATGCGTTTCGTCATCGCGCCGGACGGCACCGCGGTGCCAGACCTCAAGCGCCGCTTGCCCGGACGTGGCATCTGGATCACGGCGACACGTCAGGCGCTGCGTGTCGCGATGGCGCGCAAGACGTTTGCGCGCGGCTTCAAACGTGAGGTGCGTGTCGCCTCTGATCTGGTCGAGACGACGGAGCGCCTGATCGAACGCGCCGCGCTGGACGCTCTGGCGATGTGTCACAAGGCGGGCAGGGTCGCGATCGGCTTTGCCAACGTTGAAACGGCGCTCGCTCGGGCGCCGATCGTGGCGGTTCTCAATGCTGCAGAAGCCGCCGCCGACGGCGTGCGAAAGCTCACGGCCGCAGTTCGCCGGCGCGCGGATATCGCGGAAATCGCGGTCTTCGATGCATTTACCTCGGCGCAATTGGATTTGGCATTGGGGCGGTCAAATGTGGTACATGCAGCCCTGCTCGCGGGTCCTGAAAGCGCGACGTTTCTGGCGCGCAGCGCGCGTCTTGAGCGTTTCCGGACGGGTTCCCTGTCGGAAGGCGCCGTCACGGCAAGTCGGCCGATGCACAACGTAGGAACGTGAAACGGGGCGCAAGCCCTAGGAATTGGGACTGGAATGGCTGAAACGACGGAAAAAGCTGGCGAAAAGAAGCTGAGCGTTACCCCGAGCAAGACCTTGAGCCTGAAAGGGCGCGGCGTCGAGCAAGGTGTCGTGCGCCAGAGCTTCAGCCATGGCCGCACCAAGGCGGTCGTCGTGGAAAAGGTGAAAAGCCGCATCCCGACGCGCGCGAAAGCCGATGCGGCGACGCCTGCCACAGCCGGCAAGCGTCCGGCCGCCGCGAAGGCCGCGACGGCGCCGCCCACCATGACGACCCAGAGCACACCTCTCCCTGCCGCCAAACCGACCGGCGGCATGGTGCTGCGGAGCTTGACCGAGGAGGAGCAGAAGGCGCGCGTCCACGCGCTCAATGACGCCCGGCTGCGCGAAGCGGAACAGCGCAAGATTGCTGAAGAAGAAGCGTTCGTCCGCACCATGCGGGAAGCCGCCGAGCGAACCGAGCGCGAGGCGGCCGAAGCGCGCAAGGTCGACGAAGAGCGGCGGCGCAAGCACGACCTCGAAACCAAGCTCAAGGCCGAGCAGGAGGCGAAGAAGCGTTTCGGCGAGGACGCAGTCCTGACGGCGCGGCCCAGCGCGCGGCCGGCGCTCGAGCCCGACGAGGAGGACGTCCCCCGCACACGCCGCGGTCCCGGGGCGGCGCGACCCGCGCCGGCGCCCAAACCCACGCGCAGCGGCGTACAGAAGAATCGCGGCCGGCTCACACTCGTTACCGCGCTCAGCGCCGATGAAGAGCGCGAACGATCGGTGGCGGCATTTCGCCGTCGCGTGCAGCGGCTCAAGGGGCACGCCGCCGACGAACCGAAAGAGAAGCTCGTCCGCGAAGTCATCATTCCGGAAACCATCACCATCCAGGAACTCGCCAACCGTATGGCCGAGCGCAGCGTGGATGTGATCAAGCTGCTCATGAAGCAGGGCCATATGGCGCAGATCAATGACGTGATCGACGCCGATACCGCCCAGCTCTTGGCCGAGGAATTGGGCCATACGGTCAAACGCGTGGCCGAGTCGGATGTCGAAGAGGGCTTGTTCGACGTCGCCGATGACCCGAGCTCGCTGGCACCGCGCCCGCCGGTCGTCACCGTCATGGGTCACGTCGACCACGGCAAGACTTCGCTGCTCGACGCCATTCGTTCGACCGACGTAGCGGCGGGCGAGGCGGGCGGCATCACCCAGCACATCGGCGCCTACCAGGTGACCGCGCCATCGGGCAACAAGATCACCTTCATCGACACGCCCGGCCATGCCGCCTTCAGCGCCATGCGCGCCCGTGGGGCCAGGGTGACCGATATTGTGGTGCTGGTGGTCGCCGCCGACGATGGCGTCATGCCGCAGACGGTCGAAGCGATCAACCACGCCAAAGCTGCCAAGGTGCCGATGATCGTCGCGATCAACAAGATCGACCGGCCCGACGCCAAGCCGGAACGGGTGCGCACCGAGTTGCTGCAGCACGAGGTCCAGGTCGAAACGTTGGGCGGTGAAGTGCTCGATGTCGAAGTGTCGGCGACCAAGAAACTCAACATCGACCGACTGCTGGAAACAATCGGCCTACAATCGGAAATCCTCGATCTGAAGGCCAATCCGAACCGGCCGGCCGAGGGCACCGTGATCGAGGCCAAGCTCGACCGCGGCCGTGGACCGGTCGCGACCGTGTTGGTGCAGCGTGGCACGTTGCGCGGCGGCGACCTCGTCGTCGCCGGTGCCGAGTGGGGCCGAGTGCGCGCGCTGGTCTCCGACACCGGAATGCCGGTCGAAGCGGCGGGACCTTCGACGCCGGTCGAAGTTCTCGGCTTCAATGGCACCCCCGAGGCAGGCGATCGATTGGCAGTCGTGCAGTCGGAGGCGCGCGCGCGAGAAGTCACTGCCTACCGTGCCCGGCAGCGGCGCGACAAAATGGCTGCACGCGCGACTGGGATGCGCGGCTCGCTCGAACAGATGATGAGCCAGCTCAAAACGGCCGGGCGCAAGGATCTGGCGCTGATCATCAAGGCCGATGTGCAGGGCTCGCTGGAGGCGGTGATCGGCGCCATCGAGAAGCTCGCAACCGACGAAGTCGGGGCACGGGTCATTCATTCCGGCGTCGGCGGCATCACGGAATCCGACGTGACGCTGGCGGAGGCCTCGGGCGTGCCGATCCTCGGATTCAACGTGCGCGCCCACAAGGAAGCCCGCGAAGCCGCCGAACGCGTTGGCATCGAGCTGCGCTACTACAACGTCATCTACGATCTCGTGGACGACGTCAAAAAGGCCATGTCCGGTTTGCTGGCGCCGACCGTCCGCGAAACGATGCTTGGCAACGCGACCATCCTGGAGATCTTCAAAGTTTCCAAAGTCGGAAATGTGGCCGGTTGCCGCGTCACCGACGGAGTGGTGGAGCGCGGCGCCAATGTACGTCTCATCCGCGACAGCGTGGTCATGCACGAGGGCAAGCTTTCCCAGCTCAAACGCTTCAAGGACGATGCGCGCGAAGTGATTGCCGGACAGGAGTGCGGCATGGCCTTCGAAAATTATCAGGATATGAAGGCCGGCGACGTCATCGAGTGCTACCGGGTGGAGACGGTGCAACGCACGCTCTGAGCTCGGGTCTCGCGCGCTTAGCCCGTCACCAGGACGATTTTTTCGCAAGATGTTTGGATGCACGGATCGATCCGGGCATGAAGAGCATTCAGAACGATCATGACGCGTCGACGCCATCAGCGCGATCCCGAGACGAGCCACATGCTCTCGCAGCGCCAGCTGCGGGTTGGCGAACTCGTGCGCCATGCGTTCGCGGAGATGCTCGCGCGCGGTGCGGTGCACGATCCGGTGATCCAAAGCCACGTAATTACCGTTCCTGAGGTCCGAATGGCGGCCGACCTACGGCTCGCGACCATCTACGTCGTGCCGCTCGGCGGACGTGATGCGGACGCGGTGCTCGCCGCGCTCGAGCGCAATAAGCGTTTTCTGCGCGGCGAGATTGCGCGGCGCATCAACTTGAAATTCGCGCCCGAGGTTCGATTCCAGCTCGACGAGCGTTTCGACGAGGCCGAACGGATCGAAAGGCTGTTGCGAACGCCCGCGGTGCAGCGCGACCTCGACGACAAGGATGAGGATAATTGACGCGGGTCGAAACTGAACCGTCACCGCCGCAGGCGCGCAAGCGCGAGAAGCGCGACGTGCACGGCTGGGTCGTGCTCGACAAGCCTGTAGGCATGAGCTCGACGCATGCGGTCAGCGTGGTCAAGCGCCTGTTCCAGGCGAAGCGCGCCGGCCATGCCGGCACGCTCGATCCGCTCGCCTCCGGGGTATTGCCGATCGCGCTGGGGGAAGCGACCAAAACCGTTTCTTTCGTCATGGAGGGACGCAAGGTCTACCACTTCACCGTGCGCTGGGGGGAGGAGCGCGACACTGACGACGCCGAGGGCCGTATCACCGGCGTGAGCGCCGAACGCGCCAGCGCGGACGCAATCGGGGCGGCATTGCCGCACTTCGTCGGCCAAATCACCCAGGT
>Ga0070709_10000897_pt1 | contig 16602 bp, 17 predicted proteins | sample LARL51metaG_FD_65449 | JGI IMG/M metagenome (GOLD analysis project Ga0070709, IMG submission 65449) | Corn, switchgrass and miscanthus rhizosphere microbial communities from Kellogg Biological Station, Michigan, USA - LAR L5-1 metaG | ecosystem: Host-associated > Plants > Roots > Rhizosphere ...
ACAGGTCCTCCCCCCGCTTTCGGACATTCCGCCCTGACTTCGGCGGGACCACGATCCGCACCGAGCCGTCTCCCGCGGAGGTGTCCTCCTGCCGGATGACGGTGTCGGCACCCGCGGGGATGGGAGCCCCGGTGAAGAGCCGGGTCGCCTCGCCCGGCCCCACGGTCTTGGTGGGAAACCGCCCGGCGGCCACGACTTCGATCACGCGCAGGCTCGCCCCGGTCTGGAGGTCGACGCCACGCGCGGCGTAGCCGTCCATGGCGGAGTTGTCCCAGGGCGGGACATCAATGGGGGCCCTCACGTCCTCCGCCAGCACCAGCCCGCGGCACCCGGCCAGGGGCCGCCGGACCGGGGAGAGCGGATGGACCCGTGCCAGAATGCGGCGAGCCGCTTCGTCCGCTGTCGTCATGGCGCGAGGATCTTGGCCTGGTCCCAGGCGAGGTTGCCCAGGGTCACGAGCCAGGACGTGTCCGAGAACCGGAAGACCGGGAAGTCGGCGCGAAACGACGCGTCGTCGGTCACCATCGCGATCCAATCCCGGGCGCCCGCCGACTCCGCCTTCCAGAGCGGCGGGCCCGCGACGCGCCGCGAGACCTCGATCTTGGGAAGGGGCGCGGCCGTGAACCCCTCGCACAGCACGATGTCCGCGCCCGACAAGTACTGCTCGGCCAGCGCTACGGGCTCGCCGGTGCCGGCGGTCCGCTCGAACAGCACCCGTTCCCCCGGGGCTTCGAGGAGCACACGCTCGGCGTGGCCCTCCTGAAAGTGCCGCCAAGTATCCTTGCCTTCGACATCGAGCTGCATCTGGTGGGTGGCGTGCTTGATGGTCATGACGCGGAACTTCCGGCGCCGGAGCTCCGCCGCCAGCGCCACGAGCAGGGTGGTCTTGCCGGCGTTCTGGCGTCCGATGATCGAGACTATCCGGGTGGCGGCCACGCGCGTTCCGCTCGCTCCACGTCCTCGGGGGTGTTGACGTTGAAAAACAGGCGCGCGGGGTCGCCGAAGGCCCGCACCCGCGCGAGCGGTAGTGTACCGAGCCGCACGTCATCGTGGAAGGCGACGGCGCGGAGGTCGCCGCGGGCGATGCGGCCCTCGATGGCCGCGCGGCAGGCGGGTCCGTAGGCGGCGCAGAGCGGCTCGAGCCCGCGCGGGCCTCCGCTTTCGGGCACGCAGGCGTCGACTCCCGCCAGTCCGTCGAGCAGCGCTGAGAGCAGGGGTTCGGTGACGAAGGGCAGGTCCCACGCGACGCAAAGGACGGGAGCGCCGGAGGCCGCGGCCAGCGCGGCGTGGATGCCGCCCAGGGCGCCCGCACCGGTGATCACATCGCGGACGAGAGGAAGCTCGGGGCGCCACCGGCCGGCGTCGGAGGCGTTGGCCACGAGGTACGGTGGCGTGCCGGTGACTGCGGTGAGGAGATCGGCGACGTGGTCGAGCATCCGCCGGCCGCCGATTTCGATCAGGCCCTTGGGCCGGCCCCCGAGTCGTGAGGCCAGCCCTCCTGCCAGGATAGCTCCGGCGGCGGTCAGTAGCGCCGGCCTCGCTTGTGCTCGAGCACGACGTCCAGCCCGACGGTCAGTCCGATGTGGTGATAGATCTTGGTCTCATGCGGTGCCTGGCCGAAGTCGTTGGCCGGTCCGATCAGGCGCTCCAAAGGGAGGATGGCGTCCTGAAGCTCGATGCGGAACTGATATCCCGGGCTGAGCCGGGCGGTGAATCCGGCGCCGAACTGCAGGGTCCACGACGTGGTCTTGGGCGTGGTGTCGACCACCACCGCGCGGCTCACGACGATGGGCTGACCGGTGTTGGGATCGGTGCCGTTGGTCACGATTTCGCCCGATACCGAGAGCGTGCCGCCGGTGTAGGTGGTGATGCCCACCCCGGCACGGAGGTACGGACTGATGGTGTGGTGGGGAGCCGCCCGGAAGGTGATGCCGCCGATGAAGGCGACCGCCGAGGCTGACGCGCCGGTGCCGCCGAAGGAATCGCAGAGCTGCTGATTCTTGTTTTCGGTGTCAGGCTGGTAGGGCGCGCCCACGTTCCGGCAGCGGTCGTCGAACGAAAGGCCGAGATAGTAGATCTGGCCCTGGAATCCGATGTGGGAGTTGGGGAAGTAGCTGACCGCCGCTCCCAGGAGCAGACTGGATGACACGTCGCGGGCAAACGCGAGCGTGTCCGACACGTTGCCCGAGTCCGTCGGGGTCTTGAACGTTTCGCAGCTGGTATAGTTCCCGCCGCCGCCCAGGAGCACGCAGATAGGCTGCCGCGCGATGGACCAGAGCGAATGGCCGGCGTTTATCCCGCCGTAGATCGAGAGGACGAGGTTGGTCTGGTCGCCCTCCTGGGCCTGGAGCGCTAAGGGGGCGGACACCAGGGCGAACACGATCGGCACCGACACAAGAAGCTTCATCGGACCTCGAGCTGTTGGTGGTAAACGGCCAGACACTGGTCCATCACCATCGGAATCCCCGCGGCGGCCGCGCGGGCCCGGGCCCGCTCATCCACCACGCCCAGCTGTAACCAGATCAACCGGGGGCGGATGGCGATCGCCTCGTCCACCACGCCGCCCGCCAGGGCACTGCGCCGGAACACATCCACGATGTCGATCGTGTGCTCGCGGGCCGCTTCATCCAGAGTGCGGTAGCTGCGCTCACCCAGGATCCGGTCGTGGCCGGGGTTCACGGGAACGATCCGGTACCCGGCCTCCTGCAAGTACGTCGCGACTTCGTTCGAGGGGCGGACCGGCTTGGGCGACAGTCCGACCACCGCAATGACCTTCGCTTCCCGGACCAGGCGCTCGACGTCGGCCGCCGTCAACCGTCCGCCGCTTCCCCGAAGTATTCGGAATAAAGATGGGGACTCTCCTGCACCCGGACCGAGTGCAGCCGGACTCCCGGGGGCAGCCCCCCCGCAATCCGCCCCCACAGATACACCGACAACGCCTCTCCGGTCGAGAGCCAACCGCCGGGCCCGAATTCCCTGGCCCCTTCGTGGATGCTCTTCCCCTCGAACCGGTCAGTGATCTCCCGCTTGAGGAGGGCGTCGAGCTTCCCCAGGTTGACCACGCCCCCCTCCGACGGATGCAATGCGCCGGAAACGGTCACGTGGCACTGATAGGTATGGGAGTGCAGCTGGGAGGCGCGTCCGAAATGCGTCTGGTTCTGCTCGGCGGTCCAGTCGGCACGCCGGATCTCATGGCCGGCGTGGAACTCCACGATCCGCGTCAGCCGGACCTGGGGTGCGCTCAGAACTTCCACCCCAGGCCGATGCTGATCCACGGGTGCGCGGTCCAGTTGTTGTCCGCGGCGTCGAACGCGAGGATGGGCCTCCCGTCCACCGCGTCCGGCTGCTTGAACTGGCTCGGATAGGACAGCCGCCAGAAGACGGCACGGAAGTCGGCGGACAGGCTCACCCGCCGGCCGAGGTAATACTTGGTGCCGATCACGGGGGCGAACATGAACTTGGTGCCGAACGAGTAGCCTGACGTGTCCTGCCCGAGCTCCGATCCGATGGCGACGCCGAGTGAGGCGCCAAGGTAGGGGGCCAGCCCGTGCCAGGTCTTGGGTCCGGTGACCGACATCTTCAGGGTGCCGTCGATGAGCACGACGTCGCAGTCGATGAGCCCCGAGGTGTTGTTCTTGACCGCCACGAACGGGTTCACGATCCGGCGCGTGGTCTGGCCATACGCCCCACCGAGCTCGATCGACGTGCTGCCGAACGTCAGGTCGTAGCGCACGCCCCAGGTGACGCCGTCCGAGATGCCCACCGGCACCCGCCCGCGTCCGCCACCCAGATAGCCGGCATAGAACACCGGTCCGGACCCGAGCGGCGCGTCATGATAGGGTGAGTGTGCGGGATCGTAGCCCACTTGAGCGGTGAGTCGGTTGGACGGGTAGGCGGTGAGTGAGACCGCCACGATGGCGATCCCGGTCCGCGATGCCAACCAACCGACCAACCGACCAACCGACTGTCTTTGGCTCATCTCTCCCTCAAGTCCTTGCCGGTCATGTCCGCCGGGCGTTCGACACCCAGCAGGTTGAGAATCGTGGGTCCGACGTCGCGGAGCGATCCCCCGGGCCGGAGCTCTCCGGTCAGCTCGCCGTCGCCCACGATCACCAGGGGCACGGGGTTGGTCGTGTGCGCGGTGTGCGGGCCGCCGGTGCCCGGGTCGATCATCATCTCGCAATTGCCATGGTCCGCGGTGATCAGGAGCGTGGCGCCGGCCGACTCGGCGACGGCGAGCACGCGGCTCAGGCAGTGGTCGACGGTCTCCACCGCTTTCAGGCCGGCCGGTAGTACCCCGGTATGCCCCACCATGTCCCCGTTGGCGTAGTTGCAGAGAATGAAGTCGTGGTGGCCCTTCTTGATGGCGGCGCACAGGACATCGGTCACGCCGGAAGCGCTCATTTCCGGCGCCAGATCGTATGTCGCGACCTTCTGCGAAGGCACCAGCAGGCGCTCTTCATTCTTGAAGGGGGTCTCGATGCCGCCGTTGAAGAAGTACGTCACGTGGGCGTATTTCTCGGTCTCGGCGGTGCGGAACATGGTTTTCCCGTGGTCGGCCAGAACCTGGGCCACGATGTTCCGCAGAACCATGGGCCCGTAGGCCATGGGGAAGGGGAAGGTCTCGTCGTACTGGGTCATGGTGACGAGGTCCACGGCGGGGCGCTTCGAGGTGTCGAATCCGTCGAACCCCGGCAGGGCGAGGGCCCGGACGATCTGCCGCATCCGGTCCGCGCGGAAGTTGAAGCAAAAAATCCCGTCTCCCGCCTGGATCCGGGGGACGCCCGTGATCACCCGCGGCTTGATGAATTCGTCGGTTTCGCCGGCGGCGTACGCCGCCTTGATGGCGGCCACGGGGTCCAGGGCCGGCGCACCGACGCCGTTGACCATGGCGTCGTACGCGAGCTTGGTCCGGTCCCAGCGCTTGTCGCGGTCCATCGCGTAGTACCGCCCCACCACATCCGACACCACGGCGCGTCCCCGGTACTGCCGCAGCTCCTCCGTCAGTTTTTCCATGAACCCCAGCGCCGACTGGGGACCGGTGTCGCGGCCATCGGTCCAGGCGTGAACGGCGACGGGGAGGCCGGCGCGGTGTCCCAGCTCCACACCCGCGAGGAGGTGGGTGTCGAGGGCATGCACGCCGCCGGTGCCGAGCAACCCCATGACGTGCAGGGTCCCCTTCCGATGCTTGATGCTGTCGCAGAGCGCCAGGACCTCGGGGAGCCGGAAGAATTCGCCGGACGCGATGCTCTGCGAGATCCGGACGATGTCCTGCGGGACGACGCGCCCCGCGCCGAGGTTCAGATGGCCGACCTCGCTGTTGCCCATCTGTCCGTCGGGGAGCCCCACGGCCAGGCCGGAGGCGTCGAGCAACGTGCGCGGCGCGCGTTCCCACAGCTGGTGCCAGACGGGGGTATCGGCGAGCTCGATGGCGTTGCCGTCCCGGCCGGGGCGAAAGCCCCAGCCGTCGAGCACGATCAGGACGACCGGGGTGCGGCCGGTGTGCGGTATCGCCATATTCAGGGAAATGCAATCTAGTCGCGCCCTTGGAGCCCTACCAGTTGCGTTTGCCCTCTCCCTGCTGGGAGCCCGGGCTCACCCGCTCGACGCGCAGACGCGGTACCAGGTCCACACGGCGGGCACGTGGATCCGCGATTCCGCCGGAGGCAAGCGGCTCGCCCAGCTCACCAAAGGCACGCTGGTGGATGGGGGAGCCGCCGTCGGTCCCTGGCTTCCGGTGACCCTCGAAGGCTGGATCTGGGGGAAGTCGGTGGGCCCTGGCGCGCAGGGCGAGAACGACCTCGTGGTGACCAATCCCGCGGGGGAGAACCTCCGGGACCGCGCGAAGGGCTCGGTCGAGGCACAGCTGCCCCACGGCTTTGCGCTGCAGCGGCTCGACTCCGGGCGCGCCTGGATCCATGTCCGCCGCACCGGCTGGGTGTCGGCGACGCTCATGACCTCGATCGGTCAGGTCTCGAGCACGGTCAGCTCCGCGCCTCCGGCGGACAGCGCCAAGCCTTCCCCGGCCTTGCCGCCGGCGCCGGCCCCGGCTCCTCTCGATACGTCGGGATTCTCGACCGCCATCCCGCGGCAACGCGCGGACCTGTACGGCGCTCCCGGCGGCGCGGTGACCGGTGCGATCGCGGCGCCCACACCTCTCAAGGTGCTCGCGCACTCCGGTGAGTGGACGCGGGTGCAGCTGGACGCCTGGGTGAAGACCACCGACCTCGCGTCGGCGCCCGCGGGAGTGCTCGAGGGGGTCAGCGCCGCCGAGCTGCGGGCCGACCCGGCCAAGTATGCGGGGCAGGTGGTGCGGTGGCGGCTGCAGTTCGTCGCGATCGAAACCGCGGACGACCTGCGGCCCGACATTCCCGACGGCTCGATCTATCTCCTGGCCCGCGGGCCCGCCCCGGAACGCGGGTTTGTCTACGTCATCGTTCCCGAGAGCAAGAAGGCGGCGGTGGCCGCCCTGACGCCGCTCACCGACCTCGAGATCACCGCGACGGTCAGGGTGAGCAAGAGTCATTTTATCGGCAATCCGATTGTGGACCTGCTCTCGTTCGAGGCGGCGCGATGAACGACATCCTGAAGGAGCGGTTGCTGCGCAAGCTCGAGACCCTGCCGGAAGAGAAGGCGTACCAGGTGCTCGACTACATCGAGTTTCTGGAATCGAAATACGCCGAGCGTCCGGCCGGAGCGCCGGCGTTCCAGAAGGTGGCGGAGACCCTGGAGGACACGATGCGCGCCGGGCGGGTGCCCATCACGGTCATCAAGGGCACCATGGATGCCGTGGGAAAGGCCGGGCGGTTCCTGGACGGACTGGCGGCGGCGGGGCGGGCGGCGGTCAACGAAGTCCGCAGAAATCCCGACAAGAAGGAGATAGAAAAGAAGGCGGAGCCACCCGTTGAGGAAGGTGGTCCGCCGAAGTAACTTCCAAGATGGGAACCTTCCGGCAGACCACCGCGCTGACATTCGACGACGTCCTCCTCGCGCCGCGGCACTCCACGGTGCACCCGCGGAACGTCGATACGAAAACCCGGTTCACCCGTTCCATCCCCCTCAACATTCCGCTCATCGCCGCCGCCATGGACACCGTGACCGAATCGGCCATGGCCATCGCGATGGCGCGCGCCGGCGGGATCGGGGTGATCCACAAGAACATGCCCATCGCGCGGCAGGCCGCCGAAGTGGACCGGGTCAAGCGGTCGGAGTCGGGGATGATCCTCAATCCCATCACCCTGGGGCCCGACCGGCCCCTCCGGGAAGCTCTGAAGATGATGGAGCGCTTCCGGATTTCCGGTGTGCCGATCGTGGACTCGGCGGGCAAGCTCGTCGGGATCATCACCAACCGGGATCTCCAGTTCGAGCGTCAGCTCGACCGTCCCCTCAAAGATGCGATGACCAAGGACAACCTGGTCACCGCACCGGTGGGCACGACCCTCGAAGAGGCGGAGCGGCTCCTGGGCAAGCACCGGATCGAGAAGCTGCCGGTGGTGGACAAGGACGGGGTCCTGAAGGGCCTGATCACCATCAAGGACATCTTCAAGCGCAAGGAACACCCGGACGCCAACAAGGACCAGCATGGCCGGCTCCGGGTCGCGGCAGCGGTGGGTGGAACGCCGGAAGCCAAGGCCAGAGCCAAGGCACTGCTCGACGCGGGCTGCGACGTGATCGTGGTCGATTCCGCGCACGGGCACTCGCAGGGTGTGCTGGAGACCATCCAACTCCTGCGCGAATCGTTCCCCGACGCGCAGCTCGTCGCCGGGAACGTCGCGACCGCCGCGGGGGCCAAGGCGCTGGTCGAGCGGGGAGTCGACGCGGTGAAGGTCGGGGTGGGCCCCGGATCCATCTGCACCACGCGCGTGGTCACGGGTGTGGGCGTTCCGCAGATCACGGCCATTCTCGATGCGCTGTCCGGCGCGGGGGACATCCCCGTGATCGCAGACGGCGGGGTGAAGTATTCAGGGGACATCGTGAAAGCCCTCGCGGCGGGAGCGGCGAGCGTCATGATGGGCTCGATGCTCGCCGGCACCGAAGAGAGTCCGGGGGAGTCGTTCCTGCTGGAGGGCCGCCGCTTCAAGGTCATCCGGGGCATGGGCTCGCTTTCGGCCATGGAGGAAGGCTCCGCGGACCGCTACTTCCAGGAAGGCGAGGTCTCCCCGACCAAGCTGGTTCCTGAGGGCATCGAAGGGCGCGTGCCGTACAAGGGCCCCGTCGCGGACGTGATCTTCCAGATGGTCGGGGGACTGCGGAGCGGCATGGGATACTGCGGGGTCTGCGACATCCAGGCACTGCGCACCGAGACCGAGTTCCTGACCATCACCTCGGCGGGACTGCGCGAATCGCACCCGCACGACGTCGTCATCACGCGCGAAGCACCGAACTACAGCCTCTAGACTGCTTGACACCCCCGGGCCCGGGGCCTATTCTGGCGCCCGGCTCGCCTGTCTGCCGTCGTTTCGTAAGTCTCATCCCAAATGAGGGACTATGGACCTGTTCCGACGGAAAAGTGTCACGGCTTTGCAGGCCGAAGCCGAGACCGATCACTCGCTGAAGCGCGCGCTGGGGGCGCTGAACCTCACGGCTCTCGGTATCGGCGCCATCATCGGCACCGGCATCTTCGTGCTCACCGGCACGGTGGCGGCGGTCAACGCCGGGCCTGCCGTGGTGCTCTCGTTCGGCTTGGCAGGCGTGGCGTCGATCTTCGCGGCGCTCTGTTACTCGGAATTCGCGTCGCTAGTACCCATGGCCGGCAGTGCCTATACCTATGGATACGCCACGCTGGGTGAGCTGTTCGCCTGGATCATCGGCTGGGACCTGGTGCTTGAGTACGCGCTGGGCGCCGTAACGGTGGCCATCGGATGGTCGGGGTATGTGGTCAGCTTCCTCAAGGACATCGGGATCGTCGTTCCGGCATCACTTTCGGCTGCCAGCGGTACCGCGATCACGCTGGCCGACGGCACGACCGTGCATGCGATCTTCAATCTTCCTGCGGTCATCATCATTGCGCTGGTCACCACCCTCCTGGTGGTGGGCATCAAGGAATCGGCCAATTTCAACAACATCATCGTGCTGGTGAAGGTGGCGGTGGTGTTGCTCTTCATCGTCTTTGCGATCCATGCCATCAACCCCGCCAACTGGCATCCCTTCATGCCTTCCAACACCGACGGCGACTCCCAGCACTTCGGGTGGTCCGGGGTCATGGCGGGGGCGGGGATCGTGTTCTTCGCCTACATCGGTTTCGACGCGGTGAGTACCGCGGCGCAGGAAGCCAAGAACCCACAGCGCGACATGCCGATCGGCATCATCGCGTCGCTCCTCATCTGCACCGTGCTCTACATCGTCGTGTCAGGGATCGCGACCGGTGTGATGAGTTACAAAGACCTGAACGTCCCCGACCCGATCGCGGTTGTGGCGGACCATGCCGGACTGGGCTGGATGTCCACGCTGATCAAGCTCGGGGCCATCGCCGGGCTGTCATCGGTGATTCTCGTCATGCTCCTCGGGCAGTCGCGCGTCTTCTGGACCATGTCCAAGGACGGCCTGCTGCCCCAGTTCGTCAACAAGATTCATCCCAAGTTCCAGACTCCGTGGATTACCTCGATCGTCACGGGCGTCGGCGTCGCAGTATTTTCCGCGATCCTGACGGTGCGCGAGGCCGCGAGCCTGGTGTCCATCGGTACGCTGTTGGCGTTCGTGATCGTATCCATCGGCGTGCTGGTGCTGCGAGTCCGCGAGCCCGAGCTCCCGCGTGCGTTCAAGACACCGTGGGTCTGGGTCGTGGCCCCTCTGGGGGCGGCTTCGGCCTTGTATCTGATGATCTCCCTGCAGTGGTCGACGTGGGAACGACTGATCTACTGGTTCGCGCTCGGTTTGGTCATCTACTTCGGCTACGGCATGTACAACTCGAAGCTCGATCCCACGAAGGTGGCGGGGGAGACGCTCTGGTCCCGCGCCCTCAAGGTCGCGGGCCTCGTTTGGCTCATCTTCGGCAGCCTGGGTTCCTTGCTCTGGCTGTTCCGGTATCGCCAGGGCGTCATGGGAGACACGGCCCAGGGGTGGGCGCTGGGTGTTGGCGGACTGGCGTTGTCTCTCACGTTGGGCGCAGCCTTGAACGTGATGGCCCAACGGGCGGATTTCGACCGCGCCCGACGGTAGGAAGTCCTAGCAAGCGTCGAGCAGAGGCGTCGGGCAAGGTCGTTCTTGCTCGACGCCTTTTTGCTTGACGACTCTCGCTCGACGTAGCTTGTAGTCATGACCTCGAACGGTATCGCCATTCCCCCCGAACGTGTTTCCGCCGCCAAGAGCATGGTCGGCCTCTTCTCTCCCAACACCCGTGTCGTCCTGATCACGCACGTCAATTCCGACGGCGACGGCCTGGGCAGCGAAGTCGGCCTCTGGCACCTCCTCCACCGGCGCGGTTGTCTCGTCTCGATCGCCAACCCCACACCCATCCCCGACCGCCTGCAGTTCCTCGTGCCCGAGGGCGCGGACGCCACCGCACACGCGGCCAAGGCGATTGCGAAAGCCAACGCCATCGTGGTGGTCGACATCTCGGACCTGGGACGGCTGGGAGACCTGGGGTCGGCGGTCCGGGAGTCGGGCGTGCCGGTCGCCTGCATCGACCACCATGTGAGCCCCGGTTCGCTCCCCGAAGGGCCGCGCCTGGTGGCGCCCGAAGCGACGGCCACCGCGGAGCTGGTCTACGATCTCGCGGCGGCGTTGGGATGGGAGATTCCCACCGAGGCCGCGCGGGCCCTTTACGTGGGGCTGCTGACCGACACGGGCGGATTCCGGTTTTCCAATACGACGCCCCGCTGTCTTCAGGTGGCCAGCGCGCTGCTCGCGCGAGGGCTGGATCCGGAGTCGATCTACGAGCAGGTCTATGCGAGCGCGCCCGAGGGCCGCGTGCGGCTCCTCGCGGACGTGCTGTCGACCCTCGTGGTGGAGCCGGAGCTCGGGCTGGCCTGGGTCACCGTCCCTCCCGGGGCGATCGAGAAGCATGGCGCCACCGCCGACGACCTCGACGGCATCGTCGAGCATCCTCGGTCCATCGCCGGGGTACGACTGGCGTTGCTGTTCCGGCAAATCGCCGGAGGTAAGGTCAAGGTTTCATTTCGCTCCATGGGGACCGTGGATGTTGCGCAGCTGGCACACCAATTCGGCGGCGGCGGTCACGCCAAGGCGTCGGGCGCGTCGGTGGACGGGCCCCTGGCGGACGCCCAAGCCCGGGTCCTCGAAGCCGCGCGCCGCTACCTCAACGGACGCTGACAGCGTTCGGCTCACCCCGTCCGTATCTTCTGGACCATGAGACTCGTCACATTCTGCATCATCGCGATGACGGCAGCCGCCCTGCCGGCGGCGGCGCAAACGACAACCGCTCTCTTCGACGGGACCCTTTCCGGCTGGGAGCACGTCGGGCCGGGTTCCTTCACCGTCGACTCCGGCGTCCTGATGACGCACGGCGGCATGGGACTCCTCTGGTTCACCAAGCGGAAGCTGGGCAACGAAGTGATCCGCGTGGTGTTCTGGCCCACCGACTCGACATCCAACTCCGGGGTGTTCATTCGCATCCCCGAGAAGCCCACCGAGCCGTGGATGCCGGTGAACAAGGGCTATGAAGTCCAGATCGACAACGCCGAGGACGCGTATCACGTCTCCGGGGTGCTGTACTCGCTCACGAAAGCGCTGGCGCGGCCCGGCAAGGCGCGGCAGTGGAACACGCTCGAGATCACTCTGGACGGACCGCACACCACGGTGCGGCTGAATGGCGACGTGGTCACCGACTACACGGAAGGCCAGCCGGTCCCGCCCAAGAAGCAGACCTGGGAGCCGGACCGGGGCCGGCGCCCCGATCTGGGGTACATCGGCCTCCAGAACCACAGTGACGCGGATACGGTGTATTTCAAGGAAATCAGCGTGCGCCCGTTGCACCCCTGACGGAGAGCTCTCATGCGCGGCATGGCGATCGGGATCCTGCTGCTGGCGGCGGCGGCAGCGTGCGACCCAACGGTAGACAGCGGCATTTTCGACGTCGGCGGGTCAGGTGGGGGCGGTGGTGGCGGCGGCGCCGGTGGCGCCGCGACCCATCTCGTGTTCACGGCCCAGCCCCAGAACACGCAGGCCACCGCGGCGATGGCCGGCTCGGTGGTCGTGCAGGCCGAAGACGGCGTGGGTGCCGTCGATACGGGCTACTCGACCATCATCACGCTGACCTTCGCGGCCAACCCCGACGGTGCGGCCCTGGGGGGCAACGTCAGCGTCAACGCGATCAACGGCGTCGCGACCTTTTCCAACTTGACGGTGGACAAGGCCGACACCGGCTACGTCTTGCTGGCGACCTCCGGGGCGCTGACGAGCGCGGTTTCCGCGAAGTTCACGATCACGCCGTAACCCGCCCCAAGAGGTCCAGCCACGCTAGTGACGAACCGGGGTAACCCGGATCATCACTACCGCATGCGGCGGCACCGTCGCCGTGTACTCGGCGCGGAACGTCCCCCGGGCGGCGTGAGCCCAGAGATCCCGCACGGCCCCGGAATCGGCGGAAAGCCCCAGCCGGTGAAACGGGGCCGTGATCGTGGTGGGCACGCCGGCCCGGTTGAGGAGCACCGCCGCCGCCGAGCCATCGGCCAGGGGTTTGGCCCAGACCTGGATCTCCGGGGTCGGTTCCCACACCACCACGCCCTGCACGCCCAGTGAATCCTGATCCACGGCGATCACCTCGGCGTTTTCGAGAATGGTCTTGGTGGCGGGGGTCAGGGACCGGAGGTCGTTGCCGGCGATGAGCGGGGCGGCCTCGATGGCCCAGAGCGAGAAATGGGCCCGGTATTCGTCGTCCGTCATCCCGCCGTTGCCGACTTCGAGCATGTCCGGATCGTTCCAGGCCCCGGGGCCGGCGGCCGTCGGATGCTGGGCCGACTGGTCCAGGTTCCCGAGCATCGAGCTCCAGGAGTCCGAAATGTCGTCGGTGGTGCGCCAGAGGTTTCCGACCTTGGGGGCCCAGTTCCACGGCTGGTTGTAGCCCCACTCACAAAGCGAGAGCACAATGGGGCGGCCGGTGGCGGCGAGCGCGTCCCGGAACTTGGCGTACTGGACCTGCGCATCGAGCCGGGCGGCATGGCACCAGTCTTCCTTCACGTAGTCCACGCCCCAGGCGGCGTAGGTCCGCGCGTCCTGGACCTCGTGACCGAGCGTGCCCGGACGCCCCTGGCAGGTCTCCGTTCCGGCATCCGTGTAGATCCCGAACTTGAGCCCCTGGGCGTGCACGTAGTCGGCGAGGGCCTTGATGCCCCGGGGGAACCGGACTGAGTCGGCCACGATGGTCCCATCGCCGGTGCGGGCCACCTGCCAGCAGTCGTCGATGATGACGTAACGGTAGCCCGCGTCCTTCATGCCGCTCGACACCATGGCGTCCGCCGTTTCGCGGATCAGCCGGTCCGAGACGTCGCAGGCGAAATGGTTCCAGCTGTTCCAGCCCATGGGCGGGGTGCGGGCAAGTCCGTTGTCGAGGGGACGATGGAGGGCGGCGAGGAGCGGCAGCAAGGAAAGCGCGGCGAGACCTGGGACGAGACGCACAGACGGCTCCAGACGGGTGGATCATGTAACGTTGCCCGGTCGCCGAGGCTCGCGCTAGATTCCGCCCGTGCCGCCCACCGATCTCAAATCGCAAGTCACCGCCGCCCTCGCCGCTCTGCAGAACCCCCGCCTCGGCAAGGATCTGATCGCCGCCGGGATGGTACGCGATCTCGTGGAGGAAAACGGGGCGGTCCAGTTCACCTTCCTGCTGGGGCGGGACGACCCGGCGTCGCTGGCACGCGACGCCCGCAGGGCCGTGAAAGCCGTGCCCGGTGTTTCGGACGTCCGGGTGACGGTGGCGGACCCCGGCGCTCCCCGTCCCTCCTCCCAGGGGCCTGGCCCCCGGCCCGCGGGAATGGCCGATGTCCCGCCACCACCCACCGCGCAGGAAATGCCCAGCATGGGCAAAGTCCTGGCGGTGTCGTCCGGGAAGGGCGGGGTGGGGAAGTCGACGGTCTCGGCCAACCTCGCCACGGCGCTCGCGGCGCAGGGGTTCCGCGTCGGGCTGATGGATGGGGACATCTATGGTCCCAACATCCCGCGAATGATGGGCGTGTTCGACAAGCCGCCCGTGACGGCCGGGAAGATCCAGCCCCTCGAGGGCCACGGCGTGAAGCTCATGTCCCTCGGGTTCATCGTGGACCGCGACGCGCCCGCCATCTGGCGCGGCCCCATCATCATGAAAGTGATCCAGCAGTTCCTGCGGGACGTCGATTGGGGCCAGCTCGATTATTTCCTGGTGGACCTCCCTCCCGGCACCGGCGATGCCCAGCTCTCGCTCACGCAGTCCATTCATCTCCATGGGGCGGTGATCGTCACCACCCCGCAGGAGGTGGCGGTCGGGGACTCCCTGCGCGGCGCGAAGATGTTCGAGCGCGTGGGGGTCCGCGTGCTCGGGGTGATCGAGAACATGAGCTACTACGTCTGCCCGCACTGCGGGGAGAAGTCGGAGCTCTTTCTGTCCGGCGGTGGTGAACGGCTGGCGGCGGAGTTGGGCGTGCCGCTGCTGGGTCAGATCCCGCTCCAGGCCCGCCTGCCGCAGCACGCGGATGCCGGCCGGCCCATCGTCGTGGCCGATCCGGAATCGCCGGCCGCGAGGGCTCTGCGTGACGTCGCCCGCCGCGTGGCGGACGCGTTGAAGTGAGTCTCCTCCCGCTCTTGCTGGCGGTCCTGCAATACCCCCATCCCCACCCCCATTCCCAACGTCCCGACATCCGGGCCGGCCTCGACACCATCTACGCCGGTGACTTTCCGGCGGCGGTGCATTACTTCCAGACTCTCGCCGTCAAAGACACGCTCGATCCCGCGCCGCTGATTTTTCAGGCGTCCGCCTACATCTGGTGGGCCTCCGCCAAGGACTCGGACGACTTCGCCACGGCGCGGATCGACTCGCTCCTCGACGCGGCGATCACCCGCGCCCGGGCCGACTCGGCCGACTTCTGGCTCGCCACGGCGCTGGGATACCGCGCCCGAGAGAAGGACCTCCATCACCACGGGCTCGCCGCGGGCAAGGATGCGAAAGCGATGCAGGACGCGTACACCCGCGTGCTCGCGGCTGACTCGGCCTGCGAGGACTGCTATCTGGGACTCGGCGTCTACCAGTACGGACTGGCGCGTGCCGGCGGCCTGGCCCGGTTCTTCGCCAAGATCATCGGCCTGGGGTCGGGAAACGCAGACACCGGCATCGCCGACCTCCGTCGCGTCGCAACGCGGGGCGACCTGGCGCGGGTCGAGGCGGCGTGGGTGCTCGCGGCGGCGCTGGTGCGCGAGGCGGACCGCGACCAAAGCCGCGGACCGGAGTTCCGGGCGCAGGCCCGCGCGCTGGTGGTGGAGCTCGCGGCGAAGTACCCCGGGAATCCGGTGTTCCAACGATTTATGACCGAGGTCCCGCCGTGAGCGACGTGGCGGCTCCCGCCGGCCGCCTCACCACGGGGGACCTCCGCCCCACCATCCTGCGGCTCGCGGCTCCCACGGTCGCGATGATGGCGTTCAACACGGGCTTCAACGTCATCGATTCGGTCTGGGTGGGTCGACTGATCGGTCCCGCGGCGCTCGCCGCGGTGTCCACGGCGGGATTCACCGTCTGGGTGATGCTGAACCTGGCCGAGATGCTCGACGTGGGGGTGGTCGCGCTGGCGGCGCGACGGCATGGCGCACGCGCGCCGGAGCAGGCGGCCCGCGTCGCCGCCGCCGCGCTCGTCACCGGCCTGATCGCGGGGTTGCTGGCGAGCGCCGCGGGACTCGCGGCGCTGCCCCGGCTCTTCGACCTCATGCAGGTCCCGCCCGACGTTGCGGTGCTGGGGCGCACGTATCTGCATACCTGGCTCCTGGGCGCGCCGCTCGTCTTTGGATTCTTCGCGCTGGAAGCCACGTTCCGCTCGTCAGGGGATACGGCGACGCCCTTTCTGGTGCTCGCCGGGTCCGCGGTGGTGAGCGTGGTCCTGGATCCCCTGCTGATCGAAGGCATCGGCCCCTTCCCGAAGCTCGGCGTGGAGGGGGCGGCCCTGGCCTCGGTGATGGTGCGCGGCGTGGCGTGTCTCGTGCTCGCCTGGCTCGCCTTCCGCCGCGGGCACATTCATTTCCGCGCCCCTGACTGGGCCGCGGCGCCGCACATCATCCGCGTCGGACTCCCGTACTCCATGAGCGGGATTCTCTTTTCGGTGGTCTACATGTGGCTGACCCGGTTCACGTCCCGGTTCGGAACCCCGGCGCTCGCGGCACTGGGTGTGGGTCACAAGGTGGAGGGCGTGGGGTTCGTGGCGATCACCGGATTCACACTCGCGGCGGCGGCACTGGTGGGGCAGAGCCTGGGGGCCAAGGACGAAGCCCGGGCCCGCACCGCGGCATGGCACACCGTCGGCTATGCGTTGCTCGTGACCACCTGTACCGCGCTGGCCTGCCTCCTGATCCCGAAGTTCTTCGTCCGCCTGTTCACGGGTGATCCCCAGGTCATTGCCAACGGGACCGGCTATCTCCGGATCATCGCGATGGCGCAGATCGGTCAGACCTTCGAGCTGATTCTCGAGG
>Ga0070709_10000899_pt1 | contig 16569 bp, 16 predicted proteins | sample LARL51metaG_FD_65449 | JGI IMG/M metagenome (GOLD analysis project Ga0070709, IMG submission 65449) | Corn, switchgrass and miscanthus rhizosphere microbial communities from Kellogg Biological Station, Michigan, USA - LAR L5-1 metaG | ecosystem: Host-associated > Plants > Roots > Rhizosphere ...
CCCTCGTGGAGTTGTTTGTAATTCGAACGCGAGACTATAGCTGCCGGTGCGTGAATTTCTTGCCGCTCTTGTATTCTGCGACGGTCTGCCCACTGCCGCGCAGCTTGTACTTGTAGGTCGTCAGACCCGCCATCCCCATCGGTCCACGCGCATGAAGCTTTCCGTTGCTGATTCCCACTTCGGCTCCCAAACCGTAGCGATAGCCATCAGCAAACCGCGTCGATGCATTATGAAATACGCCCGCAGCATCCACTTCGTTCATAAAGACTTCCGCGGCCCCGGCATCTTCAGTGATAATCGCTTCGGTGTGGCCGCTGCCAAACTCGTGAATGTGCGCAATTGCGGCGTCCAGTCCGTCAACAACCTTCACGGAAAGGATTAGATCTCCGTATTCAGTGGCCCAATCCTCGTAGGCCGCGGCTTTTACGGCAAGCGACTTTGCAACTTGTAGTGTCCGCTGGCATCCTCGCACTTCCACTCCTGACGCAAGCAGTTTGGTAACGATCATCGGCAGAAATCTATCGGCCACCATCGCGTCAACGAGCAACGTCTCGGCTGAATTGCAAGCTGCCGGATAATCCGTTTTTGCATCTATCACAATTCGTTGTGCTTTTTCTAAATCGGCGGCGGAATGCACGTACACGTGGCAAATTCCTTCCCCATGGCCAAGCACCGGAATACGGCTTTGCCTCGAAATGCTTTCCACGAGCACTTTCCCGCCCCGTGGTATCAGCAAGTCCACATAGCGCTCCAGGCTCAACAAGTCCATCACATCCGCGCGCGAATGCAGCATTTGTGCCGCTCCGGCGGGCACTTCGCCTGATTCTTCCAACCCATCACGCCAGATGGAAAACAGCACTTCGTTCGTGCGCGCCGCTTCCGCGCCGCCCTTCAGCAATATGGCGTTGCCAGATTTCAACGCCAGCGACGCTACCTGCGGCACCACATCAGGCCGTGATTCGAACAACACCGCAACCACTCCCAGCGGGCACGTTTCGCGCGTAAGCACCAATCCTTCATCCAATTCGGTCACTGCCAGGCGACGCCCCAGTGGATCCGGCAAATTCGCGACACCGCGAACTTTTTCCGCCATTTCGCGCACGCTTTTTTTGCTGAGTCGCAGCCTCGCCAGCATCGCCTCGGACATTTTTCCATTGCGTACAAGCTCTTCGGCCGCACGAACGTCTTCGGCGTTCGCCCGCAAAATCCGCTCGCCATTTTCTTCGAGTCGTGCCGCGGCAGTCTCAAGTACCGCGTTGCGGGTTCGTTCGCTAAGTAATGCAAGTTTCCGCGAAGCCGCGCGCGCCAGCTTTGCAGATTGTACCGCGCTTGATTCGGCAGCACTGCTACTGACCTTATCCGCTTGCAATCCCGTTTTCTGACTGCTGGCTCGGCTGTTCATCTGGCTCTTCATTTGGCTTTTCATCCGGCCGCCTCAAGCACCACGATGTTTTCCCGCGTAAACAGAACTCGCGCGGACGGTTTCTTGCCTTCGTTACTTCGCTCGTCGCTGCCGCAAGCCGCAATTCCGCGCGCGAACTCGCGTCCTTCCAGATCGCGAATGCTCACTACATCCATCGATCCAAATTCGCGCTCCACTCGCACGATTCCCGAGTTCAGCAAACTCGCTTTTCCCGTCGTAATCGCCCGACGCGCTCCGGCGTCCACCACAACTTGCCCGCGCACTCCCGCTGCATACGCCAGCCATCGCCGCTTGCCGCGCATTCGCGTGGCCGGGGCAAAAATAGTTCCCGCTCGTTCGCCCGCGAAAGCGCTTTCCATCGCTCGCGGATTGCCGCCATTCGCAATCAAAGCCACGCCGCCGCAATTCATCGCGATTTCTGCAGCTTTAATCTTGGTGCTCATTCCGCCTCGGCCGCTGTGCGAAGGCCCCGCGGCCGCCGCGCGAAGCTCGGGCGTTACGCGCTCCACGAACGATTGCAGCTCTGGCTGCTTCGCTCCGGCGTGCTTCCACAAAAATCCATCCACATTGCCAGCAGCACCAGAGCATCCGCTTCCATTCCGCTCATCACCAGCGCCGCCAGTCGGTCGTTATCGCTAAATGCAGCTTCGCGTCCGCCGGTTACGATTTCCAGCTCGGCAGTCGAGACCGTGTCGTTCTCATTCACGATCGGCAGCACGCCAAATCCCAATAGTTTTTCCATGGTGCGGCGCAGATTCGAATAACGTATCCAATTGCTGAAATCTTCTTCTGTCAACAAAACCTGCGCGATTTTCCGTTGCATTCCATCGAAAAGATTTTTGTACGCTTCCATCAGCAAACTCTGTCCTGCCGCCGCGCATGCCTGTTTGACCGCCATATCTTTCAGCCGTGATGCATGCAGGCCCAGTAGGCTTCTGCCCAGACCCACGGCGCCGGAACTGACCAGCACCACTTGACGCCCGCTGACCATCAACTCGGCGATGGCGCGCGCGATGGGCTCCACACGTTCGCCGCACACGCCGCCGGCTGCGTCCGTCACCGTGCTGGTGCCGAGCTTAACCACGATCCGTCGCGCACTTTTCAATTTATTGCGCGCTTCGAGCTCCGCGTTTTGCATCGAACTCACAGATCCTGCCTTCGCTATGGTGCCAATCACTTTACACAACCGCTCTGGAACACGATTAGGAATAACCTTGTACTTACGTCCTTGTTGACTAACAGGCTTTTGCTTTCCGACAACGGCCCTTTATTCTTTGACAAAATTTCCAGCACTCAGTCTATCGTAAAGTTTCCGGCTCAGTGGGCCGAGAACTCATGAAGAAACTTCGCATCTTGGTCTCTTTGACCACCAACGATAATGACTATCAGATCGAGCAGGCGAAATCCGCTGAAGAAACTGCTCGCCGCTCAGATGTCGAACTGCAGATAGTCTACGCCGATAACGACGCGATCACGCAAAGCACGCAACTTCTCCGCGCCATTCAGGGCGCTCCACAGGATCGTCCCGACGCGATTGTCTTTGAGCCCGTCGGCGGCACCGCCTTGCCGCAAGTGGCAAAAGCTGCTGTAGGCGCGAATATCGGCTGGGCCGTGCTGAATCGCGAGGCCAGCTACATCGCCGAACTTCGTCGTACATCGAAAACTCCCATCTTTTGCGTCAGCACTGACCACATTGAAATCGGCCGCATTCAGGCACGCCAGTTTGCTGCGTTGCTTCCGAAAGGCGGCAACGTTCTTTATGTTCAGGGACCCTCGGAAAATTCCGCCGCGAAGGACCGCGCGCAGGGAATGGTGACCAGCAAGCCGGCCAACATTCAGGTGACCAGCCTCAAGGCACAGTGGACGGAAGAGAGCTCCCTGCGCTCTGTCCGGTCGTGGCTGAAGCTCTCCACCTCTCAAAAAGCGGTCATCGATTTAGTCGCGGCGCAGGACGACGCAATGGCCATGGGCGCCCGAAAAGCTTTTCAGGAACTTCCCAATGAATCGGAACGCGATCGCTGGCTGAAGTTGCCGTTCACCGGATGCGACGGCTTGCCAAAAACCGGCGCCGCCTGGGTGCTCAGCGGAGTTCTTGCGGCGACCGTGTTCACACCGCCCAACACGGGGCAAGCGATCGACATGCTTGTGCAGGCCATCACTAAAGGCAAAGAGCAGCCCGAACGTGCCCTGACTCCGGTGTCTTCGATCCCTCCGTTGACCGAATTGAAGCCGAAATCTCGCTGACGCGAAAAATTTAGAAAATCCTTTTTCTACTCGACTTTCTGAGCTTGCCCTCTGCCTCCGCAAGGGTATAATTCACACGCCTGTAACGTTAACCCCTTTCGTCGAGGCTATTCGGAATGAAAACCCGTTTGCGCCGGAACGCAGTAAATCGCCGTGAATTCCTTTGCAAAACCGGAACCGGCGTGGTGGCCGCCGCGATTCCCGCCACTGGAGCTTGGGGGGCGATCAGTGAATTGCCTGCGGAACTGAATTCCGCGTCTGTGATTCGCACTGCGGTTCCTGCCGGCGCAAAAAAGAAAATTCCCATTGGCGTCTTCGATCCCGTTTACGATCACCTCTCCCTGGATGAAATGCTCGATAAAGTCAGTGCTCTCGGTCTTGAGGCCATGGAAATTGGTACGGGCGGCTATCCAAACAATCGCCATTGCCCCCTCGACGAACTAGTCCAGGACAAGGCGAAAGCCAAAGCATGGCAGAAGAAATTTGAAGATAAGGGCATTCGTGTAGCGACTCTCAGTTGCCACGGAAATCCAGTCCACCCCGACGCGCAACACGCACAAAAAGATGTCGACATTTTCCGCAAGACGGTTCTTCTCGCAGAAATGCTGGACATTAAAGTTATTGTCGGTTTCTCCGGATGCCCCGGCGGCACTCCCACCGACACGCAGCCAAACTGGATTACCTACCGCTGGCCTCCCGAATATAACCAGATGCTGCAATGGCAGTGGAAAGAGAAAGTGATCCCGTACTGGAAGGACGCCGCGAAGTACGCGCGTTCTCATGGCATTAAGCGTCTCGCCTTCGAAATGCATCCCAATTTTGTGGTCTACAATCCCTTGACCTTGATGAAATTGCGCGAAGCCGTTGGCGAAGAAATCGGCGCAAACTGCGACCTGAGCCATCTTTTCTGGCAAGGTTGCGATCCCGTCGAAGTCATCCATTTTCTCGGCAAGCAGGGCGCGCTGTTTCACGCTCACATGAAGGACACCGTAATTTTTCCGGAAAATTGTGCCAGGTATGGAGCTCTGAACTTCGCCTCGGAAAAAAACGAACTAGAGCACGCCTCCGACACTTTCCGCGCGGTGGGCTATGGCCATAGCCTTTCGCTCTGGAAATCGGTCGTTCAGGCGTACATGGATGTAGATTACGACGGCATTCTTTCCATCGAGAACGAAGATCCGATTCTGACCGGGGAAGTCGGCGTCGAGCGTGCCGCTTACGTCCTCAAGAACGTCCGTAAGGAAATTTTAGGGGAGTAGCATGCGCAGACGCGATTTCGTCGGAACGTGCGCGGCCGGATTTCTCGCCTCGGCCAAATTATGCTCTGCCGATGTGTCGTCTGCGCCGGTGGTGACCGCGCCTGAGGACTCGCCCTTCCCCATTTCCGTGATGTTATGGACCATGTACCGTGACCTGCTGTTCGATCAACGCCTGGAAAAAGTTGCCGAGGCCGGTTTTCACGACGTCGAACTAGTCGACGAATTCAAGAAATGGTCGCCCGATGATTTTGCCGCCGCTCGCCGGAAGAAAGCTCAACTCAAGATTACTTTCGATGCCACCGCAGGCGTGTGGCATACGCTCGCTGATGCCAATGATCGCGAAGCTTTTTTGAAATCCGTCACCGAGTTTGTTCCCATTCTCGGCGGCCTTGAATGCTCCAGGCTGATTTTGCAAACCGGCAATGTCGTTCCAGGGCTGTCTCGCGATCAGATGCATGCCAATTGTATTGAAACGCTGAAGCGGGGCGGAGAACTGGCCGCCAAGTACAACATCGAACTCCTGATTGAGAATATCGATCCGGAAGAAAATCCCAAATATTTTCTTACCTCATCAGCTGAGGGATTTGAAATCGTGCGCTCCGTTGGTAATCCGCACGTCAAATTCCTGTATGATTTTTTTCACGAGCAGATTGCCGAGGGCAACCTCATCGGCAAACTCGCCAAAAATATGGACTATCTCGGTCTGGTACATATCGCCGACGTCCCTGGACGCCACGAGCCCGGTACAGGTGAAATTAATTTCGCCAATATCTATCGCAAACTCGGAGAATTGAACTATAAGCGCTATGTCGCGATGGAATTTATGCCTACGGGCGATCCGGTGGCGGCATTGCGCGCTGCTGCTCAGTCTGCCGCGCAATATGGCCGCGAAGGCCGCGCGCATTCCACAAGTTTCGTTTCTTCCAGGAGGGTCCATGCATCGGCGTGACGCTTTACGTATTTTTGCTGCGGGTGCCGTTCTGCCCGTTTTTTCACCCGAGATGTTCGCGCTCTTCCGCCAGGCGCAGCCTCCGCCCGGCTATGCCTTACGTACTCTCACCGGCCATCTGAACGACACGGTCGTGGCGATGATCGACCAGATCATTCCCGCTACGGACACTCCGGGAGCGAAAGGCGCTCGCGTTAATGAATTTATCGATTTCATTCTGACGGAATGGGCTCTTCCGGAAGAGCGAACACGTTTCCTGGACGGCCTGGCGGGAATCGACAAGGAAAGCCAGCAACTTTTCGGAAAGAATTTTGCCGAAGCCTCACCCGAGCAGCAACTCACGCAACTTCGCGCGCTGGATGACATCACCCTCGCTGGGCGTACCGCCAGCGCTCATCACGGGAACCACGTGCCGGAGCCCGACGCTCAACTGAAGGGTCCGTTCTGGGAAGTCTTTAAGCGCATTACGGTTCACGGCTACTACACTTCTGAAATTGGATTCACTAAGGAACTCAAACTGGAGATTATTCCCGGTGCGCAGCATGGTTGTATACCTGTGGGCCCCGGCGTGGGAGATGCCTGACTTTCCGGAGAGAAAATGCCAACACCAAGCTACGATGCACTCATCATCGGTTCGGGAATTACGGGAGGCTGGGCTGCCAAAGAGCTCACGGAGAAGGGGCTGAACACGCTCATTCTCGAAGCCGGGCGCCCCATCAGTCCCGAAAAGGATTATGTCGAACACGTCCCGGTATGGGAATTGAAATATCGCTATTGGGACAATCGTGCGGAGCGGGCAGCCAAGCAGCCAATCCAGCGCGAGTGCTATTACGCGTGCGATGAATTTTCCAACAAATTCTTCGTCAACGATTCGGAAAATCCTTACACTAGCGATCCCGGAAAACATTTTTCCTGGATTCGTGGGCGCCAGGTAGGCGGAAAGTCCATCACCTGGGGACGTCAGTCGTACCGCTGGAGCGATCTCGATTTTGAAGCCAACGCCAAGGAAGGCATTGCCGTCGATTGGCCGATTCGCTATGCGGACATCGCTCCCTGGTACGACTATGTCGAAGAATTCGCCGGCATCAGTGGCCAAAACGAAGGCCTGCCGCAGTTGCCCGACGGTAAATTTCTTCCTCCCATGGAAATGACCTGCGTGGAGCAGGATTTTCGCGACGCTCTGGCCAAGAATTTCGATGATCGCATGATGACCATCGGCCGCGCCGCAGTGCTTACTCGTGTGCACAAGGGCCGCGCCGCATGCCACTACTGCGGCGTCTGCCACCGCGGCTGTATCACCTCATCTTATTTCAGCAGCCTGAATTCCACGCTTCCCGCCGCGATGAAAACAGGCAAGCTCACCATACGTCCCTACAGTGTCGTGCACAGCTTGATTTTCGATCCTGCGTCGCGGCGAGTCACCGGCGTTCGCGTAATCGATGGACAATCCAAGAAAGCTCTCGAGTTTCATGGCCGCATTGTGTTCCTCTGTGCCGCCACGCTAGAGTCCACACGCATCCTCTTGAATTCCGCTACGCCGGAATTTCCGAACGGCCTCGCAAATAGCAGCGGCGAACTCGGCCACAACTTGATGGATCACCACATGGGCAGCGGCGCTTCCGGTACCATGCCCGGTCATGAAGACAAAATGCCATTCGGCAATCGTCCCAACGGCATTTACGTTCCGCGCTTTCGCAACGTAAAAACCACGCACAAAGATTTTCTGCGCGGGTACGGCTATCAAGGCGGCGGCAGCCGCGATAGCTGGCAACGCGGCATGACTTCCGCCGGTCTCGGCTTGGACTTCAAGAATTCCTTGCGCAAACCGGGTCAGTGGCGCATGGGGCTTGGCGGTTTCGGCGAGTGCCTGCCAAGCCATGACAATTACGTCGAGATTGATAAGGACAAGCTCGATGCATGGGGCATTCCGACGCTGAAAATCCACTGCGACTGGGGCGAAAATGAGCGCATCATGTCCAGGGACATTGCCGTGCAAGCCGCAGAAATGCTCGCGGCGGCGGGCGCCACCAACATCGGCGTCTACTCCGAAATGACGCGGCCAGGCCTGGGCATTCACGAAATGGGTACCGCACGCATGGGCCGCGATCCCAAGACCAGCGTTCTGAACGAGCACAATCAACCGCACGAAGTGAAAAACCTTTTCATGACCGACGGCGCGTGCATGACTTCCAATTCCTGCGTGAATCCCTCACTCACCTACATGGCGTTAACCGCACGCGCGTGCGATTATGCTGTTTCGCAATTGAAAAAGAACGAGCTGTAAACGTTCTGTCATCCGAACAAAGTTTCATCGGAATTACGCAAAGGATAGAGCATGTCTCAAGTCAATCGTTCGCCAAAGACCTACGACGTTTGCGTCATCGGCTCTGGCGCGGGCGGTGGCATGGCCGCAAAAGTTTTGACCGAAGGCGGCCTGAACGTGGTCATGCTTGAGGCTGGCCCGCAAGTCTATCCGGAAAAAGATTTCAAGATGCTGATGTGGCCCTACGAGCTGGCGCATCGCGGCGCCGGTGTCGGCGGACGCGCCAGCGAAAATTTTAGTGAATTCCTGGCTCCCAACGGCGCATGGCAGATCGAAGGCGAACCATACACCTCTGCTGAGGGTGCAAATTTCCAGTGGTTTCGTTCACGTATCGTTGGCGGCCGTACCAATCACTGGGGACGCATCGCGCTGCGTTTCGCGCCGGTCGATTTCCAATCCAAGACTCGCGACGGACTTGGCGACGATTGGCCCATCACTTACGACGACATCGCGCCCTATTACGACAAGGTGGAATCGTATATCGGTGTGTTCGGCACAAATGAAAATGTTTCCAGCGCGCCGAACGGTGTTTTTCTTCCGCCGCCCAAGCCGCGCTGCACGGAAATTTTAATCAAGAAAGCTTGCGACAAACTCAACATAACCTGTATTCCGGCCCGTCTTGCGATTTTAACCAAGGCCCACAACGGCCGGCTCCCGTGCCACTACTGCGGACAGTGTGGCCGCGGTTGCACCACTGCTTCCAACTTCAGTTCGAGCCAGGTGCTGTTGCCGCCGGCTATGGCCACTGGAAAGTTAACGCTCATCACCGGTGCCATGGCGCGCGAAATTGTCGTCGGGCAAAGTGGCAAAGCCGAAGCCGTTTCTTACATTGACAAAGCCAGCCACACAGAAAAGCGCGTCTACGCCAAATCCATTGTCGTGGCGGCAAGCGCGTGCGAATCCGCCCGCCTGCTGCTGAATTCCAAGTCCGCACTCTTTCCGGATGGCATCGGCAATTCCACCGGCAATGTTGGCAGATATCTGACTGATTCCGTCGGCAGCGATGGCTGGGGCGAAGTGCCCGCTCTGGAAAAAATGCCGCCGCACAACCACGATGGCGTCGGCGGCATGCACTATTACGTGCCGTGGTGGAAGTTCGATCGCAAGAACGATTTCCCGCGTGGCTACCACATTGAGTTGTGGGGCGGCCGCGACATGCCGGGCGTGGGCATGTTCGACGGGCTGTGCCACGACGAAGAAGGTTACGGCGCGCAGTTGAAACAAAGAGCGCGGCAAGTTTACGGCACCACAGTTGGATTTTCCGGCCGTGGCGAAATGATTCCCAATGCGGATACTTACTGCGAGCTCGATCCCAACAAAGTGGACCAGTGGGGAATTCCAGTCCTGCGCTTCCACTTCAAATGGACCGAGTACGAGTTGCGCCAGGCAAAGGACATGCAGGAGACTTTCAAGTCCATCATCGAAATGATGGGCGGGCGGTATAAAACGCGCACCCGCATCGATGGCCAGTATCCGTTCGGAATCCTAGAGGGCGGAAAAATTATTCATGAAGTCGGTACCGCGCGAATGGGCGCTGATCCGAAAACTAGTGTCCTGAATGGATATTGTCAGACCCACGAGGTGAAAAATGTTTTGGTGATGGATGGCGCACCGCTGGTTACAAACCCAGATAAGAACCCGACACTGACGATTATGGCGCTCTCCTGGCGCGCTTCAGAATATTTGCTGGACCAAGCGAAGAAGGGCAGCTTGTAAGAAGACAATTGGAGGAAGACAGGACCGCTGAGTACGCTGAGGAAAAATTTATGACCACCCAGGGGATTACGCGAAGAGATGTGTTGAAGACGTTAGCGCTCGGCGTGGCCGGCGGTGGTGTACTGCAAGTAATCCCACTCGAAGCAGCGGAGCTGGCGCATCAGACGGTACATAAGGAAAAAGCCGCCGCTCCGGCAGGAAAGTACACGCCAAAATATTTCACTCCGAAACAGTATGAGACTCTGACCTGGCTTTGCGACACGATCATTCCCAAGGATGAGAAGTCGGGTGGAGCGCTCGAAGCCGGTGCGCCTGAGTTTATCGACTTGCTGACCAGCGAAAATGAGAACTTCCAGTTGGCTTTGGGCGGCGGGCTGATGTGGCTGGATACCCATTGTATCGACCAGTACGGAAAAGTTTTTATAGAATGCACGCCTGAGCAGCGCAAGGAAATCCTGGACCTGATTGCATTTCGCAAGAACGCCAAAAAAGATCCCGTGCTCAGCCAGGGCGTCGCCTTCTTCGCGTTCGTGCGCAAGATGACCTGCGACGGGTATTACACCAGCAAAATCGGAATCGCGGACTTGCAGTACATTGGCAACGTGACACGAAGCGAATGGCCCGGCTGCCCGACCCTGCCGGAGTAGGTCACTGACGTCTTGCCAGTCAAGACAGCCTTAGCGAATCCAAAAAAACACATGGTCATCGACGCCCGAGAGGGCACTCCTGGCATCAAAACAGATGCGGGCGGAGGTATGCAATATGGATGACAAGATAGCGCAACTCATACTGGACGAATTATTTTCATCTCTTGAAGCTTTGGAGACGCAGAGCGGTGCAGTGCTTCAATTCCTGAAGGATAAGGGAATTGCCGATGACGACGAATTGGCCCGTTACCTGGAGCAGGCAGGAATGGCCAGCAGCGTAAAGCGGCGCGCGGCGCGGATGAGAATCAATTATTTGGTGTCCGCGATCAACAATCCTCCAAAGAAAGCTGTAGAGATCGAGCCCGCGAAAGCAGACGAAAAGAGTGAAGAGCAAGAACCTGAAACAAGCGCAGAGAAGGGACATGGCAAAGCCCAGGAAGAAAGTCCCGATGCCGAAAAGAGTGCTGCCGATGAGAGGGCAGCGAAAGTGAAGGCAGGAACACATAAGTCTGGGACAGCCGGTAAGAGCGTACAGCAGGAGAAAGAGAAAACCAAGAAACGCGACGACGAAACTCCAGCAGACGCAAAGGCTAAGCCGCACGGTGCAAAATCAACAGATACGCAGCACCAAGTGAAGGATTCGAAGGGAGAGCGTGGCAAGTCGGCAACAAAGGCCACGACGCCGTCTGCATGAAGCCGGACCGGTTAGCGAGTTAAACGCGCCAAAAGTCTAAATCGATTTGGAACGTAGCAAGGCGTGAAAGGCTTAATCGCTATGCTGGATTGTGATCTTTTCCTTTGCCCTCTCGATGAATTGCTTTTCGATTGCCGGCCAGTGATCAAATGCCTTGCCCCCTTCGCTCAGGTCGGCTGCGGAGAAACTGGTTGGCGCTAAGTCCTCGCCATAGATGATCATCAGCTCCTTGCGTTTCTGTGCATCCAAAAGATGGACGAGCCGGACGTACATCATCCCGGAAGGCATGTGGTAACCCTTCCGTCCAATCAGCGCCTCAATGTGCTCGCGGTCCGATCCTTTTTGGGTTTCCGCATTGTTGGCACGCACCCAGGTATCCACATAAAAGTCCAAACCGCCAATTGTCATGTGTCGCGGTGAATCGTATTGGTGGTGCAAGTCTGGTTTCGAAGGAATGTAACCTTCGAACTGAACCCAGTAGAGACGCTCGACACTTTTCTGCGCGTCCGGCTCAACAAAGGCATGCAACTCGCAATCCGCGATGTCGTAAAGCACCCAGCGATCCGCTCCAACATATTGCACTGATTTTGGTAGCGTTATCCGGACTTTCGGATCGCGCTCGGAAATAATTACATTTCCTTCGACCTTGTGCACAGGACTGCTCGTCTGAGCAGCCAGAAAAGTGCAGAAACAAATTGCATACGCGATTTGTTTAAGCAAAAGCACCTCCGAAGCCCCATCACCACGGTCTCCCTGCCCCTTGAAACAAAATGATGCTAGAGTTTCGGCGACGTTGCCAGGCTAGATTTACAGGAGAAACGATGACGGGCGCTTATCGAAAAATTCGGGTTATGGTCCGCATATTTTGCGTGACGGCAATGTGCGTGGCTTTTGCGGCGATGGCCAGCGCCGCAGCCGCCGATCAAAAATCTGTCGCGCACGACGCGGAAATCCAAGGTGCCAAAATTCACTACACCATGGGCGGACATGGCCCGGCGGTGATTCTGCTTCATGGCTATGCGGAAACTTCACGCATGTGGACGCCGCTATTTCCGCTCCTCGTGGATAAGTTCACCGTGATTGCGCCGGATCTGCCCGGCATTGGTGATTCGTCCATTCCGCAGGATGGTTTGGATATGAAGGCCGCTGCGATCCGCATTCACGCGCTGGCGAAATCGTTGGGCGTTTCGAAAGCACGCGTAGTTGGACACGACATCGGACTGATGGTTGCATATGCGTACGCCGCGCAGTTCCCGGCGGAAACGGAAAAACTGGTCTTGATGGATGCATTTCTACCCGGAGTGGCCGGCTGGGAGCCAATTTATAACAGCCCGCAATACTGGCATTTCCGTTTTCATGGTCCGACGCCGGAAGCGCTCGTGAAGGGCAGAGAAGATATTTTCTTCGCGTACTTCTGGAACGATTTGGCCGCGGACAAAAACCATTCGATTCCCGAAGCGGACCGGAAGGCCTACCTCGCTGCCTACTCCCGGCCGGGGCGCATGCGCGCCGCGTGGGAATATTTCGTATCGTTCATCCAGGCCGCGAAAGACTTCGAAGAACTCTCAAAAACCAAGCTGACCGTGCCGGTGCTCTCGATTGGCGGAGACAAGTCATTAGGGCAACCTCTAGGCGAACAAGTGAAGCTGGTAGCCAGCGATGCAACTGTGGTCGTGGTCAAGGATTCGGGTCATTGGATCATGGAAGAACAGCCTAAACAAACCATGGATGCGCTCGTAAAATTTCTATAACTGGCGGCTACAGATGTCTCCGTCAAGCTAACTGGCCGCTTTCTCTTAACGACCGCAGGCCCAAATTTCACTGCGGACAGATAATTACGGCAGGAATTCTGGAGGCAGCGGGTGCTTGGTGGTATTGATATCCCAAATGGTGACCCCGGCGATCCACCAGCGTTTGCCGTCCCAGAACAGTTCCAGACTATCGACCGACCGGCCCGCTACCGGGCCATCTGGAGCAGACATGTGTTCAGCTGTGCTTAGAACATGAACTATATTGCCGGCGCGGTGAGTAATGCGATGAACCTCATGCTCATAAAACGCCTTGCCGCTTAGCGAAGCATCACTTTCGTCGATAAATTCCTGGTGTGTCAAGGATCGCGCCGCCGCTGCTCCCGTGGCGTCTTCTTGAATAATCACGAACCGGACGTTGAACATATATAACGTGGAGTCGCGGCCCCATTGGCGCGGCTGTCCCGCGGGTCCGGAAACCACCTCGTAATATGCTTTGATGATTCCGTCGATGGTCGAGACATCTTCGGGAAGCGCCGTCGGCTTCCCGATCGAAACATGGGGCAGATGCCTGCGCGGGCCCAGGTTTCTGTCGGCGGCCTGCGGGAAAAATAAAATGCCGGCGACAATTGCTGCGCCAATATAACTTCCCACCCTCAGTACGATCTCGCTCACGATCTAATTGTACCGGACGCCGCGTCCCAAGTGACAGCCGCGCGCCGGAAATACGATTCGTTGGCCATGTGGCAAGCAAGCGCCGCGTTGTGACCGAACACAGCATCTTCCACTACTGGTTTGCGCGATCGAACGCCTTGAAAAAAAGCCCAGAGGTGCGGCTTCACGTCGTCAAAATCATTTCCTTTATACGTGTAAGTTTCCACCAGGGGCTCCTTGCCAACCGGCGAATCGTGTTCGGCATGCCACTGCTTCAGATATTGTTCGCGCATCGCCGCGGGATAGCTGGCGGTGTAGTAGCAAGGCGATTCATCTCTGCCCGATTGTGGCGTGAACGTCATGCCGAATTCGTTCACTTCAAGCGCGCCTTTCGAACCCTGGAACCGGTAAGTTTCCGGCGATTCGCAGCCAAGATTCAGGCGCAGGTACACGGGATATTTCCCATACTCGAATAATGTGGCGTGAACATCAGGCATGTTGCGGCCATCGGGCCAGCGCAAAATTCCCCCGGTGGACAGCACGCGCGTGGGCGGTTCGTTCCATCCCAGCATGTAGTTCATGCCACTCACGAGATGGACCAGGAGATCGCCCGCCACGCCGGTGCCATATTCCTTCCAGCAACGCCAGCGCGCAAAAATTTTTGCATCGAAGTCGCGTTTGGGCACCGTACCTTGCCACGTTTCCCAATCAATTGTCTGCGGACTCGCGTCGGTCGGTGGCGGATATTCCCACGCTCCGCACGGATCGTTCCGCCCAAGCGAGCCTTCCACAAGATTCAGGTCGCCAACCATTCCTTGTGCCAGCAATTCTTTCGCTTTTGCGCACAGAACAGAACTCACTCGCTGCGAACCGATCTGCACGATGCGCCCCGTCTTTTTGTAGGCCGCTACCATGGCGATGCCATCAGCAGGCGAGTGGGACATCGGTTTTTCACAATAAATATCCTTGCCAGCGTTCACGGCATCGACCACCACTTGTTTGTGCCAATGGTCCGGAACCGCCGCGATCAGGCAATCGATATCCTTATCGTCAAGAAGATCCTGGTACCTGCGCGTGGTTTTCACCTTGGCCCCTGCAATTTCTTTGGCAAGCGTGTGCCGGCCATCGTAAAGATCGGCCGCGGCTACGCATTCGACCCCAGCAAGCGTGATGGCATTCGTGAGCAGGCCCGAACCCTGCATTCCGACGCCGATCATGCCGAAGCGCAGCCGATCGCTGGCCGGAACCGCGGACTCCAGCGCGGTCGGAATATGTTCCGCTTCAATCAGGATATTGCGGGAGACGGCGAGCGCTCCGGCGGTCCCTGCGGTTTTTTGCAAAAATTGACGGCGCGTGGTCTTCATGAAGGCCTCCGGACAAAAAGTTGTCAGTGATTAGATTTGGCAATAGCAAGCGGCACTTACAAAACTTACTTCAGAGACCGAATGCTAACTTCCTTGAAAAATACCACGTCGTTGTCACTGTGATTTTGCAGCCCGAACCAGCCTTCATCCGGACGGCGCCCGCGTTGCGGTTCGAATTCGAATTTGCGCTCCGGAACGGGCTGCCCCTCGGTGTAGTCCGTTACCTTCACACCATTGAGTTCCACAACCGTGTGCGGCCCATCGAGTGTGATGACCATGGTGTTCCATTCGGGGCCAGGCTTGCCGGGCCGCGCCAGCGGCTTCGTAAGCGAGTACAGCGTGCCGGTAACGTGGTAGTCGTCCTCGTTCGAAGTCTCCGGATGATTGTCGATCTGCACTTCGTATCCGTAATGTACCGGCATCCAAGGTTCGCGCGGTTCGATCGGAATGCGAATGAAAACTCCTGAGTTATCATTGTTGTCGCGCATCTTATACAGCACGCGAATGCGGCAGTCGCCGACTTTGCCGCCAGTCCAATAGAGTAGTCCCATCCCGCCGTGCGTCTTGATCAAGCCGTCTTCAACGGTGTCGCCGCCGGGGCCAACGTGTTTCCAGCCGGTCAAATCCTTGCCGTTGAAGAGCGGTTTCCAGTCCGATTTTTGCGCACGCGTTGCAATCGCAAAAAGCACGACACTCAAAGTAAGTCCGGCGACGGCAATCAACGAAACTTTCCGCATGGTTCGCAATCCCTCCTGAAAACGAACGGAGAAAATCCTCGCTCCGCCCGGAATCACATCTTGACGAATCACACCTCGACGAATCACGCCTGGCCGAATGACGCCTCAACCCTAAAACGTCAAATTATTCAGGTACTGGTAACTCTTCGTTATGCTGGCGAATGCATCTGACGGAGAATCCTGCTCCACAAAATAGTGCCGGATGCCCGCCTTTTCCGAATCCGAAAAAATGCGCTTCCAGTCGATTATGCCGCTGCCTACATCGGTCATGTCCGACATTACTTTCTCCGGGCTCGCAGTAGCGGCTTCTGCTCCCTTCGGAAGCTTCTTCATATCCTTTACGTGTACCAGCGGGAACCGCCCGGGATATTTATTGAAATATTCGACGGGATCTTTACCGGCGACGGTAATCCAGCACAAATCGAGTTCCATCTTGACGTACTTAGGATCGGTCGCCAGCAGAACATCGTATGGGAGTTTGCCGCCAAGCGCCTCTGAAGGTTGAAACTCAAAAGTGTGATTGTGGTACGCAAACTGAATCCCGGCCTTCAAACTCGCTTCGCCCGCTTTCTGAAAAAGATCGGCAGCGCGCTTCATGCCATCAGGTTCCAAACGCTGTTTCGGATCGATCCACGGGCAGACAATAAATTTATGGCCGATCGTATGCGCAGCTTCAATCTGCTGCTCCCATTTATTCTCGACGCTCGCGTACGGAACGTGGCACGATGGCGCGGCCAGACCATTCTTCTTAAGCAGTGCACTGACGTCTTTCGGGGAATGATCGAAGTAACCCGCGAATTCCACTTCCTTG
>Ga0070709_10000901_pt1 | contig 16543 bp, 13 predicted proteins | sample LARL51metaG_FD_65449 | JGI IMG/M metagenome (GOLD analysis project Ga0070709, IMG submission 65449) | Corn, switchgrass and miscanthus rhizosphere microbial communities from Kellogg Biological Station, Michigan, USA - LAR L5-1 metaG | ecosystem: Host-associated > Plants > Roots > Rhizosphere ...
GCACCGCCGCGGAGCGTTATGCCGTGATGCTCAGTGCGGCACCCATCGACATTGTCTGCCTCGGGATCGGGGTCAACGGTCACCTCGCTTTCAATGATCCGCCGGTCGCGGATTTCGCCGATCCCGAGGACGTCAAGATTGTCGAACTCGACGACGTTTGCCGCCGGCAGCAGGTCGACGATGATTGTTTTTCGGACATCGCTGCCGTGCCCGAACGCGCCATCACCCTGACAATTCCGAGACTGTTGCGCGCCGATCGGCTGTTCTGCGTGGTGCCGGGCATGCACAAGCGCGATGCCGTGGGCAAGGCGCTGCACGGCCCGATCAGCACCGACTGCCCGGCCAGCGTGCTGCGCCGGCACCCCAACTGCGTCCTCTACCTCGATGCGGAGTCCGATCCTGATGGCTGAGCGGTTTGATGCGCTTCGCGTCTCGGCGGCTTTTCGCACAGAACCGACGAAACGTTCATGACAACGACCCGTCTCGCCGGCCGCGATACCGTCACCGGGCACGGCCTTTGCATCATTGTCACGGAAGACCGTATCGCAGCCCTCGAGCCGGCCGAATTGACGTCAGGGCCTTATCTTGCCGCCGGCCTGATCGACCTGCAGGTCAACGGTTATCGTGGCCTCGATCTCAACGACGGCGCGTTGACGCCGGCGCGGGTCAGCGAACTGACGCGCATGATGCCCGGCCTCGGCGTCACGACCTATCTGCCGACGCTGATTACCGCGTCCCGCGCCTCGCTTCTATCGGCGCTGGCGGCGATCGCGGAAGCGCGGCGACAGGATCCGCTCTGCGCCCGGATGATCCCGTTCGTCCATGTTGAGGGTCCGTTTCTGGCGCCCGAAGACGGTCCCCGCGGCGGGCATCCGCGCGAACACGTACGCTCGCCCGATCTCGACGAGGTCGCCGAATGGCAGCATGTCAGCGGCGATCTGGTCGGCATGATCACGCTGTCGCCGCATCACGATCAGATCGAGACTTTCATCCGTGCGTTGACCGAACAGGGCATCCTGGTCGCCATCGGCCACACTGCGGCAACCGCCGACCAAATACGTTGCGCGGTCGCGGCCGGAGCGCGGCTGTCGACCCATCTGGGCAACGGCGCGGCGGCGACGCTGCCGCGGCACCCCAATTTCATTTGGGCGCAACTTGCCGACGATCGTCTCGATGCCGGCTTCATCGCAGACGGCTTTCATTTGCCGGCGGATACGTTCAAGGCGATGCTGCGGGCAAAGGGATTGGAGCGGTCGTATCTCGTCTCGGACAAGACCGCACTGGGCGGCATGCCGCCGGGAATCTACGACCAGCCGATCGGCGGGCGCGTCGGGGTAGGCAGCGACGGCCGCCTCAGCGTGGTAGGAACACCGTATCTGGCCGGCGCGAGCCGGCCTCTCAGGCAGGATGTGGCGCTGGCCATCGGGATGGCCGACCTGACGCTTTCGCAAGCATTGCAACTCGCAACCAGAAATCCCGGCCGGTTTGTCGGCAACCGTGGCCGGCTTGCGGTCGGCGAAGCGGCGGATCTGATCCTATTCGACTGGGATGGAGGCGCGGCCTCGCTGGATATCCGAGAGACGTATGTGGCCGGCGAAAAGTGGCGCGGCGATTGACCACGCCCGCGTCATTCATTCCAGGGCTATCGATATAAGTGCGTCGCTCGACCGACCCTTCCCACACGGGAGGAGCAATCCAATTCGTCACGGCGCAAGTCGCAATCCCCGTAGGAAGCATGCACGCCAAGTCCACGACCCCTCCTCGCCTTGACCCGCAACCGGTTGCATAGCAGAGTACGGAGGAGCGGCTTTCATTTCACCGAAGGGGTTCGCCATGGCTGAAACTGGTCTTGAGACTCGGGACCTCACGCGCCCTCGGGCCGCGTATCGTCTTCGTCTCGTTGCCTCGGTGATCGGCGCCGTATTGCTGTTCGGCATGAATGCCGCGGACGCGCAAAAAATCACGGTGTGGAGCGGCTATCCCGAGCTGGAGCCGTTTTACCGCCATGTCGCCGAGGGCATGAAGGCGAAATTGCCGAACCTCGATGTTTCGGTCGAAGTCGTCCCGCTGCGCGAGCACGAAAAGCGCGTCGCGCTCGCTTTGGCCTCGGGGGAAAACCGCGCCTTGGTCATCGAACTTAATTCCGCCAGCGCGGGGCGCTACCTCAGCAACGACCTGCTGCCCAAGGCGCCGGCCAATGTTGCGGCCTTCGTCAGCAACCCTGCGAATTTCACCCCGTTTTTCACCGAACGCGCCGGCCTTGGCGGCACGGTCTATGGCGTCCCGCTGTTTCACGGCCAAGTCTCGCTGTTCTATAATCTGGACATGTTCAAGGCCGCCGGCCTGGCAAAGCCGCCGGCGACCATGGACGAGTACGATGCCTATGCCGAGAAGCTGACGCAGCGCGACGCTTCGGGCAAGGCCACCGTATCCGGCTGGAGCATGCGCCTCTCCGGAGGCGGCCAAGGTGTCGCCGAGAAATTCTGGATCAACCTGTTCCAGTTCGGCGGCAATATCATCGTCCCCACAGCCGACGGCAAATGGAAGGCGGCGCTCGCCAACGAGGCGGGGAGAAAGGCGCTGAAGCAGTATCTCGTCAATATCCACAAGACCAAGACCGTGTCGCCGGAGATGCCGGCGGATGCTGAAGCCTTCGAGCGCGGCCAGACCGCGATGTTCATCCGTGAATCCTGGGTGATCGGCGACATCGCCAAGAAGGCGCCGAAACTCAAATACGCGACCGCGCCGCTGCCGCGCGGCTCGATGAGTGTGCCGGTCAATCTCTATGTCAGCGCCAAGGGCGCCGAGGCCGAGGCCGCCTGGGCGTTCGCGCAGGCCGCCGCTGAACCGGACAATCAGGCCTGGATGCTGAAGAACGTCGGCTGGCTGCCGAACCGCGCCAATGTCGATTATTCGGGAGTTACCACAGCCGTGCCGGCCTTCGCCGCATTCGTCGATAATCCCAAGGGCTACGATCTGTTCGCGGTGCCGGCAATCGAGGTCAGCGACGAGATCCTGAGCCGGGTCGCGGCAAAGCTGGTCGCTGCCTTCGCCGATGCCAAACTCGTGGACGACGACAAGGCGATCGACGCGTATCTGCTGGCGACCGACACCGAGGTCAACGACATCCTCAAGCGCGAAGGCCTGCTCGGCAAGTGAGGTCGGCGCCAGCGACACGCGAGCGGGCGCATGCTTGAGCGAAAGAAATGGATCTTTGCGACCCTTGCGCTCCTGCCCACCCTGGCCATCTATGCCGCGGTCAGGCTGTATCCGATCGGCGAGACGCTCCGGCTCAGCCTGCATCGCTGGAATATTCTCTCGAAGAACAAGCCATTCGTCGGACTCGACAACTTCCGGGAGTTGATCGGCGATCCGCTGTTTCGCGAAGCCCTGCTGAACACGACGATCATCGCCTTCGGCGTCGTGATCGTGACGATCCCGACCGCCCTGTTTCTTGCCGCCCTGATCTACCATCGCACCCAATCGCGTCTCGCCGGCTTCTATGAAACCGCCGTCTTCCTTCCCCACGTCGTCTCGCTGGTTCCGGCCGCGATGGCCTGGAAGTGGATATTCGATGCGCGGCTCGGGCCGCTCAACGCCGTGCTGGGCTGGCTTGGCGTCGAGCCGCGGGCGTGGCTGTTCGACCCGACGCTGTCCCTGGTCTGCATCATCGTGCTGTGCTCATGGCAAGCGCTCGGCTATGGCGTCCTGATCTATCTCGTCGGCTTCAAGAACCTGCCGCAATCGCTGTATGAGGCCGCGCGCCTCGATGGCGCCTCGGGTCTGCAATCGTTCTGGTATCTGTCGATCCCGCTCCTGAAGCCGATCACCCTCTACGTTTCGGTCGTCACCCTGGTCTCCGGCTTCAACATCTACGCCCAGGCCTTCGTCCTCGCTTCGGATTCGCAAGGAGCCCCCGGCCGCCAGGTGCGCGTGCTGGTACTCGACATGCTGGAGAACAGTTTTCGCAACTACCGTGTCGGCTATGCCGCGTCCGAAGCGGTGGTGCTGCTTGTCATCGTGCTGGTGCTGACGCTGATTCAGTTCACCGTGCTGCGCGAGAAGGGTCGGACATGACGTCCGCACCCAATCCCGCCGCCTACGACGAAACGGTCGGCGACCCTCGCCACCGCCTGAAGGTCCTGCTGACCAATATCGCCATCGATGCATTTCTGATCGCATTCTCGCTTGCGATGCTGCTGCCGCTGGTCTTCCTTGTAGGCAACGCCTTCAAGACGCCGCAGGAACTCCTGTTGTGGCCGCCGACCGTGGTGCCGCAGAGCCCTACACTGGATAATTTCACGTCCGTGCTGAGCGACACTCCGCTGCTGACCTGGATCTGGAACAGTTTTTCGTTCGCGTGCCTCTCTACGCTGTCGATCACGGCGACGTCGGCGATCGCCGGCTACATCCTCGGCAAATTTCCGTCCAAGGCCCTCAACGTCGTGTTTGGGATCATCCTGGCGACCGCGATCATCCCGTTCGAGGTCTACATGATCCCGCTCTATTTCCAGGTGAAGGCGCTGGGCGCACTGGATTCGCTCTGGGGTTTGCTGGTCGGCTACCTCGTGATGAGTTTCGGCATCTTCCTGATCCGCCAGAACGTCATTCACTCCATTCCCGACGAATTGCTCGAGGCCGCGCGCATCGACGGCGCCGGGGAATTCTGGGTGTTCTTCTATATCGTGCTGCCGCTGTTGCGCGGCCCGCTCGCCGCGCTCGGCGTGCTGGCCTTTTTCCAGGCCTGGACCGCCTTCACCTGGCCGCTGATCGTCACCTCGACCAAGACGTCATACACGATCGAGGTCGGCCTCGCGCTGTTTCAGACCGGCTTTACGGTCGATGTCGGCCGCCTCAGCGCCGCGTCGTCCATCGTGCTGATCCCCAGTATCACGCTGTTCGTGTTCCTGCGCCGCCACTTCGTTCAAGGCGTTGCCAGCACCGGCCTGAAGGATTGAGGTGGCGTCGCCGGCATCACGGGCAGGTCGTTTCGCAGGGGACGATGATACGGCTTCGCGGCGCGCATCGGTTTCCTGACCGAAAAGACCACTGATCCGGAGGCGAACCAGGGTCACGGAGGGGAAGCCGGTAGCAGCCGCACAGATGGTGTAACGGGCCGGCCAAAAAGTCAGGACTGCCGCAACGCACGGCAGATCCCATGCTCGAACTGGCGATAGATCTTGAGGGCTTCACGGTCGGCGAAGGGCAGGATTTGCATCATGATGACGCCCGCGACCCGCATTATCGGGTCGATCCAGTCATAGACAGCAGCACCATCCACGGAATGACGGCGGCAATGACCAATACCGGATTCGTGGCGCTGCCGATCCTGCATTCCATCTACGGACAGCCTGCCGTCCTGCCCGCCGCCGTCGCAGCCGTGTTCGTTGCGGGGATGATGTTCCCCGCGACTGTCATCCTGCTGGAAAGCGGGGGCCACGGCGCGCACGGGGCGGTGCGTCCGGTCGTCCTGGTAAAGCAGATCGTGCTCAACCCGATGGTGCTGTCAACCTTGATCGGTCTGGCCTGGGCGATCACAGGCCTGCCGATTCCGGCCCCGCTCGCGGCCTATCTCAACATCTTAGCGGCGGCGCTCACGACGTGCGCGCTCTTCGCCATAGGGATTGGCCTGTCGGTTGAAGGCGTACGCTCGAACCTCATGGCGTCCATGGCGCTCGCAGCCAAGACGGTGTATATCCTGGCAGGCGAGTACAAGGTGGAGGAACCACTGGTCGCGGCCACGGTCTCGATCACAACGCTTCTGTCGGTCGCGACGCTGCTGGGCTGGCTCTACGCGCTTTCGGGACTGGCGGCACGGGCAGGCTAGGACGAACGGGTGGGTTGAGCTCTCGCGAAACCTATCGTCCATCGATCTCATGCGGCAATGACCGAGTATCGTCGCAACCTTGTCCCGAGTGGATCATCTTCACGTGGTCTCGATATTGTCGGAGCCGAGGATTTCAAGCGTCGGACGAGATCCAGCTTTGGCGCTACAGGTACCGACAACAACCGTCGCCAGCGATGAGCCTGTGTTTAGGGCGAAAGCGGAGAGCGCTACGATTGGATTTGAGAGGGCCACCCCCTCAGATCGACTCCATCTCGACATGATCCGCGGACGGCAAAGAGGCGCCTGTCGATAGCGGTGCGATCTCGCCGGCGAATTTCGCGGGAGTGAGCCGCGTCCGGTTGATGGACAGATCGAAAATGTCGAACCGATTGTAATAGCCGACGACGTCATGGAACTGTTTCGGTTCGACACATTGGTTGAGATCGATCTCCGCATAGGCAATGCCCTCTTCTTCCTGCAGCGCATCGCCTAGCACTTCGCCCGTGGGACCGACAAAGAAGCTTGCCGCCCGCGGGGTCTGGTCGATCACCCCGGCGATGGCGGGATCCCGCGCGATCAGGAATGCGCGCATCGCTGCATCCATGTATCCAGCGGTGACGATCCCGAACGCCTTGGCCTCGAATGAATGCGCGCTGGCACGAATGCGGTTGGCGGCGACGTTGTTGAAATTGCCGCCGCTGCTTGGCCTGCGCGTCGGCCACATCGGCGGCCAGCTCGAGATGTGCACCTGCTCGCCCTGGGCCATCAGGGCGAAGCGAGCGAGTGGATTGGTGTTCTCGCCGCAGATCAAGCACCCGATCCGGCCGAGCCGGGCCTCCGCCACTTTGAGACCGGCACCGTCGCCCGACGCCCAGACCAGTTTTTCGTAAAACGTCGGAACCAGCTTGCGATGATGGACGAGGACCTCGCCGTCGTCGCCGATCAAGAGGTTCGAATTCCACAACCCGCCGGCACTGACCGGCGAGCGTTCGCTGACTCCGATCGATACCATCACTCCCAGCGCCCGCGCCTCGGCCCGCAGCCGCGCGACCTCCGGACCGTCGATCAAAACCGACTGGTCGGCCATGCTGACGAACAGGTCATGGTTGTCGATCGGCGCCCACAGGGCGGCCCAGACCGGAAAGGCCGGGATATAGGTTTCCGGAAAGGCTATCAGCTTCGCACCAGCCCTGGCGGCCTCGCGGATGATCGAGACGGCTTTCTCGGTGGTCGCGGTCCGGTCGAGAAACACGGGCGCGGCGTGGACGGCGGCGGCCTTGAAACGAGGGAGCATGGGACCTTCTCATCGTTGATCGATCGGTCCGGTAGCATTGTCCGTTTCGCCCCGCGCATAGGGATTATCGCAAGGCCCGTTGCAGAGGATCGGAAGTGCCGGCTGGAACAAGAATTGCAGCTTCTGCCAACAAATCCGTCCCGGGCAATTCGCCAAACATACCGGAGAGCCGTAATGTTCGACACGCTCAACTGGGACGACCTGCGGGTCTTCCTGCACGCCGCCCGCGCCGGCAATCTCAGCCAGACCGCCAAACGGATGCGCCTCGACCATTCCACGGTGAGCCGGCGCATCTCCCAGATGGAAGCCTCGCTCGGCGTCGCCGTGTTCGAGCGTCATCGCACCGGCCTCAAGCTCAACGAAATCGGCGAACGGCTGTTGCGACATGCCGAGAAGGTCGAGAGCGCGATCATCGCCATTCATGAGGAAGCCAGCATCGGCGACACCGAAGGGCTTGCCGGGACGGTCCGGCTTGCGACGATGGAGGGAATCGCCTCGCTCTACCTCGCCCAGCGCTTCAGCAAGCTGCGCCAGGCCGCGCCACAGCTGACAATCGAACTGGTGACCTCGGCGCAGACGGTCTACGTCCACAAGCGCGAAGCTGATCTGTTCGTGTCGTTCTTCCGGCCACCAGGCCCGGGCCTCATCTCGGAACGGATCGGCAGGTTCCGGCTCGGGCTCTATGCCAGCCGCAGCTATCTCGAGGACCGCGGCACGCCCGGCAGTTTGCGCGATCTGCAGGAGCACTGGTTCGTGTCCTATATCGAGGACCTGATCCAGGTGGATTCGGTCCGCTGGCTCGCTGACGTCATCGAGGAGCCGCGCATTGCCTTCCACTCCAACAGCATGATCGCGCAGATGAACGCCGCGGCGGGCGGCCTCGGCATCGTGCTGCTGCCGAGCTTCGCGTGCGTCGGCCGGCCGGATCTCATTCCCGTGCTCCCCGACGGCGCCAGCACCACCCGCGAGGTCTGGCTCAATGTACACAGCGACCTGCAATTTGCCCCGCGGATCCGCGCCGTCCGGACATTTCTCCGCAGCACGCTGAAACAGGACCCGGACATGCAGGTCGGCTTGACGGACTCGTTGCCGCAGATGCGCACGGCAGATTGCAAAAATGCGTAGTTCCCTTTGACGCGGACGCGCCGGAAGCTGGCTCCAAGACCCAACCGCCACGTTTGCAACATCGGGATCAGAATGGACGCACAGACTTATACGGATGCCGAGGCGAAGCCGCGCACCAGAGCGCTGGCGAAGCAAAGACTCCGGATCGCACTCGGCCTGAGCGCCGCGATGGCGACAATCTATTTCGGCTTCATGTCGATGTTTGCGTTCGACAAGCCGCTGTTGGGCAAGATGCTGGCGCCCGGACTTTCGCTCTGCATCCTGCTGGGCCCCCTCGTCATCGTCAGCTCGTTCCTGCTGTGCCTCATCTACGTATTTTGGGCGAACCGGGTCTTCGATCCGGGCCTTCGCGGCCTTGATCAATAGGGGGACGGCATGGGCAGCAATACACTTTCGATCAGCTTCTTCTTTGCCTTTATGGCGCTGACCCTGCTGATCACCTACCGGGCCGCGCGGCGCACGCGCACCACGGAGCATTTCTTCGCCGCCGGAGGCGAGGTCACGCCGTGGCAGAACGGCTGGGCGCTCGCGGGCGACTTCCTCAGCGCCGGCGCCCTGCTCGGCATTGCGGGCATCGTGACGTCGAATGGCTTCGACGGCATGATCTACTCGATCGGATGGCTGGTCGGCTGGCCGATCATCCTGTTCCTGATCGTCGAGCCGTTGCGCAACGTCGGCCGGTTCACGTTCGCCGACGTCATCGCCTACAGGCTCAGCCATCGATCGGTGCGGCTTGCGGCCGCGGTCGGAACACTCGTGGTGATTCTGTTCTATCTGATCGCGCAGATGGTCGCGACGGGATCGCTGATCAAGCTCTTGTTCGGCCTGTCCTACGCCTGGTCGGTGGTGCTCGTCGGCAGCGTCATGCTGATCTACGTGCTGTTCGGCGGCATGCTCGCCACCACCTGGGTGCAGGTGGTCAAGGCAGCGCTGCTGATGGCCGGCGGGGTGCTGCTCGCCCTTCTCGTGCTGACCCATTTCGACATGAACCCGCTGAAGCTGTTTGCCGCGGCAGCGGAGAAATACGGCACGAAGGTGCTGCAGCCCGGCTCGCGCGTGGTCTCGGGACAGTGGGATGCCATTTCGCTCGGCCTCGGCCTGATGTTCGGGACTGCAGCGATGCCTCACGTTCTGATGCGGGCCTATACCGTGCGGGACTTCAAGGCGGCGCGCCTGTCGATCCTCTATGCGACCGGGCTGATCGGCTTTTTCCATCTTATGGTCTTCATCATCGGCTTCGGCGCGATGGTGCTGGTCGGCCCTGAAGCCGTAGCCAAGGCTGGTGGCGGCGGCAACATGGCGGCGCCGCTGCTCGCGCTCACCGTCGGCGGCAACGCATTCTTCGGCTTCATTTGCGCGGTGGCGTTTGCGACCATGCTCGCAGTTGTTGCGGGCCTGACCCTCTCCGGCGTCGCCACGCTGTGCCACGACGTCTGGACCAACGTCGTCCGCGACGGCATGGCACCGGAAGCCGAGCAGCTCAAGGTCGCACGCATCGCAACCGTGGCAATCTCCGTGCTCGCCATCATCCTCGGCGTCGCATTCGAAGGTCAGAACGTCGCGTTCATGGCGGGGCTTGCTTTCTCCGTCGCCTGCGCGGCCAACTTCCCGTCGCTCGTTCTTGCGATCACCTGGCGCCGCTTCACCTCGCCCGCCGCTGTCGCCAGCATCCTGGTCGGAACACTGAGCTCGCTCCTGCTGATCGTGCTGTCGCCGACTATTCAGGTCGATGTCATGGGCAAGGCGCTGACACAGGTAGAGAACGCCTGGTGGTTCGTGTCCCTGCGCAATCCGGCCATCATCAGCATGCCGCTGTCATGCCTTGTAGCGATTGTCGTGTCGCTGATGACGACGGAGGCCAATGCGGATTCGACCTTTGCGGAGATGCAGCACCGTATGCTGTTCGGCTGGACTGAGGCGGCTTCGGTCGGCGAAGAACGGCCCGGATAGCGGGCGCACGATGGATACCCACTTCGGTAATTCTTGATCACGCGTTTCCGCGACGTATCGCCCACAATCGGCCTCCGGCCATATCCAGTTCGGAGACGGACGGCAAGGCCGACCGGAATTGCTGCGGAAAGATCGACATAGCCTGCGGCTCGCCACGAGCGATCAAAATAACGAGGTTTCGCGCTCCTCACCCCCGGACACAGGGCGAACTGCTGAACGTCAGTGAGGCGGGTCCCGCACCCAAGCGAATCATCGCTGGCAAGCGTACGAGCCCGAAGTGCCCGTAAAGGTGCGAGAGTGGATAAGGCGGCAACAGATATGTTCAGCCTAAAGCCACCGCGTCACATTCCGACTCTACCATGAACGGCGGTCGACGACCGCGTGAAACAAGTCCGGGTTGCCCGCGACTGCGGACATTCGTGACCTTTCGAGCCTCTGCGGCTCAGGGCCGGCCATGAGCGGTCACTCGGCTTCCGCGGCTATTGCGTCGCTCGCCCGCGCAGCTTTTCCCCGGCGAAGTGAACCGATCGAGGGTGGCAGGTAGTCTTTTGGATAGAGCTCAATGCGCGGCGCCCGCTGCCGTCGTCGCTTGCCCCCCAGCAACACAAATGGAATATCGAACAGAAAATCCAGGGTGTGGCGGCGGCCCTTCATCGCGGCGGGCATGGATCTCGTGCCACCTCTGCCGCACGTTCGCCGGCAAGCCGGCCGAACACGATTGCGGTCAACAACCCGTTTCCTGACAGGTAGCCACTGGCCGAATTGCCCGATACGCCGACGGCAGCTCCGCCCGCGGCGAACAGATTTGGAAAGGGAACGCCATCGGGGCGCACAACCCGCGTTTCGGGCGTGATCATCAATCCACCCTGTGTGTGAAACAATGCACCGGTGACCTTGATGGCGCGATAGGGAGGGGTCAGCTCCGACTGGGATTGGAAGCTGCGGCCAAAACGATCAGGCGCTCCTCGCTGCATGGTTCGTGCAATCTCCTCAAATTCGGTCGCCAACGCCGCTGCCGGGATGTTCAAGAGCCGGGCGAGTTCTTCGATCGTGGTGGTCCCAAACAGCGCTCCCGCCTTCTCTGCGTCACGAAAATCGGGAAATTGGCGCGCAATATCGGCGATCCGCTCGTCAAAGATCTCATAGGCGATTCCGTCCGGCTGCTGCATCACTTCGGCCGCGTGCTCGGAATAGCCGAGCGCCTCATTGCTGAACCGGCGCCCCTCGCGATTGACCTGAAAGCCGCCTTCGCTGATGCAGGCCCAGGTGATGAGCACATTGTGCGGGGTCGCGACGGAGCCGTGTCCCTGATAGGCCGACAGGCAGCGGATGTCGGCGCCAAGCTGCTGGCCCCAGCGAATGGCGTCGCCCTGGTTTCCGACGTGACCAAAATAGATCGCCTCGGCGATTTCAGGGATGTAGCGCTCGACGAGCTGCCGGTTGCCGCCAAAGCCGTTGCAGGCGAGGATCAATGCGTCGCACCCGATCAGCTGTTCCGCGTCGCCGCGCCGGCAGGCGACCCCGGAGATTCGCCCGTCAGCTTCCGCAAACAGCGTCGTGACGGCCGAATTGGTGAGGATCGGAATCTCGCCTTGCTCGGCTGCCGTTCGCAGCCGATCGATCAATTCGGCGCCGCTGCGGCTTGGCAGCCCATGCATGCGAAATGCCGAATGTCCGGGATAGTTGAAGTTGTCGATAATTTCGAACGGAAATCCGTAGGCGTCGGCCAGCCACTCGACGGTCGGCGCTGCCCCTTCGCTGACGACCCGCACCAGCGATGGGACGGCCTCGCCATGCGCCTTGGCCGAAATATCCTCGGCGAAGAGGTGCGCGCTGTCTGCGATCCCCTTCGCCCGCTGGAAGCGCGTGCCCGCCGCCGGAATCAGTCCGGCCGACAGTGCGGTCGATCCTGCGGCGAGCCGGTCGCGCTCGATGACGACGACCCGGACGTTGACTTCGGCGACGCGCAGGGCTGCGCATAGTCCGGCCGCACCGGCACCGACGATCACCACGCCGGAGCCTTCGAAGCGCAGCCCTTCGGCTGGCTTGACCGTCGCCGGCGCGATCATGATGACGCGAGGTTTTCGCGGGCCTTGGCAATGGTCGAAATCGCTGCCACGGGGCGCAGGCCCTCGATCGCGGCACGATGCGTTTCTGCCGAAAACGCCGCGCAGCCGTCTTCCAGCACCGTGATCTCGAAGTCACGCACATGTGCGTCGCGCACGGTCGAGATGACGCCGCCATTGGTGACGATGCCGCCGACATAGATGTGCTCGATCATGGACTTACGCAGAATCCACTCCAGGCGCGTCATATAGAAGGCCGAGTAAGTGATCTTCTCGACCGTGAAATCGGCCGGCGCGAGCTCGTTGACGAACTCGTGCCCCCACGCCCCCGGACAAAAATCCCCTTTTCCAAGGAAAGGACGCAACGCCTTCAGATGCGGTGAGATGATCGGCTCGCCGCCGCGGCCCGGCACCAGCGTAAACAACGTAGCGATCACGACGCCGCCGCGGCTTCGCGTGAGATCAGCGAGCGGCTTGAGTCTTGCGGGCAATGCCGAGATCGCCGGATCGCCCTGTCCGGCGCGCCCATAGGCGCCATTGGGATGAATGAAATCGTTCTGCAGATCGACCAGCAGCAGCGCGGTGCCGTTCATGGCAGCCTCTCAATGATGATGTTCCCGAGCCGGTCGACGTGGCCCGTGAGGCCGGGTTCGATGACGATGGTTGCGTCGGTCTGTTCGAGAATGGCCGGCCCTTCAATGGCAGCACCGACCGGCAGATCACGCCGCGACCAGATCGCGGTGTCGCGCCAACCGTCGGCAAACCAGACGGGCCGCGTGCCGCGTGAGGCCTGTTTCAGCGAATTGCCGGGCGCAGGCGCGAACAACGAAATATCGAACGGCGGTCTTTTGCCGATCGCGGCTGTCCGCAAGGAAACGACTCGAACGGGCAGGGCGCCGAGCGGACGGCTGAATGAGGCCGCATAGGCCTTCTCGAACGCGGCCCGAACGATGTCTCGGCTGACAGCCGTGCCGTTCTCGTCGAAGGTCACGGGCAGCGGCACGGCCACGGTGTGCGTCTGACCGAGATAGTGCATGTCGAGCTCGTAGGTGACCTCTATATCGGTGACCGACATGCGGGTCTCCTCGACGATGCCGCGCGCCGCGCGGCCAGCCTCGATCATGCGCCGCTCGAGTGCCGCGACATCCAGATCACCCAGCAGATAGTTCAGCGTCTGCACCTGATCGTGCCTGATGTCGGCGATCACGCAGCCGAACGCCGAGGTCACGCCCGGAAATGGCGGCACGATTGCGCAGCGCAGCCCGATGTCGCGTACCAACGCGCCGGCATGGAGCGCGCCGCCGCCTCCAAAGGGCATGGCGGCAAATTTCGCCGGATCGTGACCGCGTTCGACCGACACCAGTCGGATCGCACCCGCCATGCGCGCGTCGGCGACGCGTATGATGGCCTCGGCCGCCGCCATGACATCCAATCCCAGCGGCTCGCCGACATCAGCGACAATCGCTTGCCGCGCGGCCTCGACGTCGAGCTTCTCGAGCTTGCCCCCGATCGGACGTGCCGGATTGATGCGTCCGAGCACGACATGGGCGTCGGTCAGGGTCGGCCGGGTATTGCCCTGGTCGTAGCATACTGGTCCCGGAATTGAACCGGCGCTCTCGGGACCGACCTGCAGCAGGCCACCGCGGTCGACCCAGGCGATCGAGCCGCCGCCGGCGCCGATGGTCGTGATCTCGATCATCGGCGTGCGCACGACGAGGCCGAAATCGATTGTGGTCTGCGCCGCGAGCGAGGCCTTGGCCCCGGCAATCACCGAAACGTCGAACGAAGTCCCGCCGAGATCGCATGTGATCACATCCCGATAGCCCGCAGCGGAGGCGATCGCAGCTGCCGCAATCACGCCCGCTGCGGGGCCGGACAGTGCGGTCCGCACCGGCAGACGCCGCGCGGTTGCGGTGGACATGATGCCGCCATTGGATTGCACGATCTGGAATTGGCCGGTGAAGTCGCCTTTCGCGAGCGCCTGTTCGAGATGGGCGAGATAGGCGCCGACCACGGGTTGAAGATAGGCGTTCAGGGCCGTCGTCGACGAGCGTTCGAATTCGCGGATCTCCGGCAGCACCTGATGCGACGCGCAGATGTGCTGGTTCGGCCAGACTTCGAGCGCAGCGGCAAGCGCCTCCTGCTCGTTAGTGGCGTTGGCATAGGCATTGATGAAGATGATGGCGAGTGCCTGCGCACCCCGACGATGGAGCTTGGCCGCGGCAGCGCGAACCTCGGCCGCGTCGAGCGGCGCGTGGATCGTGCCATCTGCAAGGGTGCGTTCCTCGACCTCGAGACGTAGATCACGGTCAGCGATCGGGACGAAATCGCCCCAGAGGCCCCAGGTGTGCCGGCGATCGCGGCGGCGCATCTCCAGCACGTCGCGGAAGCCGCGCGTGGTGATGACGCCGATCCGCGGACCACGCCGTTCCAGGAGCGTGTTGGTTCCGACCGTGGTACCATGAACGATCGAGCCGATGCCACCGACCCCGCCGAGCGCGTTCAGCCCGTTCATGAAGCCGGCGGCCTCGTTGCCTCGCTCCGACGGGACTTTTTCGGTTCGGAAGCTTCGGCGCTCCTCGTCGAAGAAGAACAGGTCGGTGAAGGTGCCGCCGACGTCGACGCCGGCAAGAGTGCGCGGGGCCATCAGATATTCCCTCGCAGGCCTGCGGTGGCCGTGTCGTCCACGCCGCCATCGGCGCGAAGCGCGACCCCATAGTTGCGCCGCGCGCTCTCGACCGACACATAGCCGAGGCGGACGTCGCGGGCGACCAGCGCAGGGTCGCGCTCCAGCGGATCGCCAAATCCGCCACCGCCCGGCGATTCCAGCCGGACGATGCCATCGCGCTTGATCCTGACATCGGTGGTCTTGGTGACCAGCGGCACCTGATGCTCGCCGGCGCCGTCCCGCCAGATGAAGCGATTAAGCGCCGCCGACTTGCCGCCGTTAACGCCAAAGGGTGGAAACTTGCCGCGCTCCCCTAGCAGGAAAACGTCGGTGTCCCCGTCGGACAAGGGCGCGATCTCGTAGATCGCGCCAAGCCCACCGCGGTGTCGTCCCGGCCCGCCGGAATCAGGACGCAGGGCCCATTGGGTAAAGCGGATGGGGTAGAGCGACTCGAGAATCTCCAGCGGCGGAATGGTCGCGGTCGAAATCGGGTTGTTGCCGTGGTTGAGACCGTCGGTTTCGGGATTGCCGCCGAGTCCACCGCCGAAGAAGCAGAACATCACCCAGCGCTGGCCGTTCGCGCGCCATCCGGCCAGCGACAACGCATTGATCGTCGCGAACGGACTGCCATTGGCTCGCTCGGGTGCAGCCTTGGAGAAGGCGCCGAACACGACGTCGATCACCCGCAAAATCGTCTCGGTGTAGCCGCCAACCGGCTTGGGCGCGGATACGCCGAGCAACGTGGTCTTCGGGATCACGAATTCGACCGGCGCCAGGCATCCGGCGTTCGCCGGCACGTCGACGAACAGATGTTTTAGCGCAACGTAGCAACAAGCGACCGCGGTCGATCGTGAGATGTTCAGCGGCCCGTCGCACGGCGGCGCCGAGCGCGAGAAATCAAGCGTCATGCGATCGGCGGCGATGGTCATATCGAGCGCAATGCGCAACGGCTTGTCGCTGATGCCGTCATTGTCGAGAAAATCGTCATAGGAGTAGACGCCGTCCGGGAGCGCGGCGATGTTGGCCCGCATCAGCGCCTCGGCGCGCTCGGTCAGCGCGGCCAGCGCCGATGCGATCGTATCGTCGCCATACTCATCCAGCAGGGCATGAAACCGCCGCTCGCCGAGATCGAGCGCGTTGAGCTGCCCGTTGAGATCGCCCCAGTTCGATTGCGGGACGCGGGAGTTGGCGGCAAGGATGTCGACGACATCCTGCTGCAACCGGCCGCCGCGCACGATCTTGACGGGGGGAACGCGAAATCCCTCCTGAAAACTCTCAGTCGCCCGCGCATTGAAATTGCCGGGAACGTTGCCGCCGACGTCGAGCCAGTGTCCGACCGATGCGAGCCAGGCGAACACCTTGCCGTCGCGGAGCAGCGGTCTTACAAGGCGGAAATCGTTGAGATGCGTCCCGCCGTCATAAGGATCGTTGAAGATGTAGGTGTCGCCGGGCTCCGGCGCGCCGTCCAGGGCGACCTTGTCGATCACCGCCTTGACCGCAAACGCCATGGCGCCGACGAAGATCGGAAGACCCGAGGTTCCCTGTACCAGGGTTGCACCCGTCTCGGCATGATACAGGCCGTGGCAGGCATCGTGCGCTTCGGCAATGATCGG
>Ga0070709_10000902_pt1 | contig 16535 bp, 11 predicted proteins | sample LARL51metaG_FD_65449 | JGI IMG/M metagenome (GOLD analysis project Ga0070709, IMG submission 65449) | Corn, switchgrass and miscanthus rhizosphere microbial communities from Kellogg Biological Station, Michigan, USA - LAR L5-1 metaG | ecosystem: Host-associated > Plants > Roots > Rhizosphere ...
GTTGTCGATTCCGGCCGGCCTCGTCGGGCTGTTGGTTTCGCGCGCCGCGATCTCGCTCGGTACGCGCGCCATGTTCGCGACTGTTCCACCGGACTACGCGCCGTATTTGCGAGCCGTCGACCTGTCGGCCGACCTGCGTGTGCTGGCGTTCGTGCTCGGCGGGGCAATTGTCGCGGCGGTGGCGTTTGGGCTCGTGCCGGCAATGCGCGCGACCCGGCCCGACGTCGTTCGTGCATCGCGCGGCGATTTCGATACCCCGTTTCGTCCATCCCGGCTCCGCAACACGCTGATTGTTGCTCAGATCACCATGAGTGTTCTTTTATTGATCTGCGCCGGCGTTCTGTTGCGAGCGGCGAGAGGCATCGATCGGCTCGACCCCGGGATCCGAACGAGCGATGTCGTGCAGGTCGAGGTCCTCGATCGCGCACGCGCGAAGGTCCTGGCGACTCTCGCGCTCGAGCCGGGTGTTCGTGCGGTCGCGAGCACGATGCATTACCCGCTCGACGGACTGCTTCCAGGCCTTCGAGTGAAGGCAGCGGGCGATTCGAGTGTGCGCGTCAGCCACAACATCGTCTCGCGCGATTATTTTTCGGCGATCGGACTCTCGATCATTCGCGGACGTGGTTTCACGGAGGACGAGGCGCGCGGCGGCGCGCCGGTTGCGCTCGTGAGTCAGGGCGCGGCGGCACGTATGTGGAAGGGCGCCGATCCCGTGGGGCAAACCATCAGCGTCGCCGACGAGGTCGGCGGCCGCATGGCATCCTACCGAACCGCAACCGTCCTTGGCGTCGTGAGCGATGCGGCGCCCGGATGGATCGGAATGAGTCCGCGCAGCCCTGTGGTCTACTACCCGGAGCCGATCAACACGAACGGTTCGGCGATTCTGATCCGTGTCGCCGGCGATGCCGCGACCATGCGCGACCGATTGGACCGATTGATGATGGCCGCGGACAGCGGGTCGGTGCAGGAGATTCACACGCTCTCGGCGTCACTTGCGGTTCAATCGTATCCGTTCCGCGCAGCGTACTGGGTCGCGAGTGTCGTCGGGGTGCTGGCGCTGTTGCTGACCGTTACTGGGGTATATGGCGTGATGGCCTACGTCGTCGCGCAACGACGGCGCGAGTTCGGCATTCGCATGGCGCTCGGCGCGAGCCCGGTGGCGCTCGTCGCGCTCGTTCTGCGCCATGCCATGCGATTGGCGATCGTCGGCTTTGTCGTCGGCGGCGTGTTCGCGCTTGGCGTTTCGCGCGGTTTTGCATCGCTGCTCTATGGCGTGGACTCGTACGATCCGCTGGGATACACGCTCGGAGCCGCGGTGGTGCTCGGCGGATGTTTCGTGGCGTCGTACATCCCGTCCCGTCGCGCAGCAGCGGTCGATCCGGTGGAGGCGTTGCGGGCGGACGGCTGATGCCAGTACTCAGTATTCAGTTCTGAGTTGTGAGTTTCCTACCCAGTCGTCGGTTGGAGTTGTCAGTGACTCAGTTGGAGTTGTCAGCGAACTGAAGACTGAACACTCAAACTGAACACTGGGATTGAAGGCTCAAGACTCAGAACTCTTTACTGAGCACTGAGTCTAGATCTTCCTCACCACACCCGGCGCCGAAACAGTCGAAAAATCCTCACCCGGGTTGATGTACTCGTCCTTCTCCGCCCCGTACTGCTTCTCGTACAATTGCCGATACCGTCCACCGAGCGCGATCAGTTGGCCATGCGTGCCACGCTCGACGATCTCGCCGTTCTCGAGCACGAGGATTTGATCGGCGCTTTCGATGGTCGAGAGACGGTGGGCGATGACGAACGTCGTTCGGCCGCTGCGGAGTGAGCGAAGGCCGTCGCGAATGAGCGCCTCGCTCTCGCTGTCGAGGCTCGACGTCGCCTCGTCGAGAATGAGAATACGCGGATCGGCGAGAACGGCACGTGCGATCGCGACGCGCTGCCGCTGCCCGCCCGACAACTTCACGCCGCGTTCGCCGACGACCGTGTCGTATCCCTTCTCGAATCGGTCGACGAACTCGTCGCAGTGCGCGATCCGTGCAGCCGTGCGAATCTCGCCGTCGGTCGCGCCTGGGCGACTAAAGGCGATGTTCTCGCGGACCGTTCCGTCGAACAAGAAGTTGTCCTGCATGACGACGCCGACATGTGATCGATAGTCGCGGAGGCGGACGTTCGCGATGTCGTGGCCATCGACGAGCACGCGACCGCTCTTCGGATGATTGAATGCCATGACCAATCCGATCAGCGTGCTCTTGCCCGAGCCGCTCGATCCGACGAGCGCGGTCGTCGAACCGCTCTCGGCGCAAAAGGAGACGTGCTTGAGCACCGGAACATCCGGGACATACTCGAAGCTGACGTCTTGGAATTCGACGCGGCCGTCGATGTCGGGCATCGATTCCTTCGTTGCGTCGGCCTGGTCTTCGGTCGCGAGCTCGCGAATTTCTCGAATGCGATCGAGCCCGGCGAAGGCTTCGCTCACCTGCGTGCCGATCGACGCGATCTGCACCATCGGCGCGGCGAGGAGGCCGATGAAGAACACATACATGAAGAGATCGCCGAGCGTCATCGCACCAGAGAGCACCGAACGTCCGCCGATGAGGATGAGCAGTACGCCGATGATCCCCGTGAGCACGGCTGTTCCGGCGCTTACTGCGGATGTGCCCGTGATCGTCTTCGCAACGTTGCGAAACAATTTGTGCACGCCGCGCGCGAACACGAGACGCTCCCGCGGCTCGGCGACGTAGACCTTGACCAGACGCACGCCGCCGATCGTCTCCGTCAACCGGCCGGTGACGTCGGCGTTGATCGCGCCGCGTTCGCGGAACATCGGGCGCAGGCGCTGGAACGCGATCGTCATCATGCCGCCGAAGAGCGCGAGCGCGACGAGCGTGGCGCTCGTCAGCTTCCAGTTCACATAGAACAGCACGCCGACGGCGATGGCCGCGGTCATGATGCTGCCGAGGAGTTGGATGAGTCCCGTGCCGACGAGATTGCGCACGCCTTCGGCGTCGGTCATGATGCGCGAGATCAGCACGCCCGTCTTCGTCGAATCGAAATACGATACGGGAAGACGGAGGACGTGTGCTTGGACGCGTTTCCGCATGTTGGTGATCGCGCCCTGTGCCGCGATGCTCACCACTTGCGACAGCGCGAACGACGTCGCCGCTTGAACGATTGTGGCGGCGATGGCGATCGCCGCGAGCGGCGTCAACATCTGGGCGTGGTGCTTGCCGATCACGTCGTCGATGAGAAACTTCGACGTCCAGGGCAGCACGAGTCCCGACAGCCGGTTGACGACCATCAACGCCAATCCGATCGCGAGCGACGAGCGATGCTCGGAGATGAGTTGACGGGCTTCCTTCCAAGCGCGGGACTTGTCGTACTTGGCCATTCCCAAATCTACGAGAGGGGCACGACTGGCGCTGCCTTCTCGCGCGCGAAGTCCATCGGCGAACTAAGATTGTCTGATGCGCCTTTCATTTTTCATTGGCATCGTGGTCGGGATTGCCTCGCGCGCGTTGGCACAAACGCCACCGCCGCTCGATCGCGAATTCCGCGCGATCTGGCTCACCACTGTCGGCAACACCGACTGGCCCTCAAAGCCAGGACTCTCGACCTGGGATCAGCAGCGCGAGCTGCTCGCCATCCTCGATCGTGCTGTCGCGCTCAAGTTGAATGCGGTGATCTTCCAAGTTCGACCGGGCGCGGACGCGTTTTTTGCGTCGACGTTGGAGCCATGGTCTGTGTATCTCACGGGACGCCAAGGGCGCGCGCCCGATCCGCCGTGGGATCCGCTGGCGTTCGCGGTCGAGCAGGCGCACAAGCGCGGACTCGAGCTTCACGCGTGGTTCAATCCGTATCGTGCCGCCTACACTCGGGACACGCTGAACGCGCGCACGCACATCACGCAGACGAATCCGTCGCTCGTGCGATCGTATGGACACTTCGTCTGGATGGATCCGGGCGACGCGGAGGTGCGGCGACGCTCCGTGCGCGCGATCGTCGACGTCGCGAAGCGCTACGACGTCGATGGTGTGCACATCGATGACTACTTCTATCCATACCCCGAGAACGACAGCGGGGGAAGGAAAATAGAATTCCCTGACTCGGCGACGTACGCGCGCTATCGACGGAGCGGCGGCACGTTGTCGAAGGACGACTGGCGCCGCTCGAACGTCGACAAGCTCGCGGAGGAGCTATACAAAGGCGTGCACGCCGTGAAGCCGTCGGTCAGGGTCGGCGTGAGCCCGTTCGGCATATGGCGGCCGGGCAATCCTGCGACGATCAAAGGCTTCGATGCGTACGACCAGATCTACGCCGACTCGAAGAAGTGGCTCGAGAACGGCTGGCTGGACTATCTCGCGCCGCAGCTCTATTGGCCGATTGCGCGTCCCGACCAAAGCTTCCCGGTGTTGTACGACTGGTGGCTCTCGGTAAACCCCAAGAAGCGTCACATCTGGCCGGGGCTCGCGACGTATCGCGTGACCGAGAACAGTCAGCGACACATTCCGGCACAAGAGATCGTCGACGAGATCGACACGATACGCGCGCGCGGCGGCGACGTGGGACACATTCACTTCAACACGTCGGCGCTGATGAAGAATCCAGATAGCCTCGACGAGAAGTTGTCGTCGCGCTATGCGAATCCGGCGCTCGTGCCCGCGTCACCATGGCTTGGTTCGAAGGCGCCCGGTCGACCGACGATTGTGACGACTCGCGACGCGGCGACGAATGAGGCGATCGTCCACTTCGCGCCGATGAAGAGCGAGGCTGTGTGGTTGTGGGCGGTCCGCACATCACGCGGCGGTTCGTGGACCAATGAGGTGCTGCCGGGTTGGCTCCGGTCGCACCAATTCACGGGCGCGACTCCTGATAGCGTGGTCGTCACAGCGATCAGTCGGACGGGTGTAGAGAGTCCATGGGCGGTCGCGACGTGGAAGACCAAGTTGGCCCCCGCAGTGAAGTGAGTCGCCCATCCGGACCGAAGGATCCTGCTGTTCGCGTTGCTCCAGCCACCGCGAAGCCGGCGTCGAACGCGGTCAGACCTACAAGAAATTGAGACGTCAGAACCTCGGGTTGCCGACCAGTCCGCCGAATAGAGTACGCTCATTGCGATAGTCGGTCGCATGAGTCGTCAGCGGCAGGCTCTCGCACAGAAATCGAGCAGCGCAGCCCGCTTCATCGTCGCAGCGCTGGTGGCGACCTCGGCGGCCTGTACGTCTACGCCATCGGAGCCGGGCGAGCAGTCCACGATTGCCGACGTCGCGGCGAAAGTTGCGCAAGCGGCCGCCGCCGTTACGGGCCAGGATGCGCCGATCGCGAACGCCTACGAGAAGGGCCACTACGTCGGATTCGATACGCACACATATCCGGGCACGGCCGTGATGCGCACGTGGAAAGAGACGCCGGGCTCGCCGTACCGGTGGGTTGGTTACTACCTGCCGTCTCCATGTCATGCCAACAAATCGTGGATGGGCAAGCGGGACACGCTGCAGACGATGGGTTGGGGGCTCGCGATCATCTACGTCGGCCAGCAAACGTGGGGCAAGACGCCACGAAAATTGTCGCTCTCGCAATTGAACGGGTTGCGGCGCCGCACTGATTGCGCGACCGACTTGATCAGCGCTGACGAAGGGACCCGAAATGCCGACGAGGCGGTCGCCCGCGCCTCGGCCGAAGGATTCGCCAACGGCGTCATCATCTTTCTCGATCTCGAGCGAATGGAGACCGTGCCGCCTGCGATGCGCGATTATTATCGCGCGTGGACGGCGCGCATGTTGGCGAACGACAAGTACCGACCGGGGATCTACACGCACCAGCATAACGCGCAGCAGATCTTCACTGACGTCCGCGACGTGTTCCGAGCCGCGGGCGACACCGAAACGCCGCGCATGTGGGTCGCCGGCGGGAAGGGGTTCGACGTCGGACGCGCGCCGCAGGACGTTGGTTTCGCCTTCGCCGGCGTCTGGCAGGGCGTGATCGACATCGCGCAGTCGGTGGCCGAGATCAGGTTGCCGGTGGACCTCAACGTCGCGTCGTGGGCATCGCCGTCGGAGTCGGGCGTCTCGACGCAATAGCGAACCGCGACAGTGCGCGATACATTCGCCGCGCATTTCCAACCGACCGACCGAGAGGATCGAGATGAAACGCATTGCACTCATTGCGCTGCTCGTCGCGGCGCCGCTCATTGCGCAGGATACGACCGCTCGACCCGCAGGACGCGGCGCCGGACGCGGTGGGGGTGGCGGGAGTCCCGGGTGGCGCGGCCCGATGGATACACTTCGCGCGCGTCAACTCTACGTGAGTAAGGACCCGAAGGACCTCCGTGGCTGCGACCCCGAGACGTGCGCGCGACAGATCGCCAACAAGCACCGCACCGACAGCGTCTACACCGCGAAGGCGCCGGGTGCCTACGAGTTTCAAAAAATCAAATACAAGAGTCGTGCTGACGGGCTGGAAATTCCGGCCTACGTGTTTTCGCCGATTAACAAGGGCACCGCCAAGCACGCGGCACTCGTCTGGGTGCACGGCGGCGTGCACGGCGACTGGGACACCGGCCTGTTCCCGTTCATCAAAGAGGCTGTGCAACGGGGGTACGTCATCCTCACGCCCGACTACCGCGGCAGCACTGGCTACGGCGACGAGTGGCTCAAGAAGATCGACTACGGCGGCAAAGAAGTCGACGACGTGCTCTCATCGGTCGACTACTTGGCGACGCTGCCCTACGTCGACTCGAATCGGCTCGGCATCATGGGCTGGAGTCACGGCGGGTTCATCACGTCGCACATTCTTTTCCGCGACGACAATCCGTTCAAGGCGGGCGCAGCGATCGTTCCGGTCACGAACCTCATCTTTCGGCTCTCCGATCATGGCCCCGGTTACCAGCGCGACTACGCGGCCGAGGAAGGGATTCAGGGATTGCCGTTCGAGAAGAACTGCGGACCGCAGCACGATCACGATTGCATCGACGAGTACATCAAGCGCTCGCCCATCTACCACGTCGACAAACTCAAGGTCCCGATGCTCGTCCATGTGGCGACGAACGATTGCGACGTGTTCTTCCGCGAAGATCAGCAAATGGTCTACACGCTGATGGCGCTCAAGCCCAAGCTGGCCGAGACGAAGATCTACAAAGATCCACCCGAGGGTGCGGGCGGATGCGGCCACACCTTCAGCCGCCGCGTCAATCCGCAGACACTCGAGCGGAACGACTCGCCCGAGCAGATCGACTCATGGAATCTGACGTGGGCATTTTTTGCGAGAAACCTGAAGCCGTAGAGTCTTAACGCACCTTCGCGCCGCCGGTCGAACCACGCCGATCGTCGGGGACAAAGTGGCTCCGGGCCGGCATCTGAATCGCCGGCAGTGAGCGCGCGTCGAGCGTCGCTCCTGCCGGCAGCAGTCCTTCGCGATTGAGCAAGTATGCGGTGACGGCGTATGTCTGATCGGACGTCAGTGATCCGGGCGCGGTGAGCGGCATCGCGCGGCGAATGTAGTCGAACACCGTCGTCGCGTACGGCCAGTAGTTGCCGATCGTGCGCGGAATCTTGAAATCGGTCGCGAAGTTGAACGCACCCTTCGGTCCGCCGACGAGCTGCGGATACAACGGCGGCTTGCCTTCGCCGTTCGCGCCGTGACACGATGCGCAGGTCGCGGCGAAAACCGTCGCGCCTTGCTCCGGCGTGCCGCTGCCCGCCGGGAGCCCCACTCCATTCGGCGACACGTCGAGGTCGAGCGACGCGATCTCCGCGGGGGTCGCCGGGTGCCCCAGGCCAAAATGCTGCGGATCTTTGTCGCCGAGGTAATCGTCGCGTGGTTCGGCGCGACAGGCGGCGACAGAAAGCGCGGCCGCGATCAGCAGGGCGCGTCTCATGTGTTGGCCTCGAAGGTCACCGTGCCCTCGCGCGCCACGCGCCAGGCCCGAATGGAATTGAAGTGATAGTCGGTGCCCGGACCGCGCACTGCTTTGAGCTGCGTCATCGTCGGCTGGACGTACCCCTGATCGTCCGTCGCTCGACTCATTATCAAACTCTCACTGCCGTTCCACTGCCACATGTGCTCGAACCGAACGTGCGCTTTGTTCGTCAGCGGCGTCAGGAGCTCGGCGGCGAGCCAGGTTGTTCCGCCGTCCGTGCTGACGTCGACGCGCGTGATTCGCCCGCGACCGCTCCACGCAAGTCCGCGAATCGGCCACCATCCTGGTCCGGTCAGTCGCTCGGGGTATGCGGGGGACGTGATGATCGACTTCGCGTCCATCTCGAAGCTGAAGATGCGCGCTTTGTCGCCGGGAAGCGGATCCGTGTACTTCGACGTCTCCCATCGTGTCATGAAGGGCTCGGCGCCGAGCTTGATGCGGCGCAGCCATTTCACGTTGGCGTTGCCCTCGTAGCCGGGAAGGAGCAGACGAATTGGAAAGCCCTGCTCCGGCCGGAGCGGTTCGCCATTTTGCCCCCACACGACGAGCGCGTCGTCGCGCGCTTTGCTCACCGGGATGCTTCGGTCGAGCAGGCAGGCGTCGCCGCCTTCGGCGAGGAACCACGACGCTTCCGGTTTGACACCCGCTTCCCGAAACAATACAGACAGCGGCACGCCGGTCCATTCACTGTTGCTCATCATTCCGTCGACCTGCTGCGGCGTCATGTCCGGCTTGGGTGTGCGATACGCGGCTCGGCCGTTGCCGGAGCATTCGATGAAATGCACGCGCGTGACAGCGGGGAATCGTTTAAGCTCGGCGACACTCAGCTCGAGCGGATGATCCACCAGGCCATGGATGAGCAGCGTGTGCTTTGTCGGATCGATCGTCGGAACGCCCGCGTGAATACGGGTGAAATGCAGATCGGCCGGCGTGATCGTGCCGGCGAGATCTTGGAGTGGTGTCAACGACGTTCCGGTGATCTCTCCGATGGGCGCCCGCTGCGGATGAACGAACGGAGATCGCTCCCCGACTGCCGTCGTCGGACCACCGGGAGCTTTTGTCGGGTCCGCGGGTGAGCCGGGGGGCGGTGCGACGGGCACAGGCGCGGTTTGCTGGGCGACAGCGCTGTGAAGATTGGTGAGCAACACACCGCCGGCGGCGACGGCGGCGCCGGCGATGAGCGTGCGACGACTGATGGGAGGCGTATCTGCCATGAGTATTATCTGATGTTACTTGGTGCGCGGAACGGACGCCGGCGCAGCAACGATCGCGGCGGCGGGATTGTTTGTCCGTGGCAGCAGCTTCGGTGGGCGGAAAGCTTTGTGCCCTTTCGTATCGTAGGGCACGTCGGATGGCGTGCCGCCGTTTGGCCAATCGGTTTCCTTGCCGGGAGAATCGGGACGAGCCATGGCTGTGATGTAGGCTGCAACGTCGTACGACTCCTGGTCGTTCAGCGTGCCGGGCCGGTCGAACGGCATGTTGTGGCGAATGAACGACGCGGCGCGCTCGACGCGCGCCATCGACGCGCCGATGCTGAACGACTGCGGTCCCCATAATGCCGGAATCGGGCCGAGCCCCGCGCCGTTGCTTCCGTGACAGCGAACGCAGTTGTCGGTAAACAGCCGCCGTCCGCGCCCGGAGTCGCCGTGCAGCGGCGGCATTTTCGCCAGCCCCTCGCCGCGAACGTGCGAGCCGGTTGGCACGTCGGTGGAGATGAACGCGAGGTAGGCAACAATGTCTTGCATCTCCCGACTGTCGGGCGGCAACTTCGAACCGGCGAGACTGCGCGTGAAGCAATAGTTGATTCGGTCTTCGATTGGGACGACGGCGCCGCTGCGGTCCATGTATTTAGGAAAGCGCGCGAACGCGCCCACCAGCGGCGCGGCGTTGACGCGTCGCCCTTCGTCGAGATGGCAGCTCGTGCAGTTCAAGGTGCCGCCGACGTACCCGGGCAAGCTGTCGCGCGTGTGGGTGATCAGCGCGAGTCCGCGATACACCGAGATCTCGAATGGATCATCGGGCGTGCTGTCGACGACCGGAGCCTGCCATGTGTCGGGATTCCAGCCCCGCGTCGCCGGTTTTTGCGCGACGGACGCGGTCGAATCGACACGATTCGACGCTTCCTGCAGCGAGCACGCCGAAACGAACGCCGCCGCAACGAGCAGGCGAGCGTGTACACGAGATGCCATCGCGCTCAGGCCACGTTTCGCAACACGCCGCGCACGACCTCGAACATCTGAGATATCTGATCGCGCTCAATGATCAGCGGCGGCGAAAGCGCGACCGTGTCGGCAGTCGATCGCACGAGGACGCCCGCCTCGAAGCATTTGACGAACGTCTCGAAGCCGCGAGCGCCGGGAGCCCCGGGACGCGGCTCGAGCTCGATGGCCCCGACGATGCCGATGTTGCGCAAGTCGATCACGTTCGGTGAGCCGCGCAGCGAATGGACAGCGTCCTCCCAAACCGACTCGAGCGACGCCGCGCGCTCGAACAGGCCTTCGGTACGATAGATCTCGAGCGTCGCGAGACCGGCGGCCGCCGCGAGCGGGTGGCCGGAATATGTGTAGCCGTGAAACAGTTCGATGCCCGCGTTCGCGGTGTTTACGACCGTATCGTAAATCGCGTGTCGCACGCAAACGGCGCCCATCGGCACCGCGGCGTTGGTGATTCCCTTGGCGACCGTCATCATGTCGGGGACGACGCCAAACTTCGTCGCGCCGAAGGATGCACCGAGTCGTCCGAACCCGGTGATGACTTCGTCGAAGATGAGAAGAATGCCATGCTTGTCGCAGATCTCGCGAATGCGCTCGAGGTAGCCTTTGGGTGGAATGATCACGCCCGTCGAACCGGCCACGGGTTCGATGATGACCGCCGCGATCGTATTCGCACCGTGCTTCGTCACCAGGTCCTCGAGCGCGTCGGCGAAGTGGGCCCCATGCTCGGGTTGTCCGCGCGTGTACGCGTTGTTCGCGAGGTCGTGCGTGTGCGGCAAGTGGTCGACGGCGGGCAGCAATTGTCCGGCGAACTGCTTTCGATTTGCCTCGATCCCTCCGACCGCGATGCCGCCGAATCCGACGCCGTGATAGCCGCGCTGGCGACCAATGAATCGCACGCGCTGTGGCTCGCCTTTCGCCTGCCAATACGCGAGCGCGATCTTGAGCGACGTGTCGACGGCTTCCGATCCCGAGTTGCCGAAGAAGACGTGGTCGATCCCATCGGGTAGCATGCGCGTGAGCTGCTGAGCGAGCTCGAACGCGAGGGGATGGCCCATCTGGAAGGGCGGCGCGTAGTCCATCACGCCGGCTTGTTCACGGATCGCCGCAGTGATCGACTCGCGGCAGTGGCCGGCGTTCACGCACCAGAGCCCGGCGGTGCCGTCGAGAATCCGGCGGCCGTCGGCGGCCGTGTAATACATGTCTTTCGCGGCGACGAGCATGCGAGGCGCGCGCTTGAACGCGCGGTTCGCGGTGAAGGGCATCCACAGCTCTTCGAGCGAGGGTGGCGTGGCGGCGTCGATTGCCGAGTTACGAGACGGCGCTTGGATGGTCGATGATGCAGTTGTCATATGAGCGACCTGACGTGCGTGTGGACGACGAATTGGCTACGATTGAGCGACGAGGTGAATATGCGCGCGGAGGCCTTGCTGGGGGAGGATGTGCCGATGAACGACCCATCGGAAAATCTGGCCGAGGTCGAGCGCCGCCTGAAGGAGATTCAGCGCCGGAAGCGGAGCCGAATTCGCTGGAGCGTGTCGACGCGGACGGCGGAGATCGCGATCAGCGCCATCGTGTCGACGGAGGACAGGCCGCGGAAGTCGGCCAAGCAGCGGCGTCGCAAGCGGCACAAGAGGCTGCTTTAGCTCCTGCCATCCATCTGGAAACCGTGCTCAACGCGGGTTCTTGGCACGCGGCGAGCAACGAAGGTCCCTCAGGTCGGGTCCGAGCACCGTCGGGCGCCGATTTCTCAGTCGTCTCGCGGAAGCGCGCGGGGCGCTACTCCATGGGGGAGAAATGGCGGACGTACAGATTCAACAGACTCCAGCGACCGGATCCGGCGCGGGATGGGTGTGGGGCCTCGTGGTCCTGATTCTTTTGGCGGTCATTGGCTGGTTCGTGTTCGGCGGTGGACTGCATCGCACAACCACAACGAAGATCGACATCAACACGCCGGGCGCGTCAGCACCGGCGCCGTCCAACGCGGCGCCCCCGAGCGGTGGTGGGAATCCGCGTCCGTAAGACTGGTGGAACGGTGGAATGGACGCTCGCTTCGCTCGCTGAACGGTGGAACGAAACTGCGTTACCGTTCCACCGTTCACACCTTCTTCGTCTTCCAACGTCCTCGCCTGAACAACGCCGCCCCGGCAACGGCGTACGTCGAGAACGCAATCGCCAGCGCCGTATAGATGCCGATCGGGCCAAACCCGAACTTCACCCCGAGCACGTACGCGAGCGGCAGCTCCCAGCACCAGAACACCAGCAAATTGAGCATCGTCGGCGTTCTCGTGTCACCGGCGCCGTTAAACGACTGCGAGATCACCATCCCCCACGCATAGAACGGGAACCCGCACGCGACGATTCGTAGGACGTTCGACGCGTTCGGAATGATCGCCGGGTCCGACGTGAAGAACCGTGCGATCTGTGGCGCGAAGATGGCGAGTAACGCGCCGACGACGCTCAGCACCACCATGTTGTACGTCCCCGCGATCTTCACCGCCGCCTCGGCCCGTTCCGGCTTTCGTGCGCCGAGTGCTTGCCCAACCATCGTCGCCGCGGCGTTGCCGAGGCCCGCGGCCGGCAACAGGGCGAACATGATCACGCGAATACCGATCGTGTACCCCGCGAGCACGTTGCTGCCGAACGTCGAGAGAATTCGAATGATCGCGATCCAGCTGCACATCCCGATCAACAATTGCACGCACGCCGACCACGCGATGCGGACAACTCGGGCGATCAGCGCCGGCTCGAGCCGCAGATGGCGCGCGTGAATGTCGATGCGCGATCCGGGCTTGAGCAGACGACTGAACGCGAACAGCGCGCCGGTGCCGCGACCAATGTTCGTGGCGATCGCGGCGCCGGTCACACCGAGTCGCGGAAACGGACCGAGCCCGAAGATGAGACACGGTCCCAACAGAATGTTGATCGCGTTCGCCAGCCACAGCACACGCATGGCGATCGCGGCATCCCCCGCGCCGCGGAAGATCGCGTTGATGAGAAACAACATGACGATCGTCACGTTGCCGCCCAGCATGACGCGGGCGAAGCGCGACCCAACGGCGATCACATCGGGAGACGCGCCCATTGCCCGCAACAACGTTGGCGCGAACAGGCCGCCCGCGATGCCGACGACGAGCGCCACGCCGAGTCCGAGGAGAATCCCCTGCATGGCGGCACGGGCCGCGCCCTCGCGATCGCGTTCACCGGTGCGCCGCGCGACCATGGCCGACGTGCCGATCGCCAGACCCATGGCTAACGCGTAGATGAGTGTCAGCCATGACTCGGTCAGCCCGACCGTCGCGACGGCGCTGGCTCCGAGCTTCGAAACGAAGAACACGTCCGTGACGGCGAATACGCTCTCCATCACCATCTCCAACACCATGGGTATGGCGAGGATGAGAATGGCGCGCGACACCGCGCCTTGCGTGAAGTCACGGTGCGATCCGCGCAACGCTTCGCCGATGGACGCCCAGAACCCGCCGTCGGCATGCGTGTCTACCTGCTCGACCGCGTTGGGCGGCGGAAGTGCCTCAGCCGTCGATTCCGACATCGATGTACTCACGAGCAACCTCGAGTGGTTTTGAAGATCGATGGCGTGGCGGCGAACGCCTGGGAAAAAAATCAGAAGGGCGGCACCGAATCGGCGCCGCCCTCGTGAGAACTCGAGTCTGATTGCGCGATTAGTGCTTGAAAACCGGGACGGCGATGACGAGGACGCTCGTCGGGCCGCCGAACGGGGCGGCGTCGACTGCGGGGCTCATCTTCGCGGTGCTAGGGGTTTTCACAGCACAAACCTCCGATGGATGATTCACTTCGGAAAACTCAACTTAGATGTGCAGGGGGAGTCGCGCAAGATCTGATGAGAGTTCTCGTGAATTACGGTGTCACTTTATTGGGGATGGGGTTGCCGTCGACGTCGAGCCACACGATCGGAGCAATCTTCGTGGCCGAGAGCGGTCCTTCGATCCTTGATCGGTCACCAACGATCACGATCGCCAGGTGATCGGGGTCGATGTACTTCTGTGCGACGCGAACGACGTCGTCTTTCGTCACCGCACCGATCGCGGTCGCGAACTGTTTGTAATAATCCTCGGGCAACCCTTGGGTGTAGATCGAGGCGACACTGTTGTTCACGCCGCTCACCGAGGCAAAGTTCGCGGGCAAGCTCTGTACGAGGCTCGCCTTGGCTTGCGCCAACTCGTCATCGCTCGGCGGACGCGGACCGCGAATGTCGCGCAATTCCTTCATGAACTCGATGAGCGCGCTGTCGCTCTTGGCCGTCACGATTTCGCCGCCGGCACGGAATGCACCCGGGCCGCGGCCAAACGCGAAGTTCGAGCCGACGCCGTAGCTGTAGCCCTTCACTTCGCGAATGTTGTGATTGAGCCGCGATTGAAAGAGGACGCCGAGCATCTCGTTCATCACGCGTAACGCGTAGTAGTCGGGCGTATCGCGCGGCGGCCCGACTTCGCCGAGTGAAAACGTGGACTGCGCCGCGCCGGGCTTGTCGACCAGGTAGATGGTGGTCGCTTTCGCCACGGGTGCGGACGGATAGGTGAACGCGGGCACCGAGCCGCCGGCACTCCAACCCGCGAGCGCTGTCTCGAGCGTCCGCTTCACCTCATCCGGCTTCACGTCGCCAACGACGGTGATGACCGCATGACCGGGTTGAAAATACGCTTTATAGAATGAGACCAGGTCGTCGCGCGTGATGGCTTTGACGGTGGTCTCGGTCGTGACACGACCATATGGATGGTCGGTCCCGTACAGCACCTTGGGAAAGACGACGCTCGCGATTCCGGCCGTACGATCTCGGTTTTGCGTCAGGGCGACGATCGTGCGCGATCGGAGCCGCTCGAGCGCCTCCGGAGGGAACGTCGGATTCTCCAGCAAGTCGGCGAGAATGGCCAATGTCGGGGCGAACTTATCCGTCGTCGACAAGAACGACATGCGCCCGGACTCGCCACTGATCGACGTGCCGACGCCCGTGCCGAGCAGCTGCAGATCGTTCGAGATCTGATCGCCCGTGCGATGCGTGGTTCCCTCGGTGAGCATGCTGGCGACGAAATTCGCGAGGCCTGTTTTGGTCGCCGGCTCATATTGATTCGCGCCGCCGACGAAGTTGATCTGAAACGAGACAAGCGGCAGACCGTGCTTTTCGGACACGACGAGCTGCGCCCCATTGCCGAGCGCGACTTTTGTCCACGTCGGCACGTGAAGTTCGGGTGTCTTCCCCGCCGTGGGAATCGCTCGCCGATCGAACGATGCCGACTTGGACTTTACTTGCGCCGACAGTCGTGTCGACGAGAATGCGACAAGCGCGAAGCCCAGCGCGCGAACGGCGTGCCGGATCATGGCTTGGCCTCCGTGGTCCTCTCGGTGAATGGATCGGTGACGACTGTGCTTTTCTCGGCGTGTGATGCGAGCTCTCGTTTGCCGAGTGGCACATTGCTCAGCACGACGCGCGCATTGCCCAGGTATTTGTTGGCGACGCGCTTCACGTCGGCGATCGTGACGGCTTGTGTCTTTGGATAGCCGACGCGGAAGGTGAAGCTCGGATCGTTGAAGAAGATCTGGTCCTCTGCCAGCTGAAACGCTTTGCCGAGATTCGATTGCAAGCCGTTGAGAAAGGCCAGCTGCTGTCCCGCTTTTACCCGGCTCAGTTCTTCGGCCGTCGGTCCCTCTCGCTTGAACTGCGCGATGATCGAGTCGATCTGCGTCTCGAGCTCGGTGAGCGTGTGGCCGGGTCGCGGCGTCGCGATGACGGCCAGCTCGCCGACGTTCTCCGACGGATTCTGGAAGACGTTGACCGACGCCGCGGTCTGCGTGTCGTAGACGAGCGTCTTGGTGATGCGCGCGATGCGCGACCCGCCGAGGATGTCGGTGAGGAGGTCGAGCGCGGGCTGATCGTCGCTGTGTACGTCGACCGATGGCCACTCGATGAAAAGACGCGGAATCTGCACGCGATCCTCGAACGTGAGCCGCTTTTCGCTCGCGAGCGGGGAGCGGGAGATCGCGGGCCGCGCGATCGGTTTGCCGCGTGGCAGGTCGCCGAAGTACTTCGCGACCCACGTTCTCGCCTGCTTGGGATCGAAGTCGCCGACGATCACGAGCGTGGCGTTGTTCGGGGCGTAATAGAGACGGAAGAATTGCTTGACGTCTTCGACCGACGCGTTGGTGAGATCGGTCATGCCGCCGATCGTCGACCACGAGTAGGGGTTCGTGCTCGGATACAGCGCGAGCCGGATGACTTCGCCGTCGCGGTTGTACGGCTGGTTGTCGTAGCTCTGACGCCGCTCGTTCTTCACGATGTCGCGCTGCGCGCGGAACTTGGCCTCGTCGAGCGAATCGAGCAGGAACCCCATGCGATCGGACTCGAGCCAGAGCGCCGTCTCGAGATAATTCGAGGGATC
>Ga0070709_10000903_pt1 | contig 16533 bp, 14 predicted proteins | sample LARL51metaG_FD_65449 | JGI IMG/M metagenome (GOLD analysis project Ga0070709, IMG submission 65449) | Corn, switchgrass and miscanthus rhizosphere microbial communities from Kellogg Biological Station, Michigan, USA - LAR L5-1 metaG | ecosystem: Host-associated > Plants > Roots > Rhizosphere ...
CGCAAGGACCTGCTCGACAAATACGGCATCGCGCCGCCAAAGACCTGGGACGAGCTGGCGACGGCGGCGCAGAAGATCACGGACGGCGAGCACAATCCAAATCTTCAGGGGCTGTCGTTCCAGGGCAAGGCGATCGAGGGCGCGGTGTGCACTTTCCTGTTGCCCTATTGGAGCCAGGGCAAGACCATGGCCGAGGACGGCAAGCTGAGCTTCGACCGCGACGCGGCGACCAAGGCGCTGGAGCTATGGAAAAGCCTTGTCGACAAGGGCGTCGCCAAGAAGAACATCTCCGAGGTCGCGACCGACGACACGCGCAAGGAGTTTCAGGCCGGCAACGTCGTGTTTGCCGTGAACTGGGGCTACGCCTGGGCGCTCGCGCAAGGCGACGGGTCGCCCGTCGCCGGAAAAGTCGCCGTCGCGCGGCTGCCCGCTGTTGCCGGCGGCGAGCAGTCGACCTGTCTGGGCGGCTGGGAATGGGGCGTTTCGGCCTATTCCAAGCATCAGGAGGAGGCCAGGACGCTTGCTGACTATCTCTCCAGTCCGGAAGTGTCCAAGTTCATGGCGATCAACGGCTCGCTGCTGCCGACCTATCCGGCGCTCTACACCGATGCCGAGGTCACAAAGGCGGCGCCCTGGTTCGCCGATGCCGTGGGCGTGGTGCAGACGGCAAGGGCCCGGCCGGTCACGCCGCGCTACAACGAGGTCAGCGAGGTGATCCGAACCACCGTGAATGCCGTGCTGGCCGGAGCCTCCACGCCGGCCGACGGCGCCACCCAGATCGAGGGCCGCCTGAAGCGCATTCTCCGCTAGAGCATGACGACGTGAAGTTCGATCGGAGCGGCAATGAAGGTGCGCCCCCTCGCCCCGCTTGCAGCGAGAGGGGAATGGCTGCGGCTTTTAGCAATCCGGGCCGGATGTCATGACGACGTCATCCACAGTCGCGCCGGCGACGAGCGGCGCCAAAGCGGTTCGCGCGCGATTGTCGCGGCTGCTCGACCCGGACGAGACGACGCTCGGCGTGTTGCTGCTTGCGCCAGCCGCCATTCTGCTCGCCGTGGTGATCGGCTATCCCGTCCTCAGGCTGATCTATACAAGCTTCCTCGACCTGTCGCTGACCTCGGGAATGCCGGCGCGCTTTGCCGGCCTCGCCAATTTTCGAGCGATGATCGACGACCCGGTGTTCTGGCAGGCGGCAGGAAACACCATTCTCATCACGCTGATCACGGTGCCCGGCGCGCTGGTCGTCGGCCTCGCGCTTGCGCTGCTTGCCAACCTGCCGTTCCGGATGCGCTGGCCAGTTCGGCTTTCGCTCCTGATCCCCTGGGCGCTGCCTCTGTCCTTCGCGGGCCTGATCTTCGCCTGGTTCTTTCATTCGGAATACGGCATCGTCAACGATGTGCTGCGCAGGATCGGCCTCTCTGGCGTGATCTGGTTCAATTCGTCACTCCTTGCCTTCGCCGCGATCTGCATCGCCATCACCTGGAAGGCGTCATCCTTCATGGCGATGATCATTCTCGCCGGCCTGCAGACGATCCCCAGGTCGCTCTATGAAGCGGCTGATGTCGACGGCGCCGGCCCGGTGCGAAAATTTTTCGAGATCACGCTGCCGCTGCTGAGGCCGACGATCGCGGTGGCGCTGATCTTCCGGACCATCACCGCGCTGCAGACGTTTGACATCCCGTACATGATGACGGGCGGCGGCCCCGGCACGTCGACCGCGACTCTTGCGATGTATATCCATCAAAACACCGTCTCGTTTCTCGATCTCGGCTATGGCTCGGCGCTCGCGGTTGTCATGTTCATCATCTCCATGGCCGTGACCGCTCTCTATCTGCGCATGATCCGCGGCGGCGAGGGCATCGCATGACCGCGGCCGCCGTTTCGACCACCGGAACGCTGCTGTCGGGCAAGCCGCTCCGCGCGCTGGCGGCACTGATCCTCATCGTCAACGGGCTGTTTCCGGCGCTGTGGATCCTCCTCACCTCGTTCAAGACCGAGGCCGAGCTGACGCAAAAGCCGATCACCTGGCTGCCGCACGCGCCGACGCTGCAGAATTATCTGCAGGCGTTCTCCGACCAGCCGCTGCTCACCTTTTTGTTCAACAGTTTTATGGTCGCGCTGCTGTCGACCATCTTGACGCTCTTCATATCCGTTCTGGCCGCCTATGCGCTGGCGCGGCTGAACCTCCGCTTTCGCGACCTGATCATGTCGCTGATCATCGCGGTCTCGACCTTTCCGCTGGTCACGCTGCTGGTGCCGCTATTCGAGACGATGCGAGCGCTCGGCCTGCTCAACACCTGGACGGCGCTGATCCTGCCTTACACGGTGCTGAGCCTGCCGGTCTGCACGCTGGTGCTGACGTCGTTTTTCGAGAGCATTCCGCGCGACCTGGAAAACGCCGCCATGGTCGACGGCTGCACGCGCTTCGGTGCGCTGTTCAGGATCGTCGTGCCGTTGGCGGCGCCCGGCGTGTTCACGGCCGGCATTTTGGCCTTCGTCAACTCCTGGGACGAGTTTCTGCTGGCGCTGTCGTTCAATTCCAATCCGGCGCTGCGCACGCTGCCGGTCGGAATCCAGCTCTACCAGGGCGAATTTGCCTTCCCCTGGCCGGTGATATCAGCCGCGCTTGTCGTCGGCATCGTGCCGGTCGCGATCCTGATCGTGATCTTCCAGGAGCGCGTGGTCTCCGGCTTGACGGCCGGCGGCCTGAAGGGCTGAAGGTTTGAACAAAGGCAAAGGTTCTCGACATGACAGACTACGATTCCGTTCGCTACGCCTCGCTGGCCGGCCGCAATGTGCTGATCACCGGCGGTGCCTCGGGCATTGGCGCCGAGATGGTCAAGGCGTTCGCGTCCCAGGGATCGGCGGTGTCGTTCATCGATATCGACGCGCAGGCGGGCGCGGCGACGGCGGCAGAGACAGGCGCTGAGTTCATCTCTTGCGACCTGACCGACATCGCGGCCCTGCGCAGCGCGGTGGCGCGCGTCGAAGACAACCATGGCACCGTCGCGGTGCTGGTCAACAACGCGGCCCGCGACGACCGCCACGCCCTGACCGATGTCGAGGTGGAGGCCTGGCGGCGCACGCTGGCGCTCAATCTCGATCACCAGTTCTTCGCGAGCCAGGCTGTAGCCAAGAAAATGGCCGAGGCGGGAAGAGGATCGATCATCATGTTCGGCTCGGTCTCGTGGATGCGTGGCATACCGGGAATGGTCGGCTATACGGCGGCGAAGGCCGCCATCAACGGCATGACCAAGACGCTGGCCCGGGAGCTCGGCCCGGCGGGCATCCGCGTCAACTGCATCGTGCCCGGCGCCATCGTGACCGAGCGCCAGCAACGGCTTTGGGCGACACCCGAGAGCAACCAGCGGTTCATCGACAATCAGGCGCTCAAATTCCGGCTTGATGCCTCGCACGTGGCGCGCGTCGCGCTGTTTCTCGGCTCCGACGAAAGTTCTGGCTGCACCGGGGCGAATTTCGTCGTCGACGCCGGCCTGACATGAGAGCCGACACATGGACATGAAGCTCGAAACCACACCAGCAGGCTTCACCCTCTCTCTCAACGGCCGGCCGATCCTTGAGCACAGCGCCGCGAACCCGTGCATCTTCGTCGGACGCGGCCATGATCGGATCGCGATGCACCGCGGCCGTTTCGAGATCGAGGACCGCCTCGTCGAGCGCTGTCCGCTCGTTCATGCCGAGATCGACGGTGAGCGCATCATGCTGGCGCCCGCCAAGGGTCAGGCGCCGCGGCTGATGCTCACGCTCGAGGAAAATGCGATCGCGCTGCAGGCGGCAGATCCGTCGATCAACCGGCTCTGGATCCGCATCGCGGCTGACGCGGATGAGCACGTCTGGGGCGGCGGCGAGCAGTTTTCCTATTTCGACCTGCGCGGCCGGCGGTTTCCGCTGTGGAGCTCCGAGCCCGGCGTCGGACGCGACAAGACGACGGAGATCACATTCAAGGCGGACAAGACCGACAAGGCCGGCGGGGACTATTATCACACCTATTATCCGCAGCCGACCTATCTGTCCTCGGACCGTTATGCGCTTCACGTCGAAACGTCGGCCTATTGCGCGTTCGATTTCCGCGACGACTCGTTTCACGAGATCGAGGCCTGGGCCGTTCCGGAGCGCATCGAGCTGTTCGCCGCAGCATCGTTCGTCGAACTGGTCGAGATACTCTCCGGCCGCTTCGGGCGCCAGCCGCCGCTGCCGGAATGGATCTATGGCGGCGCGATCATCGGATTGAAGGATGGGGCCAATTCGTTCGAGCGGCTCGCGCGGATGCGCGCCGCCGGCGTCAAGGTCGCCGGCCTGTGGTGCGAGGACTGGGTCGGAGTCCGGCCGACCGCCTTTGGCACGCGGCTGTTCTGGAACTGGCAGGCAAACGAAAACCGCTATCCGGGCCTTCGCCAGCGCATTGCGGCGTTGAACGCCGAAGGCATCCGCTTTCTCGGCTATGTGAACCCGTATCTCTGCGACGACGGCTCCTTGTTCGCGGAGGCTGAAGCCGAAAATTATTTCGTCAAGGACGGCGCCGGCAAGACCGCGCTGATCGACTTCGGCGAGTTTCACTGCGGCACCGTCGATTTCACCAATCCTGTGGCGGCTGCATGGTTCGGCGAACAGATCATCGGCGCAAGAATGCTCGACTATGGCCTGTCCGGCTGGATGGCCGATTTCGGCGAATACCTGCCGACCGACGTGCGTCTCGCGAGTGGCGTGGACGCCAGGCTGATGCACAATCAATGGCCGACGCTGTGGGCCGAGGTGAATGCGAAGGCGGTGGCGAGCCGCGGCAAGACCGGCGAGGCGCTGTTCTTCATGCGGGCCGGCTTTACGGACGTGCAGCGGTACTGCCCGCTGCTTTGGGCCGGCGACCAGTCCGTCGACTTCTCGCGCCATGACGGGCTCGTCACCGTGATCTGCGCGGCCTTGTCGTCCGGACTCCTCGGCAACGCGTTTCATCATTCCGACATCGGCGGCTACACCAGCCTGTTCGGCAACGTCCGCACGGCGGAGCTGCTGATGCGCTGGGCGGAGATGGCCGCGTTCACGCCGGTCATGCGCAGCCATGAGGGCAACCGGCCGCGCGACAATGTGCAGCTCGACGGCGATGACGAGGTGCTGCGTCATTTTGCGAGGATGACGGCGATCTACGTGCACCTTGCGCCCTATCTCAAGTGCTTGTCGCAGGAGGCGGCGAGCCACGGCCTTCCGGTGCAGCGGCCCTTGTTTCTGCACCACGAGGAAGATCGCCGCACCTACACCATCCAGGACAGCTATCTCTACGGCCCCGACATGCTGGTCGCGCCGGTCTGGCAGCCGTCGCAGCAAGAGCGAATGTTGTATCTGCCAAGTGGAACCACTTGGGTCCACGTCTGGACGGGCCAGTCCTTCAGCGGTGGAGAGGAAGTCAAAGTGTCCGCTCCACTGGGACAGCCGGCAGTCTTCTACAGACCGGACTCTGCTTTTGCTCCGTTGTTCCTCGCTCTGCGCGACACGTAACGCTATCGCAGGCAGCTCCGCGAACGAGATCGCTGTGGTCACGGCAGTCCGCTCATCAAGCCGCCTGCGTCTCCAGAAATCGCTCGGCGTAGTGGCAGGCGACGAGGCGGCCGTCGAGCGGGCGCAGTGGCGGACGCTCCGCGCGGCAGAGATCGGTCACATAGGGGCAGCGGGTCGAGAACACGCAGCCTCTCGGCGGATCGAGCGGCGACGGCAGCTCGCCCTTCGGCACGATGCGCTGGCGTTTGCGGCCGAGGCCCGGCGTCGCATCGAGCAGGGCCTGCGCATAGGGATGCAGCGGCCGCGCAAAAATGCGTTGCTTAGGCCCGTGCTCGACCGCCAGCCCCAGATACATGATCATCACGTCGTCGGCGATGTGACGCACCACGCCGAGATCGTGCGAGATGAAGAGGTAGGCCAGCCCGAGCTCGCGCTGCAGGTCGACCAGCAGGTTCAAAACCTGTGCCTGCACCGACATGTCGAGCGCGGAAACCGGCTCGTCCGCCACCAGCAGTTTTGGCCGCAGCATCAGCGCGCGCGCAATCGCGATCCGTTGCCGTTGGCCGCCCGAGAACATGTGCGGATAGCGGCCATATTGCTCCGGCCGCAAGCCCACCTTCGCCATCATGTCGAGTGCCTGCGCCCGCCGCTCCTGCTTCGAAAGGGTGGTGTTGATGATCAGCGGCTCTTCCAAAATGGCGCCGACGCGCTTGCGCGGGTTGAGCGAACCATAGGGGTTTTGAAACACGATCTGCACGGTGCGGCGGAGCGCCCTCGCGGCACCGGCCGGAGGGGTGACTGCATCGACCCCGTCGAGGACGAGCGTGCCGGCGCTCGGCTTCTCGATGAGCGTGACGAGCCGTGCAAGCGTCGACTTGCCGCAACCGGACTCGCCGACGACCGCCAGCGTCTTGCCGGCCTCGAGCGCGAACGATATTCCGCCGACGGCCTGCAGATGCGCGCGGGCGCGGAACCAGCCTTGCTTGACCTCGTAGCTGCGCTTCAGATCGGTGGCGGTGACGAGCGCGGTCATGACACGGTCTCGCGCCTGGACGTCGGCGTCCCGCCGGTGCTGCCACGATCGGCGGCGATGCGCTCATCCCGCGTGGGATCGCCCAGCGGATAATGACAACGGATCAGGCCGTCGCTCCAGGGACGCAGACCGGGACGCACCTTGTCGGTCAGCGGCGTCGCATAGGCGCAACGCGGTGCGAACAGGCAGCCGGGCGGCCGATCGTAGGCTCCGGGCACCACGCCTGGAATGGTCGCGAGCCGTCCGCCCTCGCTTGCCTCCGGGCGTGCCGCCAGCAGCGCAGCCGTATAGGGATGCTGCGGCGAGGCGAACAGGCTTTGCGTCGGGCGCTGCTCCATGATCTGACCCGCATACATGACGGCGACCCGCTCTGACGTGTCCGAGACCACGCCCATGTTGTGCGTGATCAGGATCAGCGCCATGCCGCGATCGCGCTGCAGGGAGAGCAGAAGATCGAGGATCTGGGCCTGGATGGTCACGTCGAGCGCCGTCGTCGGCTCATCGGCGATCAGGAGTTTTGGATTGCAGGCGATCGCCATCGCGATCATGACACGCTGGTTCATGCCGCCCGAGAGCTGGTGCGGATAGGCCGACAGCCGGCTCTCCGGAGCCGGAATGCCGACCTGCTGCAAAAGTTCGATCACGCGGTGCCGCGCGGCCTTGCGGTCCATCCCTTCGTGAATGCGCAATGTTTCGGCGAGCTGATAGCCGATCGTGAACGAGGGATTGAGCGATGTGGTCGGCTCCTGAAAAATCATCGCGACGTCCTTGCCGGTGAGCGCGCGCCGCTCGCGCTCCGACAAGGATTTCAGATCCCGCCCCTCGAATGACAGCCTGTCGGCCGTGACACGCCCCGGATAGGGCACGAGGCCCATCAGCGCCAGCATGCTCACGCTCTTGCCGGAGCCGGATTCGCCGACGATCCCGAGCACCTCGCCTTTCTCAAGCGTCATGCTGACGCCATCCACGGCGCGCACCATCCCGTTCTGGGATGGAAATGCGACCGACAGATTTTCAATCTCGAGCAGCGGCATCAGATCGCCCTTGATACCTTGCGCTATCGCTTGAGCTTGGGATCGAGCGCGTCGCGCAGACCGTCGCCGAGCAGGTTGAAGGCCAGCACGGTCACGAGGATCGAAAGGCCCGGAAGCGTGACCACCCACCAGGCCCGCAGCACGAATTCGCGCGCATCCGCCAGCATGGTCCCCCATTCCGGCGAGGGCGGCTGCGCGCCGAGGCCGAGAAAGCCGAGCGCGGCGGCGTCCAGGATCGCGGTGGAAATGCCGAGCGTCGCCTGCACGATCAGGGGCGCGGCGCAATTCGGCAGCACTTCCTTGAACATCAAGCGGAGCCGGCCAGCGCCTGCGACCTTGGCCGCGGTGACGTAGTCCTTGGAAACCTCGCTGATCACGGCGGCGCGCGCGATCCGCACGTAATGCGGCAGCAGCACGATCGCGACCGCCAGCATGGCATTCATCAGGCCCGGCCCGAGGATCGCAACGATCACGATCGCGAGCAGCAGGCTCGGCAGCGTCAAGGTGATGTCCATCAGCCGCATGATCGCGATCTCGACGACGCCGCGGAAGAAGCCCGCCACCAGGCCGAGGATCGTGCCTGAGATCACCGACAGCGTCACGACCGCGATGCCGATCAGAAGCGACAGCCGCGCGCCATGGATGAGGCGGGACAGCATGTCACGGCCGATCGCGTCGGTGCCGAGCGGATAGACCAGCGACCCGCCCTGCTGCCAGAACGGGGGTTTCAGAAAGGCCGCATTGTTGGTGAGAACCGGGGAATGCGGCGCGACGAGATCGGCCGACAGCGCGAGCAGAATGAGAGCCGCGATCACGATGAGGCCGGCCATGGCGCCGGGATTGGCCCTGAAATAGAACCAGAACTCCGACAGCGGATGCGGCGGAGCGCCTGCCTCCGCCACGACGTCGGTGGTTTCGAGGACTTCCGTCGTCATCGTGTGTGCCGGATGCGGGGATTGATCAGCCCATAGGCGACGTCGACCAGGAGATTGACGGTCATGATGATCGCGCCGATCAGCAGCGTGCCGCCCTGCAGCACCGGATAGTCGCGGCGATTGATGCCCTCGATCAGCCATTTGCCGACGCCCGGCCAGGAGAAAATGGTTTCCGTGAGGATCGCGCCGGTGAACAGCACGCCGACCTGCAGCCCGATCACCGTCACCACCGGAATCAGCGCATTGCGGAGGCCATGGATCGCGATCACCCGGAACGGCGACACGCCCTTGGCGCGGGCGGTGCGGATGTAATCCTCGCCCAAAACCTCCAGCATGGCGGAGCGCGTCATGCGGGCGATCACCGCCAGCGGCACGGTGCCGAGCACGATCATCGGCAGCACGAGATGCGAGGCGGCCGAGCGAAACGCGCCGAAATCTCCGTCCAGCAGCGTATCGATCAGCAGGAAGCCGGTCACCGGCTCGATGTAGTATTGCACCGCGAGCCGGCCCGACACCGGCGTCCATCCGAGCTGCACCGAAAACAGCAGGATCAGCAGCAATCCCCACCAGAAGATCGGCATCGAATAGCCTGACAGCGAGACCGCCATCACGCCATGATCGAAGATGGAGTTGCGGCGGACCGCGGCGATGATGCCGGCCGGCAAGCCGAGGCAGAGCGCAAACAGGATCGCACACACCGACAGCTCGATGGTGGCCGGGAACAAGGTCTGGAATTCGGAAATCACCGGCTCATGGGTGACGATCGAGCGGCCGAGATCGCCATGCGCGAGCCGCGACAGATAGAGGCCGTATTGCACCAGCACCGGCCGATCAAAACCGTACTCGCCACGCAATTGCGCGAGCCGGGCCGGATCGATGCCACGCTCGCCCGCCATCGTCTCGATGGGATCGCCGGGGATCAGGCGGATCAGCACGAACACCAGCAGCGTGATTCCGATGAAGGTCGGAATTACGAGGCTGAGCCGGGTGAACACAAACCGGAGCATGCCGTCCTCTGTCAGCTCGCCGGAACCGGAAGCGCGGCGTGGCGACGGCTGCTCCGCTCGATCTTTCGCTGGAGCATGATGAGCTTTGGTTCGACCAGTCTGTCCGCGATTGCAGTCCACCTCTCCCCGTCGGGGAGAGGTCGATCGCCGAGAGCGATGCGAAGCATCGGGCTGGGCGATCGGGTGAGGGGCCGCGGCTCTATCGAGAGACCGTAACCCCTCACCCGGATCGCATCCAGGATGCGATCCGACCTCTCCCTATGGGAGAGGTGGACGTCACTCGCGGTCGCAGACGAAGCCAACATCCCGCTAGTCCTTGACGTCGACACCGTAGAAGGTGTGGCGGCCGAACGGCGACAGCTTGAAATCAACCACGCGCTTGTTGATGGGTTTGAGCTGCACGGCATGCGCGATGGTGAACCACGGGGCCTGCTCCTTGAAGATCACCTGGGCCTGCGCGTAGAGCTTGGCCCGCTCGGCCTGATCGCTGACGGTCTTGGCCTTCAGCACCAGATCGTCAAACGGCTTGTAGCAGAACTTTGCGATGTTCGAGCCGCCGGATTGCGCCGAGGCGCAGCCGAGCAAAGTGTGCAGGAAGTTGTCGGGGTCGCCATTGTCGCCGGTCCAGCCAAGCATGCCCATCTGGTGCTCGCCGGCCTGCATCCGCTTGCGGTACTCGCCCCATTCATAGGACTTGATCTCCGCCTTGACGCCGATCTTGGCAAGGTCGGCCTGCATCAGCTCGGCAATGCGCCTGGCATTCGGATTGTAGGGCCGCTGCACCGGCATGGCCCACAGGTCGGTCTCAAAGCCGTTCGGATATCCGGCCTCGGCCAGCAGCTTCTTGGCGGCTTCCGGATCATAGGGATCATCCTTGACGTCATCGTTGTACGACCACATCGAGGGCGGGATGGGATTTTTCGCCGCGATGCCGGTCGACAGATAGACGGCGTCGATGATCGCCTTCTTGTCGATCGCCATGTTGACGGCCTTGCGCACGCGCACATCGTCAAACGGCTTCTTCTGGGTCTGGAACGCCAGATAGCCGACGTTGAGGCCCGGCTGTTCCAGGACCGTGACGTTCGGATCCTTCCTGATCGCGTCGAGGTCGGCCGGGTTCGGATAGGGCATCACGTCGCATTCGCCCTTCTGCAGCTTGGCCCAGCGAACGGACGCGTCCGGCGTGATCGAATAGACGAGATCGTCGATTTTCGCCTTGCCGCCCCAGAATTCGGAAAATGCCTTGTAGCGGATCACGGCGTCCTTCTGATACTGCACCAAATAGAACGGCCCGGTGCCGATCGGATCCTGGTCGATCTTTTCCGGCGTGCCGGCCTTCAGCATGGCATCGGCATATTCCTTGGACTGGATTGCCGCGAACGGCATCGCAAGATCGGCGAGGAACGGGGCTTCCGGCTGATTGAGCGTCACCTTGATGGTGTAGTCGTCGACCTTCTCGACCGATTTCAAGAGTTTCGGCATCGCCATGTCGCCGAAATAGGAATGGTTCGTGCTCGTCACCTTGAAATACGGATTGTCCTCCTTCCACTGCCGCTCGATCGAGAACATGACGTCGTCGGCATTGAAGTCGCGCGTCGGCTTGAACGATTTTGACGAATGCCACTTCACGCCCTTGCGCAGGTAGAAGATGTAGCCGGTGCCATCCTCCGAGATCGCCCACTTCTCGGCAAGGCCCGGCCTCACTTGCGTGCCGCCGCGCTCGAACTCGACGATGCGGTTGTACACCGGCTCGCTGGCATCGAACGAGGTGCCGGTCGTGTTGACGCCGGGATAGAAGTTTTCGGGGCTGCCTTCCGAGCAGAACACCAGGGTTTTGGCGGAAGCGGCCGGAGCCGCCACGAGCGCCGCTGCGCAGACGGCGGCAAGCAGGATTTTTTTGTCCACGACTGGACCTCCAGGTGTATTTCGTTCGGCGCGCCCGAGCTGCAGGCTTCGCCCGAGGGGATGGCTGAGCGACCTTGCTATCGGGTGCCGCGGCTGTCAATGCGTCCCGAGGCTGATGCGCAGCGAACCCCGCTGTAAAAGATTCCGGTGATGCCAGCGCTCCATAAAATCGCCAGGCTTCGCGAGCGTGTCCGGCGCAGGCGGCGCGCAGCGAAGACTGCCATGCGAGAGCCTCACGCACGACCTCACCCTTCGATCCCCAAACAGCTTGGACAGCCGACGGCATTCTCGCGGCGCAATTTTACGCCCGAAGCTTTGCTTGCGTGCCGCCCTCTGCATCAGAGGGCGCAGGGAAGGCCGGGTGTCCGCACCACCCGCGGCCCCCGTGCATCAAAAAAGCACGGGGCAGGAACCACAGGTGAGCACGGAGCAATCCGGCCTTCCCTGCGCAATGGTTTACGACTTATACGTGATCTCCCCGGTGTCCATGACTTGTTAGTCACCGTCGCCTGCAAGATCATCAACCCGCAGACTTGGCACCAGCCAAGGGGTGCTAGGACCACACGATTTCGTCGTCCGCCTCTGGCGCCGTTCGTCCGCACGGCAAGCGTGCGCGTCGCCAAGACGTCCATCGCATCCCGCTTTCCACGTCCGTGACGATCGCGAAGCGCCCCTCATGTGAGAGCGGGACGGCCGAAGGAAACATAACGTTCCGATAAACGGAAGTAATTTATTTTTTGCGGTCGGGCTTGACTGTCTTCTGATTATCGGCAGTGATTTGCCCGTCGGGCCGCGGACCGCGACGACAACGATTGATGCGCCACCACGGAAGCTCGGAGGCCGCGCGGCCTTGAACTGCGGACACCGTTGCGGACCAGGCATCCATGCCAACTCCAAGGGTGGTAAGAGGAGAGGCGGGCGCAATATTCAATTGATTGGCCATTTGACATGCTACCGTGTGACACTGGTCACAAAAAAGAGCAGCAGTTGATTGTTAGGATGTTCTGACTGTTGGGGAGAGGGCAAATGAGCTGGTGCGCGGCAGCAAAAATCTGCCTGGTCACTGTCGTCGCACTTGCTGGTAGTCATGCCGTGGCTGGAACACGTGTGGCGCTGGTCATCGGTAATTCGGCTTACCAGCACGTGCCCAAACTACCGAATCCCGAACGCGACGCGGAAGCTATCGCTGTACTGTTCAAGCACGCCGGGTTCGACTCGGTGGAATTGAAATCAAACCTTCCCGTTGGCGATATGCGCCGTGTCGTTCGAGATTTTTCAGAGCAGGCCCACGATGCGGACATTGCGGTGATCTATTTTGCCGGACACGGATTGGAGGCCGGCGGTGTAAACTACCTTATTCCGATCGATGCAAACTTGCGCAGAGATATCGATGTCGAGGATGAGGCTATCCCGCTTGATCGGCTGCTCCAGGTGACCGAGCAAGCCAAGCGTCTGCGCCTCGTGATCTTGGATGCATGTCGTGACAATCCGTTCGCAAATTCGATGGCGCGCACCATGGCCAGCCGCGCTATCGGCCGGGGGCTTGCTCGAATAGAGCCATCAACATCAAACACTCTCGTCGCGTTTGCCGCAAAGGCCGGCTCTACTGCCGCCGACGGCGATGGTTCTAATAGTCCTTTCACGATGGCTCTGCTAAAGAACTTGGTCGTTCCCGACCTGGACATCAGGCTATCCTTGGGGCGTGTGCGTGACGAAGTGATAAAGACCACTGCTGGCAAGCAAGAACCGTTCGTTTATGGGTCTCTCGGGGGGGATACCGTCACACTTGCGTCTTTGACCACACAAGACCGGCAGGATCGCCCGATACAGTCTGATCCGGATCTCTTCGCGTCCAGAGATTATGAAGCGGCGGGGAAAATAGGAACCAAGGAAGCCGTCGGGCGGAAGTGATCAGCCAAAGGAAAATAGGGGCTCGAAGCCGCGAGGCGCCCCAAACAGCATCGCTTATCAACAATGCATGTCCAACTACGCGACAACCGCAAACGGAGACCTATCCTTCTATTGGAAGCGGGCTCGCATCGAGTGCAACGCGGTCGCGCGAAACCCTAGCCGGTAGCATGCATGGTAGCGATACCCTTCGTTACCAGACTTGCAAGATGATGGGTTTCGCGAAGGGCTTCAACCCCTCCTACATCACTCGTACTCGACCCAGAGCTGGTCGGCGAAGGGGCCGCGTTTGCTCAGGTGTCCCCGGGTGCCGGGCGCGCGGCGCAGGTTCTGGCGTTTCAAGAGCGCCTTCAGCATCAGCGGCAGCAGCGCGTTGTTCATGTGGATGCCGAAGCATTGATGATGGTCGAGGCCGAAATGGATGTATTGGTCGCTCGCGCGATGGGAATCGAACCGCATCGGGTCCGGCACGCGCCGCTCATCCATCATGGCCGAGCTGGAGGCGACCAGCACGGTCTTGTCCTTGGGAACGGTGACCGCCCGCGGCGTGCCCGCCGCGATGGCAGCATCCTGTTTCGCCACGCGCCGCAGGAACGGCGCCACCGGATCGAACCGCATCGCCTCGAAGACATAGCCGGCGAGCAGCTTGTCCTCGCCGGCGCGCGCGGCCTGCTGCGCGCCCTTCAGCGCATCGGGACGGCGCAAGAGCTGCTCGAGCGCCTGCGGCACCACCATCGGCGGCTGCGGCGGCCCGCCATACATCAAGCCCAGCAGCGAGGTGCGCATCTGCTCGTTGGTGAAGCTCGAGGGGTCCTCCGCCTGCAGGGCAACGCAGCGGCCCAGCACGTCGTCCTGCACCACGCCTGCGGCCTTTCGCGCTGAAATCAGCGCATCGATATGGCCTCGTAGCGCCGGCCCGACGATGTCGACCTCCTTGCGCAGCTCCGGATCGTCAAAATCGTCGGCAAACTGGAATTCGAACAGCCGCATCACCGCGGCCGGCATGGCAGTTCCCGGTGGATCGGGAATTCCCAGATAGGACTGATAGAGCTCGAAGGTGATGCGGCGAACAAGCTCGACGACTTCGATCTGCCCCTTGCCATCTTTGATGGCGTCGTTGACGAGCTGTTCGCCGAGCCGTTCCACGTCGGGAATGAGGCGCTCCGGAATATCGCTGACCCGCACGGCCTTGCGCAGCGTCCCGGTGTCGTGGCGATATTGCGGAGTGTCGTCCATGCTGAGGAAGAAAGGCTCCCCGCCCGTGATGACGTGGAGCTTTTTCCCGTAGGCGACGCGGAACACCGCATCGCTACGAAAGACTTCGCGAACCTCGTCGTAGCGCGTCGCAAACACCACGCCGAGGCGGACATTCCACGGCAGCCAGCGCAGCAGGCGAAACAGCAGCGGAAAGCCAGTCGAAAGGGTGATGGCCATCAGCCAGCCCTTGATGCCACCCGGCGCCGGCCGCAGCACGTTTTCGCTGGACCAGCGTGTCGCGCCGGCCGCGCCGCGCTCGCCTGACGAGGTTGATTCTTGCACGTCCTGCCTCCGCCACTCGAACACAATCTTGACGCGTAGTGTGTCGTCGTCAACGGCGTGGCCGCAAGGGTCTTTCTCCCGCGTCCGGGCCGCCGGTCATCTTTCAGTCATCGGGGGTGCGGGTCGCGCCGCTGTCGCGGTCAGCGACACCGGCCCAGGCGACGGCGTCTTGCGCAGGCCGGACTCCGAAACATGCTCAAATCGGGGCAAGACAATGCGTCCGGTAGTATTGCGGAGTACGACAACTTTGATTTGCTGTTTTCGCGCGCCGCACCTAACGACGGGCTGCAATCGGGGACCGTCGCATGTCGACAAAACAGAGACGTCGGTGCCGGGCACTGTTTGCTGTCCTGGCCGAACTGAATGAGCCGCCCAGGGACTACGTCCACCTGGCGCGGGCGACGTCAGCCGGCAACGTAAACAAGCGAGAAACGCCTTGGCCAATCATCCGAGCTGGCCCGCTGATTTCGCTTCGAGCTGGCGCTCCCAAGGGGAGAGCGTGAACTTCGTGAAAACAAAGACTTAGTGGTCGATTTGGGGAAAGTCGGCTGCATTGATTTTCAAAGTGTTTCCGCAGCCCTTCCCAAACAAGAATTCGAGCCCCTTGAGCACAGCGTCTATGAGGGCCGCCGACACCTCGGCCGCTACGTTCGAATAGGAGCGACCTTATTTGCCGCATACGACGCCGAAGGTCGCCCACTAGGCGAGTTCTCGAGGCTTCACGATGCTTACGCGGCGGTGTCCTGCATTTCGGAGGGTGCGCAATGATCGCGCTCTCACCAGCCGCCGCTTGCCTCTACGATGCCATCAATTCCGCGGCCTCGACCGATCAGCTTGTTAATTTAGGCCGTTCGATGTGGCACGATTGGGGTAAGGGTCTTTTTTCAGACGATGAAGCCACTTTCCTTAACGACGCGATCGAGAAGCGCAAGCCACCTCGACGCCCCTTAGCGATTGCCGCCGTGGGTCTAAAGGCGCGCATCTCGCGTTTCACAACTCGGCAGCATCCAAGATCATCCGACCGAAAAGCTTCGCGCGATAGGCGCCGGACACTCGGCAGCTCCTCATCAATGCCGCCAGGTCTAAGGGCTGACTTCACGGAGGGGCAACGCGCTGTGCTGGCCATCGTTTGCGGTGAGGCCAAGCACCACGGCATCTGTGACCTGCCGTACGATAAGATTGCAGCCTTGGCCGGTGTGTGTCGGACTACTGTGCAGACCGCCCTGCACGAAGCACGTCGGTTGGGCCTGATCAACATCATGGAGCGGCCCAGGCCTGGTCGGAAGAACCTCACGAACGTGATCAGGATTGTTTCCCGCGAGTGGTTCGCATGGTTGAAGCGCGGCCCCGCTGCTCATCGACCATCCAGCTACGGCTTACCCGTAGGTGGCATAGGGTCCAAATCGCCGAAAGTGGTGAGCCCCACGGAGAGCACAGATTTAAAAAAGGAAGAGGTCATCCGAGAAGCTTGGGGCGACGACCATTTACCTCGCTATCAGACAGGTCATGGATGGAAACCGAGCACACGGAATGCCTATGCTCGCTCGGCTCTTCGTCTCTCTCGGGGAGGGGAATAGATGCGTTTCAGTTGGTCCGACGAGACGCCACCTTGACGCATCGTTCTTTCAGCGGATGGCGTTATGGTTGGCCGCAACCCTGGC
>Ga0070709_10000917_pt1 | contig 16319 bp, 19 predicted proteins | sample LARL51metaG_FD_65449 | JGI IMG/M metagenome (GOLD analysis project Ga0070709, IMG submission 65449) | Corn, switchgrass and miscanthus rhizosphere microbial communities from Kellogg Biological Station, Michigan, USA - LAR L5-1 metaG | ecosystem: Host-associated > Plants > Roots > Rhizosphere ...
GAAAGTTATCAGCCATGCGCGCGAGTTTGCCGCCGATGTCATTCTCATCGAAAAAGCGGGACCCGGCATTTCGTTGTTGCAAGAGTTGGAAGCCAATCCTACTCATCGAATGGTCAGGCCGATCGGAATCCTGCCCAAGGGAGACAAAAAGGACCGCTTGGCCGCGCAGTCCCCGAAGATCGAGGCGGGGCATGTCTACCTGCCCATGGAGGCGCCGTGGTTGGCCGATTTTCGTGACGAAGTCCTCGCTTTTCCCAACACCCGTCATGACGATCAAGTCGACACTCTCGCGCAGTTTCTGTTTTGGGCGTCTTCGCGCAGGTACAACCCTCCGCCGCGTATGGTCAGCCTTCCTGTCTATGGTAGTGGCTAGGGGTGCTATCGATGGTGACTGGGGCGGCGGCCGATCAAATGTGGGCGGTGGCAATCCACGTCAAGGTTGGCCTCAACCAGGCTCGCAGAGGCGAGCGCGACCATCAATTTGTCGCGGTAGCGAAAATGAAGCGGCGCGGATCGCAACGGCAGGGTGCGCTTCGACGGCATGCTCCACCGCTGGCGTTCGTGCCGCCTAAAGCTTCATTGGTTGAGCAGCTCAATTAATTCAATCTAGAGTTTGCAAAATCCCTGACATTGGGCACTCGATCCCTGTTATCGGGACAAAAACTCCCCTGTTCATCTTTTCAAGGAAACTCTCAAGTAACCACTGCAGCACAAGGGTTTGTCGGTTTGCGCGCCATCTTAAAACGGGTAAACGCCGAAGCGATCCCTGTTAATTTCCCTGATAGCAGAGGAGAACACCCCAATGCGGCTCCGGGGTCCAAAATTTTCGAAGCAAACAAACCTCGGCTAAAAAGGAGCCGCCCAATTTTGGTTGATGAACGGCAATGAAATCCCGCTCTAGGGATCGGCAAATAGTTTCAGGCAATTCACGAGACCATCAGCCCCAGTAACCCGGGCGCACGCCGAGATGCCATCAGATGCAGAATAGGGCTAACGGGAAATTTAGTAGATTGGCGAAGTTGAATTGCTATCTCTGGTTCCAAGGCAAAACGGAGTTTCTCGCATGCTTCTGATGAAGGAATTCACGACTGCGGCGGCACTCGCGATCGCGCTCTGTCTGGGCTTTCCCCTCGCCGCATCGTCGGCTGAAACCGCATCAAGCGCGCCGATCGCAGATCCCATCGCTCCTCGACTGCAACAGGGCGATCTGGTTCGGCTCCATTCCGGTGGACCCTTGATGACGGTCTTCGGGATCAAGGGGGATCAGGTCGAATGCATCTGGACCGACTGGAACGGCCAGACTGCTGATGCGACGTTCCCGGCCAAAGTGCTGCAAAAGTTTTGAGGCGCATTTCACACCGCGCGCCCCAGGCAGATGCGGCAGATAATCACCTTCTTGCGAGTGAGGGCCTCCAGAACCCTGGCCGCCGGCGCAGGCCAATTCAATCGCAATCTTTATTTCTGTTGGGCGGGTGTAAATCCGTCCGTCAATGTCTGCATGAATGCGACCAATGCGTCCTCCTCCGCGTCCGACAGGCCGAGATTCCCTACCTTGCTCTTGTTCATATTCTCGGCTGTTTCCGGCGCCGGCCAGCAGCCCGTGCCTTCGCGCGGGTCGTTTGCCGCGCAAGGCGGCAGTAGGTCGCGGGTATTGTAGAAATGCACGATCTCCTTGAGGCTCTTGAAATAGCCGTTGTGGGCGTATGCCTTGACAAAATCGGGACTCGGCCGCTTGTCGACGTTCCGCAACGTCGGAACCTTGAAGCGGCCGCGATTGCCTGACGCCAACGGTTTCCAGCGCGCATCTACCGCGGAAGGCTGACTGAGCGGATGGCCGTCGGCGAGGAAGCCGCCAACACCGAGATCGACGAATGACGGCCCTCTCTTGTTGGCAACATAGCCCATGGCATCGGGTTCGACTTCGGCATAATAGGGCAGCGTTGGGTTTGCAGGTGTCCCGATATTGCTCGCTGTGAAATCCGTGAACAGCGGTTCCTCGCCTGGCCCGCCATCACGGTGACAGCCGTTGCATTTGGCCTTGTCGCGAAACAAATCGTAGCCCTGTTGTTCCTGCGCCGAGAACTGGGCCTTGCCGGCCTGGACGGCATCGTATTTTGAGGAGAAGGCTGTCACCTCGTGCGAAGACTCATAGCCTGCAATCGATTGCGCCATCTGGTCGAACGTGGCAGCTGCCCTGCCGCGGTCAACGGGCGTGAGATGGACCGGCGATGGATTGTCGGCCGACGGCGGACCAGGGCGGTTGCACACGCCCTCGGTGTCAGCCGGCCAAATGATCGCGAACGCCTGGGCGCCCCAGACGCTTTCAAACAGAGCCCGATAGGGCCGCCTGGAGGCTCGGTAAACGGCGCAGGCAAAATCGATCAATCCCATTTCGACCGGGTTCGTAGGCGGCCCCTCGGCCTGCTCGGCGGCTGGATTGCCGAGCCGGCGGCCGGTCGCGCGCATGTCCCAGAAATTACCCCCGACCAGATCACCCTGCCCTTCATTGTAGTGAAGCACCGGAGACAGCGGGGCATAAGTATGGGTCTGCGGCTTGCGTTCACTGAATCGGGTTCGGACTGACCCAGGATACGATCCCGTGGTGCGATTGAATTCCGCTATCGGCCCCGTGAATCCGGCTTCCGGCATGTGACAGAAGGCGCAGGCTTCGTTTCGATTCACCGACAGCTCCTTGTCATAAAGCAAAAGCTTGCCGAGCAATTCGATCTGCTGCACCTGATTGTCGGGAGGCGACGCCAGGCGGGCCATCGTCTCCCCTTCTATTCGATCGATTTCGTTCTCGACCCTGGCGATCTCTTCCTGAGTAGCTGCAGAAAAAGATGAGGCGCTATTTCGGGCCGAAAGCATCGCCGATGCGGCGATCAAGATTGCGAAAGCGATAAGAATGGGAAGCGCGCGCATCGTTTGCTATCCTGCTAGCCTCGACTGGTTGGAATCGGAAAGAGTCCGAATTCCTGCCGAGCTGCGCTCTCCTTCTGTTCGTCCAACTCGCCACACGGGGTTGAAGCAGCGCGATGCTTTGAGCGACGACCTACGTCATGCTTCCGGGCATGAAGCAGCGAATTGATACACCTTTGTGGGTGTAGGATGGCCACACCATGGTGTGCCCTGCCTTGTTAGGTTCGGTGATCAAGGCTTCATCTGGTACATCGACCCAGACCCCGTCGTCGGAATCGGCGGCCTTTGGTACGCGCACACGATAGTGCCCGTCGCGGGATTCCCAGTCGGCGTCCTGGACGACGTAACCGTCGGCGAACGAGCAGCAGAGGCCCTTGCCGCTTGCCAGATGCTCAAACCAGTCGCGCAATGGAGAGTCCTTGTAGCGCCCGTCCAGATCGCGCCCGAATGCAGGCAGCGTCACGGCTGCGATAACGACAGCAACGCTGATCGCTCGCAACATGCCCAATACTGGTGGCAGTCGATACTTCCCCATTTCTGCGTCTTCCGGCAACTTCGCGCGACGGCGACGAGCGTCATCAGCAAGAACCACGAGAACCCGCCGATAGTTTGACCGAAACTACCTTCAGCTGGACCTTGCTGCCCTCGGCCGGGATTCTGCGCCGCGACGGTCGAGCGAGGTCAGGGCCTTTGCCGATTCCGAATGATCAGCCTTCCGGCCTCGGCGCTCGTAGTCATCAGCAAGGGCCTTGAGCCGATCCGCCATCGCTTGGTCCGTCATGTTTTTGGCGATCCGGAGCAGAGTCCGCGCCGTGCCCATATATTCCTTGCTCACCATGAAGCGTTCCAGCGCCATCTATTACGATATGGATGTAAGTACGATCGGCCTGCTTCGCGTTCACAACATTGCGAGATAAGGAAAACAGAAGGCCCTCGCCGTCGTCGGTGCGCTCGGCTATCTGCCTGCAGGTAATTTCATCGGGGCTCCCCCCACTCGCGATCAATCTATGAGATGATCGCCACCGTCGTCGCAGACGTTCCCTGGATAGTAACCATCCCCGTACAGGCCGCCGTAACCCGAATGATAGCCACACCAACCCGAGCCGCGTCCGAAATGTGTGGAGTCAATAACCGACAACTCACGACCGCCGCGGTAGTGATACGGCTGATGCTTGGCCATTGCCGGCCCCGCCAACATGAGCGCAAGCATGGCCGTCCCAATCAATCTCAACTTCGTCATGGCACTTTGTCCTTTCCGCGTTCCGACCAAGCCGCACTACCATTCGTGGCTGAACGAGATTCTGTGCGATCGGTGGTTAGTTCAGTTTCCCTGTTTCATCTGCAGGGAGAGGTAAGACTTCGCTGCGGTGACGCCATTAAACATCGATTTAGACATGACAATTGCCATCGAGCGGGCCGCTCGACTCATCGGCGACGCAAGGCAGACGCCCTTGGCATGGTTGCGCCGAAACCCGGGATGCCGACCATTCACCCGTTCAAAGGTGTCGATCATGCGATTTTGGTCGAGGCGGCCCGGCGAAAGCCATCCGGCCGCCCAGGCAAAGAGCCGACCAGCGCTGTTACTGCCATTCCAATCGCACCGAGACGAAATCGCGACGCGCGAATGACTGCCGAAAGGGTATAACGATCCGAACCAGCGCTTGAACTCACATCAGGATTGGACATCAGTCCGCACCGGTTGCCTCTTTTGGTCGCCCAAGTATGATCAAGGGATGAGATCAAACAGATCTTGTGAGAGCTCAACAGCCAGGGTTGAACTCGTCGCGGCGAGATAAGCCATCGTAAACAAGGTCCCAACCAAGACCGCCAACTTGAGGGCAATACCGTCGATCTTGTCGAGAAAGGCAAGGCGCGTCTTATCCTTTGCGCGCGCGCGCCTCGCCAGAAACAGCAGGATTCCAAGCATCATGGCGTAAAAACTCCCTGAGTTGGTCGTGCACGGCCGGTCGAAGTTTGAAAAGCACCACCACGACCTGCGTTCGGGATGGGAATCCGGTCCGGCGCACAGACACCGATCAGCTCCGGGCCGACCTCATCGGCTAGTTTTGCGAGAGCGGATTGGCATTGAGAACGAAGCCCGCGCCGCGAACGCTGCGAATCATCGCCGGCTCGTTCGGGCCATCGACCTTGCGCCGCAGCCGGCCCATGTGAACGTCGACGAGGTTCGTTTGAGGAACGAATTTGTAGTTCCAGACCTCCTGCAGAAGTTTTGCCCGCGTCAGCAGCTTGTCGCTGCGCTCCATCATGTATCGCAGCAGCCGAAATTCCCGTGGCCTCAGATCGATGTTGCGGTCGCCACGTTTGGCGGTTCGATCGAGCAGATTGAGCTCGAGCGGCCCCACGCGCAGGACCGTCTGCGCGTCGGATGGAGCGGCGGCGGTGTCGGCCTCCGGACTCATCGTCGCGGCCGTCAGCGTCGGAGCTGATGACGAGCCGATTCTCCGCGTGGTCGACCCGCGAATCTGGTCGGCGATTTTTCCCAGTGCGCTGCGAAGCAGCGAATGGCTGGTATCCGTGGCAATGGCGCCAAGCAGCGTTTTTGTCGAAGCCTCATCGAGGCTGAACCGGATCTGGATCGGCAAGCCGTCGAGATGGATTTTCAGCTCGGCCACATTATCCCATTCCAGTGGAATCCCCGCGCTGCCATAAGTCGGCTGGGAGTTTTTCGGATGGACCGAGGAAGCGTGGAATTTCACGGGCGCCAGCGCAAAAGTCCCTACCGTGTCGGGCCGTTCGGCCATATCGCGGGCGATGCGTTGATTTCTCATTTTACGTTCCTTCTTCCTGCGGTTCTTTTTGACGGTGAGGCCGATCAAGCCTCGGCCTCACGTCGTGAGCATCAATTCGGCTTCGGAAGTTTTCTTCGCGCGCTTCGGAGCAAGCGCAATCAAGGATTCTCTCGTATGATTTGAAAGATCCATCACTCTCTTGCAATGATCCGCATAGCAGACCTGATCGCAGTAATAGAGCTGCGTTCCCATTTCGCGCAGATAGGAGTTCCCGATTGATTCAGCGCACAGCGCACAGGCGGAATTTCTACAGGGGGTCCTGCCGTTCACCAGAATGAATTTCATATGGCACCTCGCGACACTCGTAACGCTTGTGTGATCGGGAATGTCGAGTGCTTCACGGTCTGTTGGATCTCGTTGACCGGAGCCGCTGACATCGCCTGCTAACGCGCTTGCGAATGCCACTACGATTAATAGTACGGAGGCTTTCGGCTCAATTGTACGCGGGGTGAGCGTGCGCATCGAAAGGGTTCAGCGGACTATACGAACGTTTGTACTGGCTGGCTCCCTGCTCAAACGCGCCTGCCGCCGCCGGCGGCTGCCACAACCCCCTATCGGGCCATAGGCGGAACGAATTGCTGATCCTGCGCCAAAGTGCTTTAATCGGCTGCCCCGGGGGAAACAGGAACGCTCAGGAAGCGTGACCAGGCCATGAATCTCCTGAAAGTGGCATTTCATTTCTCTTCCGGATTTGCTCTCGGCATCCGACAATTCGGAGCTGAATGTGACCTTGCTTGCCGGGTCGGCCGAAGGGCATTGCCATCACAATGCCGGCGCCGGCGCCATCTGCAGCTACGCCGGGCGCAGCTCAACCACGCGGGCGAATAGAATGACCGAGTCCAGCAAACCGTGGCTGGCGAAGCACAGGGTGGTCGCCTATGCCGTTCCGGTCCTGGCGGTCGCCGTTGCTGTCATCATAACTGCACTCATGGCTCGCTTCTTCACGCCCGAGCCTATCGGACTGCTCATGCTCAGCGCCGTGATCGTGACGGCGTGGCTTGCCGACCTTGGTCCGGCATTGTTGGCGATCGCGCTTGCGCTTCTTGCCTTCCAATACAATATCGCGCCGCCGACCAACTTATTTGTCTGGAAGCAGAACTTTCTCGCAGTGGATCCCTCGGAGACGCCGCGTCTGGTGTTGTTTGCCATTGTTTCCTTGTTTGTTTCTTTCGTAATCGCCGCAAAGAGCAAGGCTACAGAAGCCCTGCGGCATTCGCGCGACGAGTTGCAGGCGGCAATCGAGGGTCTGAAGCGGACTGAATCGGCACTGCTGCATACCGAAATGTATCTGACTGAGGCGCAGAGATTGACCCGAACCGGGAGTTTTGGATGGGATGTTTCGACCGGAACGAACTTCTTCTGGTCAGACCAGACCTTCCGGATTTTCGAATTTGATCGAGCGACCAAACCGACCGTCGAACTTGTGCTTCAGCGCGTGCATCCCGAGGATCGCGCCGCCGTGCAGGCGATGGTTGACCGGGTGTCCAACGAAGACAAGGATTTCGAGCATCAATATCGATTGCTGATGCCGGACGGTTCGGTGAAGCATGTCCATGCGATGGCACGCGCTACGAAAGATGAATATGGTCGCGTCGAATTTATCGGCGCGATAACGGATGTGACCGCCACGAAGGAGACCGAGCGCAAATTGCGGCTTAGCGAAGCCTATTTGGCCGAGACACAACATCTTAGTCACACGAGCAGTTGGGCCTGGGATGAGCGCCTGAAGAAATACGCGTACCTGTCTGATGAACTTTATCACCTGTTCGGGGTCGAGCAAGGAAGAGAGTCCGAGTTGGTAAAGACTTATCACAATCGAATACTCCCCGAAGACAAGCTCAGAGTCATCGAGGCGGCTCGACAGGCAATCCGTGACAAGACGGATATCGAAATCGATTTTCGGATCAGGCTTCCGGATGGAACAACGAAACATGTTCATTCGGTCGGACATCCCGTCCTCAATAGCGAGGGGAATTTGATCCAGCTGGTCGGCACAAATGTCGACGTCACCGAACAATACGAAGCAAAGGAAAAGCTGCAAAAGGCTTTTGACGAGATCAAGAGATCCCAGGACCACCTCCGGCTGGTCATCAATACAATTCCAACCCTGGTCTGGCGCGCCAAACCCAACGGCGTCCCGGATTTCCTCAACCAGCCCGCGCTCGACTATACAGGTCTTTCATTGGATCAGGCCGAGTTCGGGTGGCCCCGCGCTTTTCATCCCGAAGACAAGAAGGCTATGTTGTTAAAGTGGAGCGCCATACGGGAGTCGGGAAAGCGAGGCGGACTCGAAGCGCGGCTGCGGCGGTGCGACGGCGAATATCGGTGGTTTCTGTTCGAGGCAAAGCCGCTGCGCGATCAATCGGGCAACATTGTCAATTGGTATGGGTCCGCGACCGATATACAGGACCGCAAGCTGGCCGAGTTCGCGCTCCGGGACAGCGAACAGCGCTTTCGCGATTACGCCGAAACAGCCTCCGACTGGCTCTGGGAAACTGGGCCGGATCATCGGATCACCAATATATCGGAGCACATCAATGCAATTGGCCTTCGGTTTGCTCCTGTGTCCGGTCGGACCCGATGGGAAGTCGCGTCGGATTACGAGACTGAATCCGAAAAATGGCGGCTGCATCGACAGACGCTCGATTCCCATCGCCCGTTCCGTGACTTCGTCTATAGCCTCATCAACGAAAACGGGTCCCAGGTTTACGTCCGATCCAGCGGCAAGCCGGTCTTCGACGTCGAAGGTCGTTTCTTCGGCTATCGCGGCACCGCCACCGATGTCACCGCCTTGATACGCGCGGAGCAAGCCGAGCAGGCTTTGCGCAAGGCGCAGGCGGAGCTCGCTCACGTGACGCGCGTAACCATGCTGGGCGAGTTGACGGCATCCATCGCCCATGAAGTAAACCAGCCGCTTGCTGCCGTTGTTGCCAATGCAGAGGCCTCGCTGCGCTGGCTCAACCGCGAGCAGCCCGATCTTGCCGCTGCGCGCCGGTCGGTGGAATGGGTGATTAACGACGGCTGTCGCGCCAGTGACGTGATCAGGCGTGTTCGGGCGCTCGCAAAGAAATCCGACATGGAAACCGCGCGGCTCGACCTAAATCACGTCGTCAACGAGGCTATTACCCTGGTCGAGCGCGAGTTAATCAAGCATCGGGTCTCGCTGCGAACCGAGCTGGCGCCCGCATTGCCCGAGATTCTTGGCGACCGGGTTCAGCTGCAGCAGGTGATCATCAACCTGCTGATCAATGGTATCGAGGCCATGGCGCCGGTCACCGATCGTCGGCGTGAGCTCCTGATTCGATCCGGCAAGAGCGATACGGACCAGCTGATCCTGAGTATCACCGATAGCGGAATAGGCATTTCCGCCGATAATGCCAATCGGCTGTTCAACGCGTTTTTTACCACCAAATCGAGTGGACTTGGCATGGGGCTGTCGATCTGCCGTTCAATCGTGGAGGCTCACGGCGGACGCATGTCTGCGTCAAACAATGAGGGCCCCGGGGCAACGTTTCAACTTGTCCTGCCCCTGCACAGGGAGGATGTCTAAATGACCCAGCGTCTGAAATCGACGTCTGCGACGACGGACACCGGTGGACCGACCGTGCTGGTCGTGGAAGACGATGAGTCGGTGCGCCGGGCGCTCAGCAACCTCTTCCAGTCGGTCGGCATGGACGTAAAGCTGTTCGGGTCGGCGTCCGAAATGCTGCAAAGCAAGCTTCCTGCGACCGCCAGCTGCCTGGTACTTGACGTCAGACTGCCCGGCTTGAGCGGCCTGGATTTTCAAACCGAGCTTGCCAAGGCCAACATCAACATTCCGATCATCTTCATGAGCGGTCATGGCGATATTCCGATGACTGTGAGAGCCATGAAAGGAGGAGCCGTGGACTTTCTGACCAAGCCGTTCCGCGATCAGGACATGCTCGATGCGGTGGGCGCGGCGATCGAACGCGACCGCAAGCGCCGCGAGACGGAAAGAGTCATGTCGGATTTGCAGACGCGCTTTGAGACCTTAACGCCGCGCGAACGAGAGATCTTTGCTTTTGTCTCGTCCGGGCTGATGAACAAGCAGATAGCCGGCGAACTCGGTCTTGCCGAAATCACCGTGAAGATCCACCGTGGACACATCACGAGAAAAATGGGCGCGAAGTCCCTGGCCGAGTTGGTGAGGCAGGCCGAAGCGCTCGGCATTTCCCGTACCAAGGCCTGACCCATGGTTCCGGGCCGGTGCCCGCCGAGGCAATCGGGGAGCGAGCCGGCGTTGCAATGTCTGCGGCCAATAAACCAAGGTTTGCTACGGCAAAAACCAAAATCGCATCTCGATCAACTTGGGAATATCAAGCCTTCGACCGCGAGTCTGGCTAGACTCGCTGCAATACCGATCCGGCAAGCCTTTGAAACACCCAGGCCGGACGAAAGCCCTGCATGACCGCTTGGGCGTTTCGCGACCTCTTCGGGTACTGCGATCACGCCAGCGGCTTTGCGCAAAATACCTGGGAGGTCGAACTATGAGGCCACGCGGCGCCTTTTCCGATTTGATCACACGGCGGCGACTGCTTGCCACAGCCGCAACAGGCGCGCTTTGGTCGTCAATGGCCAAAGCAGAGCAACTCGCCAACCTGCCGCTGCCTGGAGGTCCTGATGCACGGTCGATCACGACCGCATTCCCGCAGAAGGGCTCGATGATCCTGCAGCGGACACGTCCTCCGCTTCTGGAAACGCCGTTCGAGGTGTTCGACAGGGGCACATTGACTCCGAACGACCAATTCTATGTGCGCTGGCACTGGGCGGATATCCCGACCCACATCGAGACCGACAAGTTCTCGCTCGTCGTGCGCGGTCACGTCAATCAGCCTTTGTCGCTGTCGCTGCAAGATATTCTTGCATTGCCGCGCGTCGAACTGGTCGCCGTGAACCAGTGTTCCGGCAATTCGCGCGGTTTCTTTCAGCCTCGCGTCAGCGGCGGGCAATGGGCAAACGGCGCCATGGGTAATGCACTTTGGACGGGAGTTCGTCTCAACGACGTGCTCGACAAGGCGGGCGTAAAGCCAGGCGCCGTCCAGGTGAGATTCAAGGGAATGGAACAGCCCGTGGTGGAGGACGGCCCGCACTTCATGAAGTCGCTCGAGATCGATCATGCCCGCGACGGCGAGGTGATGATCGCCTATGCCATGAATGGTGAACAGCTGCCGCTGCTGAATGGATTTCCGCTGCGTTTGGTCGTGCCTGGCTGGTATGCGACCTATTGGGTCAAGATGCTGAATGATATCGAGGTGTTGGATCAGCCGGATACAAACTACTGGACGAAGGTCGCCTATACCATTCCCGATACGCCGCACGCCAGCATCGAACCTGGTCAAACAAATGTCAGGACGATTCCGATCAACCGGATGGTCCCCAGATCTTTTGTCACAAATCCCGCGTCCGGCAACACCGTGAAGGCAGCAACACCAGTGACGTTCCGGGGTATCGCATTCGGTGGCGATTGTGGCGTGGAAAAAGTCGACATTTCGATCGACCACGGTCAGACCTGGCGCCAAACCCAACTCGGCAAGGATGAAGGCAAGTACGGATTTCGCAAGTGGGAGACGCAGCTGATATTTCCGGCACAAGGCGAGTACGGTTTTCAGGTCCGCTGCACCAACAGCAACGGAGTATCGCAACCTGACGCGCCAAATTGGAATCCGGCCGGGTTCATGCGCAACGTCGTTGAATCGATTCGTATCGTTGCGATTTGAAGGGGTTTTCAGATGTTTCGCAGCTTGCTTCCGTTGGTCATTGTCTTCGGTGTCGCAGCAACGTCCTCCATTGCAGATGGCGCCAGGCCGATCGAACTTAAGACCACGCAATTCGACTTGCCTGATAGCGACAAGATGTTCCCCGACGGACCAGGTTCGGATGCGATCAACAACAACTGCCTCGCCTGCCACTCCGCCGACATGGTCTTAAACCAGCCGGCGATGTCGAGAAACGCGTGGACGGCCGAAGTCAAGAAGATGATCAACAACTACAAGGCTCCGGTTGCCCCGGAGGATGTCGGGACAATCGTTGAGTATCTCGTGGCCCTCAAGGGCGCAAAATAGGCCTCTGCTTCGGCGCAATTTCCGATCGTCGAAGCGGCGAATCCCACTATCGAGGCAGGATCAGCGCTGTCCAAACCTACGTATTATTTCAAAAACCTGATTTACGGCCCACTCTTAAGTCAGGGGAGCGAGGAAGGTCGCCTTGGAAGTACATGTCATTTCAGTCGTTGACGACGACGCCTCGGTCCGGGCAGCAGCCGATAACCTTCTCAGCTCGCATGGATACATGGTCCATACTTTTGCGTCAGCGGAAGATTTCCTTCGGTCGGCTCGACTGGAAGACACCTCTTTCGTCGTTGCGGATGTGCAAATGCCCGGCATAAGCGGCCTGGACCTTCTGACGGAGGTTCGCAGACGCGGCAATCACACGCCGTTCATTTTTATCACGGCGTTCCCTGATCAGAGCGTCCGAGCCAGGGCCTTGAAGGCGGGAGCCGTCGGTTTGCTTGAAAAGCCGTTTGCGTGTTCGACCCTGATTGACTGCATCGAAGCCGTCTTGAATCGCAAGTAGAGAGAATCTAGTTGGGTCGGCAACGGCAGGCGATCTTTCGATCGCGCCTGTATTCACTTGGCGTGACGCCGGCATACTTGCGATATGCCCTCGTGAATGAACTTGTTTCGCGGAAGCCGATCCGGGCGCCGATCTGTGTCACCGGAAGCGCCGACTGCAGCAGCAGGTCTCGCGCTTGGTTCATCCGACGGACCATGTGGTAGCGATGAGGGGGAATCCCGAAAGAATGCCTGAAGGCGCGTGCAAAATGATACGGACTGAGCTGGGCCAACCTTGCGAGCGCGAGCAGGGAAATTTCTTCGGCGAGATGCTGTTCGATATACGCAACGACCAGTTTCTGCTTTCGCGCGGACAGGCCGCCGCGAATTGGCGTCGTGCCACCACGATTCGTTGTTTCCGGTGACATGATTTCGCTTGGTATGATCAAGGCCATCACAAATGGCGCTGATATGAGCGGCAGTCCTGGCGAGGAATGGGTGACATATACTGGATGCCACCCATCGTCCTTGCGATTTGCATCAGCTTCCAGAGGGACGAAGCGAAGGATCTTCGCCGCCAACTCTCGACGAGTCCCTTCCACTGAAGCCGAAGTCTTCGAGGTTTCGGCCTTCCTCCGTGGTAAGGGAGGGCGCAGTCACCTGATTATAGGCACCGCGGAAGGATTGACTGTGGTAGTTCATGCCTTTCGCGAACACCGGCGTCGCAACGGCGGTGGAAAGAATTATCATGGCAGTCAGTGTCTTGATCTTGGTCATCGGTTCTCTCCATACGGATTTGTCGGCGCCATCGCGCCTGATGCCGATGTAAGTCCGCCAGTTCTCATCACCATTAAATTGGAGTTCATGCGATCTGGCCCGGCTCACGCGGGCGTGTGTTCGGCCCGCGCCAATTGCGCGGATCAAGCCTTGTTTCCGTGAGCTTCCGCGATCCGCCAGGGAGATTTCGAACGCAGCAAGCCGGGACAAGCGGGAATTCGGCCGCGTCACCATCTTTGCAAGCATATCGATTGCAAACGAATGCAGCGCATGCGCTGCTCATTAGGTGTTGTCATGTCCAATTCCGAATCAAGCAAGCGGGACGACCAACCCGCTCCTCTTTCCGCCTCGGCCACCGAGCCTCGAGTCGACTCCCCTTCCCTTCTCCCACCGATCATGGGCGAAATAGGTTTCATTGGGCTTGGCCGCATGGGCACTGCGATGGCCGCAAACCTCGCGGCAGCCAGGCGGCCGGTGATCGCCTATGTCCGTCGCAAAGATCAGATCGCCGAACTCAAGTCGCTCGGCATCGGGGCTACGACAGATATGGGTGACCTGCTCGACTGCCAGCTCGTCATCAGCATGTTGCCCGACGACGACGCGGTGCGCCAAGTCGTGCTTGGCAGCAGGGACGGTCGACTTGACGGACTTGCCGACGGCCTGATGCCCGGAGCGATCCATCTGTCCATGAGCACGATCAGCACTGCGTGCGCCTCGCAGCTGTCGGCAGAGCACGCGCGGCATCAGCAAGGCTACGTCGCAGCGCCGGTCTTCGGTAACCCCGATGCCGCCAAGGCGCGGCAACTGTTCATTGTCACGGCCGGGGCTCCAGCCGATTTGGTGCGGTGCCAGCCGATCTTCGACTGTCTTGGGCAGAGGACTTTTGTAGTCGGGGCCGATCCGCAGGAAGCAAATCTGATCAAGCTGCTCGGCAACATGATGACCGCAACCGCGCTCGAGATGCTCGCGGAAGCCATCGCGGTAATACGAAAGCGCGGACTGGATCCGCGACCCTTCATCGAGATCATGACGAGCACGATGTTCAGCGGCAGGGCGCACAGGATCTACGGCGACAAGATAGTGCGGCAGGCTTATGCGCCCGGTTTCATGTTGCCTCTCGTGCTCAAGGACGTTCGCCTGGCGCTTGCGGAAGCCGAGAAGGCAGGTACGCCGATGCCATCGGTGGGCGTGGTGCGAGATCGGCTGATCACCGCGATTGCACGCGGTTACGGCGATCTCGACTGGGCCGTCCTCGGCCAAATCGCGGCGGAGGAAGCCGGCCTTCTCCCGCTGGCACAACCGCTGCCCAAGTGAGGCTGGGGGTTCTGAAGATGAATCTCCCAAAGACAGAATTCCGCCATCAGCGATCGCGTCACTCTTGCCGACAGGATTGTTCGATCAAATCCGGCTAGGTCGCCGCGATCGCTGCCGGCACCTTGGCGGCAAAGTTCCTTGTCGCCTTTCTCACCTTCTCAAACGCGCGCACTTCAATTTGCCGGATGCGCTCGCGCGACACGTTGAATTTCTCCGCGAGTTGTTCGAGCGTCTCGGGTACGTCGGCCAGGTGCCGCGCCTCGAAAATCTGCCGTTCACGCCCGTTCAGCACCTCGATTGCGTTTGTCAGTGCGCTGAGCCGGCGTTCCTTTTCGTCCTGTTCGACCACGATGGTCTCAGGCGACGGCGAGTCATCGACGAGCCGATCCTGCCATTCGCCGGTCTCGCCGTCCTCGTGAAGCGGCACGTTAATCGATCTGTCTCCCACGATGCGGCGGTTCATCTCGACGACCTCCTGATCCGCAACGTCGAGGTCTTTCGCTATCAAGGCGACGTGTTCGGGATGCAGGTCGCCGCTTTCCAGGGCGGCAATCCTGTTCTTGGCCGAGCGCAGCTTGAAAAAGAGCTTTCTCTGGGCTGCCGTGGTTCCAATCTTCACCAGCGACCAGGAACGCAGGACATAATCCTGGATGGATGCCTTGATCCACCACATCGCATAGGTGGAAAACCGAACACCCCTCTCGGGCTCAAAGCGGTTCAACGCATGCATCAATCCTACATTGCCTTCGGAGATGATCTCCGCCATCGGAAGGCCATAGCCGCGGTAACCCATCGCTATTTTGGCGGCAAGCCGCAAATGGCTTGTAACGAGCCGATCGGCCGCTTGACGGTCACCTTGCTCGCGCCAGCGCTTGGCGAGCGCATACTCCTGGTCCCTCCCGAGGACCGGGAAGCGGCGAATATCGGTGAGATAATCCTTGCTGGCTCGGCCATTAGCGGCAAACGCCAGTTGGCGCCCGCTTCGAGTTGTGATCTCCCGGAATTGTCCCTCGATACCCATGTCAATCGCTCCGACCTGCAAGAATCTGGTTTTCGCTTCAAACGGTGAATGCATCTCTAGAAATAAGAGATTTGATCCCGGCGCCATTAAATTGAGGGTTATGAAGCTAACTTCGAATTCGACCGGCAGGCCCCCCGAAAATCACGGATCAGCGATCGAACTCTTTTCCTTGAGCCAAACGGCGACGACCGGAAGGCGCATGGCTGCGCTCGACATCACGCGCTGTCCCACACCGGACCGCGCGCGTGATGTCTGAAGCTTTATTTAATGGTTCGCCCAGCGCCTCTGCTTAGGTAGCGCCTGTCCACTCTGAACACCGCGCAATCGGGCGCGACGTTGCCCCCCGCAGCGCATCAAATCAACGGAGACAGAGAATGCGAAAGACAATTCTGTCGGCTCTCGGCGTTTTGCTGATTGCCGGATCGGCGGCCCAAATTACCCCAGCGTTCGCGCGTCATGTTGGCCATGCACCGACAGCTTCAAACGAAACGATCCGCAATGCCTATGATTCTGCCAATGGCGCCGCGGGCTGGTGCAGCCAGGAGCCCGGAAACCCCTATAACCCGAACACCGATTACCAGGCATGGTCCGCCTGGCGTGCGCTCGGGGCCTGGGATAGTCGCAACGACTGCCAGTGAGGCGATTGCTCTGCAAAGGCAGCGCTTGATCGAGCTACGAGAAAGGGCGGCCGCAAGCCGCCCTTTTGTTTTGCCTCGGATAGAGGCAATCATCTGAATTCACGACACCTCATTTTCCGGAATGGGGCCAGTGTCACTTGGACGCTGTCCCATCTCCGGCGAGCTTCAAAGCTCGATCAAGATGGTCAACGATCTTTGGCAAGGTCGCCCGCGCAAATTGCTTCAGGTCCGGATCGCTGCCATTCAGGATCTCGTTCCGGAACAACGC
>Ga0070709_10000919_pt1 | contig 16307 bp, 11 predicted proteins | sample LARL51metaG_FD_65449 | JGI IMG/M metagenome (GOLD analysis project Ga0070709, IMG submission 65449) | Corn, switchgrass and miscanthus rhizosphere microbial communities from Kellogg Biological Station, Michigan, USA - LAR L5-1 metaG | ecosystem: Host-associated > Plants > Roots > Rhizosphere ...
ACTCGCTCGGCGGCCAGCTCGTGCTCGGATATGCGCTGACCTGGCCCGACGCGGTTCAGGATCTGATCCTCGAAGCGCCGGCCGGTCTCGAGGACTATCCTCGCGAGGTCCTCATAGCGCCTGGAAAGAAGGCTCCCCTGTTCGACCCGGCGTTTGCGCGGGATTTCGACAAGTGGAAGCAGACCTGGGATCAGACCGGCATTCTTTCCGCTGAGCTGGGGCGAACCGAGCAGGGCGTTCGCGACTTCTTCTATTTCAAGAAGCGCGATCCGGTGACCGGCGCTGTTTCTCGCAGCCAAAGCGGATATTTCATGAACGATAGCGAGTACGCCCGCTTCCATACCGAGCAACGGGTCGGGCTCATTAAGGGCAATCCCAAGGAGCTCGAGCAGTGGGCCAACGTCTTCATCTTCGACATTTACACGATGGTCGCTGAACTCCAGCAGGACGACCCCAAGAACCTTTACAGGAGGCTGACGCAGATCAATGTGCCGATTTTTCTCGCCTTCGGCGACAAGGAGCCCTTCATCCCAGGCACGTCCCTCAACGGACTGAAGGATCTCGGTCGGGATGTCATCACACCGTTCATGGTGCGGATGACGAACGTGGGCAACCGTCCGGTGCTCAAGATCTATCCGGACACGGGGCATTTCATCCACACCGACAATCCCGTGGAATTTGCCGCTGACATGGTGGATTTCATCACCCTCGGGAGAGTGGAAAACGAATCGCCGCGGGTGGTCGACAGGTTGATCAATGGCGCGACTACGCAGGTGGCGGTTGCGCCAACGCCTCCCGGGTCATCGCCGACAGCCGGATTAAACAAATAGGCTTGGTCAGAATGCCACGAATAAAGGCAGGTGAAGTCTATCTCGGCTGGCGAGAATGGGGCGACGGCGACGTCACCGTCGTCTTCATCCACGGCAATCTTGCTTGCAAAGAATGGATTGACCTCGCCGCACCGCTATTCCCCAGCGACGTGCGTGTGATCGGGATCGACTGGCGCGGTTGCGGCGAAAGCGACCGTCCGTTTTCCAGTCCTGATTTCGTGAACTATTCGATGCAACAACACGCGCTCGATATGCTGGCGGCGCTCGATGCACTGCAGCTTCCGTTTTGCCATTTGGCAACGCATTCCACCGGTGGGATCATCGCGGCCCGAATGCTTCTGATGCAGCCGAAACGCTTCGGAAGGGTATTCGCACTTGATCCTGTCACTCCGCTCGGCCTTTCCTTCAACGCCGACCAGATCGGCCTTTTTCGTTCCATGATGGTGAGCAGGGAGGTTACGCGCGCGGCGATGGCGACAGCCGCGCCTACATTATTTGTACCTGAGAGTCTTGCTCCAGACTCAGTGCCGCAGTTTCGCCAGGGTATCGGCGAGCTGCAAGCCTTCTATGAACGACTGCTTGAACAGACTTTTGGCGTCGCAGAGGGCGTCTGGCTGGGCACCCCGTTCAATCTAAACCTCGAACGGGAGAGTGGCGAACTTGAGTGGCGCATGCCGGAAATTACGCATCCTCATCTGGTGCTTTGGGGCGAGAAAGACGGCTGGATTCCTCCAGCCGATCTCCGGACTATGGCGGCCGCGATGCCGAATTGCCGGCTGGTGATCGTGCCCGGAATTGGACATTCGATGAATCTCGAACTGCCGACACTCTACGCTGGATATTTTGGCGCGTGGTTCGGCGGCCTCTCTGGAGCCTCGGGCCGAGGTCCCTTTTGAGTTATTGCGGGAGATAATCGAGCTTCCGGCCTCGGTCAGTTTCGTTAGGCGTCCGAGCTCGGGTCACTCGTCGATTGCCTGTTCAAAAACCTGCGTTGGAGTTCCTTGTCGCACTGCTGCGAACTTGTCGAGCGGAAGTGACGTGCTCACCGTCAGGACGCTGGAATCGACAACCTCCAGCAGGAGCTTTTGTCCCGACTCCATTTCAGTGATCAGCTTTGGATCCACGATATCGGCGGCGATGCAGGTGTTGGTCAGGCACCACACATAGGGGAATTTATACGACGTCCCCTGATCGATGGTGATTTTGACGCCGGCCTGCAGGTACAGGCCCACGGGCAGGAAAAGTTGCAGACGCGCGGCTCCCTCTCCCTCGCGCTCGATCAGGTCGATCCGGACGGCGGATTGCCCCGTTGCGAACGTGCCGCTGATCGTCGTCCGACAAACCATGTTTGTTCCGGGCGTCTTGAAGCAGAACTTGCGCCAATCGGAATATTTGATCTCTCTCGCCATACGCTGGCCGCGCGGCGCGAACTCTTGGCCAGCAGGCTTCTCGTTAGGCTTGGTGCCGCCAGTTTGCGAAGACTGCTGTCCGTAGGTCGGCTCCCAGCCGCCATACAGCAGTAGAACAAGCACGCCTGTTGAGAAGGAGATCGATGAGGAACGAAATCGGGGGAACGGCTGCTCGATCATGTCCGGTCTCCATCAAACTTGCGTTGCGGTTATTGGCGCTTATCAAGAAACTGGCTCACCAGGGGCGCCCACAACGGGATGGCGTCGGCTGAACCGATCAGGAAGTGCCCGTCATTTCCGAAAGGCGGAAGCATGTGATATTCAGCACTGCCTCCTGCGCCGGTGTACGCGTCATGCATTTTCTTCGATAAGGCCGGTCCGAAAAACGTATCGTTCTCTGCATAGATCCAGAGCATGGGGACACGGGCGGTCCGTCCGAACTCACCTGTTGCCTCAACCAGCTTGTCGGGTGCGCAATTGTTATTCGACTTGCCGCCGACGCGTCCGCCACGTCCGGCCGCAAAAGTAATGATTGCCTTGACCGAGGGAAGGTTCCGGCTGGATAGCGCGATCGCTGCCCAGCCGCCCGCAGACTGGCCGACCACGACGACGTTGTCGGGCAGGGTCACCTTCTGATCGGCCATGTACTCGATGATCCATTTGTCGATCAACGCGACGGCGAGGCCCGCGTCCTTGAAATTTGGGTTGTCGCAGTTGCCGATCTTGGAAAAGAAAGGTCCATATAACCCGCGTTCAGGAACATCGAGAGCCGCAGCACCGTATCCCGAACCCGTCGGCGCAACGACCAGGTAGCCCCTGCGGGCGAACCACATTGCAGCGTCTCTGAACTCGACGATGGGGAAGAAGCTGCGTTCTTGCTGATTGAGGGAAACGCCATGGTTCATGACCACGAGTGGAAACGGGCCATCGCCAACGGGGCGAACCACGTATGCGATGGTGGGCAATGTGACAGGGATCGCCCAAACCTCCTCCCGGATGGCTCGATTTGTAGGCTGTTCGTCAGCAAAGGCCGCAATCGTCAAGACCGGGATAACGGCCGTGTAGAAGACGAGAGCACGCAGCAGATGTCGAAGCATGGCGTTCGTCCGGTACTTGCCGCAAGCGGCGGTCGAGAAACTGTCAATAACCTAAACGCTTTCCTCACGGCGGCCAGGGACGTTGATCTGAATCAAGAGATACCGATCATAGCGTCATCCCGCATGGGTAATCGTGACGATGACCGGCCCAAGGATGGTCAGGAGTACGTTTCCGACCGCATAGGGCACCGCGACCCCGAGTACTGGGGTCTGACTGTCAGCTCGTTCGCAGCTCCCCGCGACGGCCGCATCCACCGTCATCGCTCCCGCGAGCGCGCCACAAATGATCACTGGATTCAGGCGCAGGATGCGATGCGCCACGATGGTCGCGATCGTCAGGGGAACAAGCGTAACGACGATGCCCAAAGAGAGAAGCAGCAGGCCGTGGGATTGAATGGCCGCAATCGCTGCTGGGCCGTTTGCGAGTCCGATTGCCGCGATGAATCCGCCGAGACCGATGTCGCTTAGTGTTTGCTGCGCGGCCGGAGGGAAGCTTCCGACGGTCGGCCGCCGCGTACGCAGCCAGCCGCAGATCAGTCCCAAGACCAGGGTGCCGCCGGCGCCGCCCAGCGTCACAGCGAAAGATCCGACCTTAAAACTAGGCAATCCTATCAGCAGGCCTGCCGCAATTCCCGCCGCGAGGAAGGCGATATCAGTCCGGTCACCATAGCGCAGCACCTGACCGACCTCCGCCGCGGCGCGTTCGACATCGCGCGTCGTACCGACCAATGTCATGACGTCGCCGACATAGATCGTTGTTTCCGGCGTGAGCGGAACTTCCTGTCCTCTGCGTGTCAAATCCCGCAGAAATACGCCGCGCGCGGCATCGCCGACCCGATCAGCGATTTCGCTCAAGGTGCGGCCGTGCAGCTCATTATTTGTGACAAGGACGCCAATTGCGTCGCCCAAGATCTCCCGTAGCACCTCCGCGCCTTCGATCTCCGGGCCGATCGAAGTACCGGCCTTGATGAGGGCCGATGCCGGTCCGGCGAGAACGACCTCATCGCCGCTTTCGAGGACCGTCTGTCGTTTCGATTCGACGTCGTTGCCTCGGCGGACAATACGTCCGAAGACGACGCGATGACCGATGCGCTCTTCGATTGCGCCGACCGTCTGCCCTGCGGCGGCGCCGCCGACCCGATAGGCTCGCGCCTTGAATTTCTGGTAACCCAGGCTTCGGGCCTCGCGAGCTTTGCCTTTGCCGCCGGAAAGAGTCGCCTCCAGCTTGACGGCTTCTTCCTTGAGGTCAACGCCCATCAACCAGGGCGCCGCAAAGGGCACGAACAGCAGCGTCAGGATGTAACCAAGGATGTAGGTGACGGCATAACCCGCCGCGATATTGGCTTGCTGCTGTCGTAAGACATCATCCGTAAGCCCGAGTTGTGCCAGCGCACTCGACGCCGTCCCAATCATGGATGACTGGGTGAGACTACCGGACGCAAGACCGGCAGCCGTGCCGGGATCCAGCTGAAAGGCGAAGGCGAAAACGAGGACTAGGGTCAGGCCGGTGGCGCTGACAACCAGGGCAACGGCAACCTGTGACAGCGTGCGAAGGCTCAGCGAAGCAAAGAATTCAGGTCCAGATTTATACCCGATCGTGAAGACGAACAAGCTGAAGAATATAGACTTGAACAATGGAGGGATCACAAAGTTTCCGAGTAGTCCAAGCAGCACGGCCGCGACCAGCGTGCAGGCTGTAGCGCCTACCGAAAATCCCTTGAACTGGAGTCGCCCAAAGAGCGTTCCAAGTGCGATTGCGAGAAGCAGGAAAATCTCTGGCGCGGTCGAGATGACCCATCTGATGGTGTCCATGGCGCGATCCTCAGGCCCAGAAGCAAGGTTGGATCGACCCCATTCGAGTTCATTGATCCAAGTCAAGCCGGCATCCTCCGCCGGGATCATCGGCGATCTGTCTTTCTTTCTGTCCAAGCTATCGCCCAACGGAGTTCTATCGTGTCGATCCCGCACCGCCATATCCGTTTCCCCGAGGGGAGACGCTGCTGATCGTTAGCCTGCTGGCGCTGACCGGCGGATATCTCGATGCGTGCACCTGGATCGTTTATCGGGCCTTTGCCAATGCGCGGTCTGCCAATCTGGTGTTTCTATGTGACCGGCGGAGCTCTTCGTCGCCGCCTTCCAGACGGAAGCTTCTTAAGCGAAGGATAGAGCTAAAGCTCCGTGGTGGCGACGAGCAATTTTCGCTACCTTATCGAAGGCCCGTCCGCCGGAAGTCCGGAGGTGAGGTCGTTTCGCCGGCCTTACGCGTTTGGAGCATGCGCATCGCTTTCGGTATGGGAGCCGCCGGGGGCGCGGTCATGACGGAAGTGATGCGTGCCCGCAGCCACGCCGTTCCCGTGGCACTGCTCGTGCTCGCGTTGTTGCTTTGCGCTGAACTGAATGCCCGCCGGGCAGTAGCGGTCGTCGTGTATGTGGGGGACTTGATTTAAATCAAGACTCGGTCCGAGCGCAGCCGACTAGGTCTGTTCAACCGTAAATCGCAGGTTGGGAGGGCCGCCATGGCGCAGCAAGCTCAGGAACGTCGGATTGATCAATTCTTTTCCGGACCCGGCGCACGGGCGGACGAATGGCGCGGATTGGTTCAGGCGGCGAAGGCGTGGTCGAACGGGTCAGGAGACCGCGCCGGTTTCGAGGAAAAACTTTCTCAGCTGGCGATCACCGAAGAATATCATGCCTATCCCGGTCTCCGCCTGATGGCGGCCCTGACCGAGCGCGCGGCCGCGGGCGATGCGGCAGGCACGCTCGCGCTCGCGATGCGCATCACGCAGTCGCTGCAGACGCGCTCGTTCCGCCAGCATGTCGGCGATTGGGATGCGCATGCGGAGGCCGACGCTGATGTGCCGGATCTGCTGCCGCCTGGATTTGGCGAGAGCAGCGCGCGGCGGCCCTATTTCGAGACCCTGATTGTCACCGGCATCCCTGCGACGAATTGGTCCAACCTTGCAGCCGAATGGCGGAGGCTGCGTCGCCCGGTAGATGCTTTCATCTATGAGCCAGTGTTTGCTGGCAGTTTTGAGGATGCATTCTGTGCCGCGATGCTCAATCCTGATCTTGGTGCCGTCATCGTCAACGAAGGCTTTGCCCAGCACTCCCGGCACGACGCGCCGGTGTTGCGCTCCCTGATGGCATCGATGGAAAGCCAGGACATGTCGGACTCTGCGCTGGCGCTGGCGCGCACGTTGAAACGCATTCGCCCAGAGCTCGACGTCTATCTGGTCTCGAACCGGAACGTGGAGGAGCTGGCGGGCAATCCCGAGGCCGATGTCGTTCGCCGCATCTTCTACTCGGTGGAGGAACTGCTCGAGCTGCATCTTGCGATCCTGGAAGGCATTCAGGATCGCTTCGAAACGCCGTTCTTCGACAATCTCAAAAAATACGCCCAGCGGCCGATCGGAACGTTCCACGCGCTCCCCATCGCCCGCGGCAAGTCAGTCTTCAGGTCTGACTGGATTCGCGACATGGGCGAATTCTACGGTCCAAACCTCTTCCTCGCCGAGAGTAGCGCGACCACCGGTGGACTGGACAGCCTGCTCGAGCCGACCGGCAACATCAAGAAGGCTCAGGAAAAAGCCGCGCGCGCCTTCGGGGCCGATCAGGTCTTCTTTGTTACCAATGGCACGTCGACGTCGAACAAGATGGCGGTCCAGGCATTGATCGGTCCGGGCGATATCGTGATCGTCGACCGCAACTGTCACAAATCACATCACTACGGCATGGTGCTGGCGGGTGCGCAGCCACTTTACGTCGAAGCCTTCCCAATGACGGAATACTCGATGTATGGCGCAGTGCCGCTCAAGACCATTAAGCAGGCGTTGCTGAACCTGAAAGCCGACAACCGGCTTGACCGAGTCAAGATGGTCGACCTGACCAACTGCACCTTCGACGGCCACATCTACAACACCCGTCGGGTGATGGAGGAGTGTCTGGCAATTAAGCCCGACCTGATCTTCCTGTGGGATGAAGCCTGGTTCGGCTTCGCGCGCTTCTCGCCGTTCCTACGACCGCGCACCGCGATGGGCGCCGCCAACGACATCGAGACGTGGATGCACGATCCCAAATCGGTCGAGGTCTATGAGAAACATCGTGCCGAACTCGGCGATAATCCGTCCAACGACGTCTTGCTGAACACCCGGCTGCTACCGGATCCACGGCAGATCCGGCTGCGCGTCTACCAGACCAACTCCACCCACAAATCGATGTCGGCAATCCGGCAGGGCTCGATGCTGTTCGTCAAGGATGTCGAATTCCACACGGTTGAACAGCAGTTCAAGGAGGCGGTGTTTACCCATGCCTCGACCAGCCCCAACCAGCAGCTGATCGCGAGCCTCGATGTCGCGCGCCGACAGATGGAGCTGGAAGGATATGGACTGGTCGCCAACGCCATCGAGATCGCCTTCGCGATCCGCAAGGCGGTTGCGGCCAATCGGCTGATCTCGAAATATTTCAGCGTGCTCGGCGCCGACAAGATGGTTCCGGCGGAATTCCGTTCCAGCGGCTTCACCGACTTCCTGTCCGAGGGCGTCAACTGGGGACAGGTTTTACACAGCCTGAAGGAGGACGAGTTCTGCCTCGATCCAACACGCCTTACGCTGGTTTGCGGCACTGCCGGCTTCGATGGAACGCAGTTCAAGGGAATCCTCGCCAACCGCTACGGGATTCAGGTCAACAAGACCTCGCGCAATTCCGTGCTGATCCAGTCCAACATCAACAATACCCGCAGCGATGTCGCTCATCTGATCCGTGTGCTGGCCGAGGTCAGCGGCGAGATCGAGCGCGATCTGAGCCAGGGAGGCGTCAACGCCGTCAGCGCGTTCGCCGCGCGCGTAAAGAGCCTGATGACGGATGTGCCTGATTTACCGAACTTCTCGCACTTCCATGATGGCTTCCGCGGTGATGCCGGAGACAGGACCAACGAAGGCGACATCCGCAGCGGCTTCTATGCTGCCTACAATGAAGCCGGATGCGAGCACATCCGCCTGAACGATCCGGAAATCGATCGCCGCTTGAAGAACGGCCCTGATCTGGTCTCGGCGAACTTCGTCATTCCCTATCCTCCCGGCTTCCCGATCATGGTGCCCGGACAGGTCATCACGCAAGAAACCATCGATTTCATGCGCAAGCTCGATGTGAAGGAGATCCATGGCTACGACGCCAGAGAGGGCTTGAAGCTCGTGCGCCCGGAGGCGTTGGCGAAGCTCGGCGACAGTCATTCGCGGCCGCACGGGATCAAGGCCGCTGCCGAATAGCGGGACCATCAATGGGGAGGACGACATCATGATTGATTGGTTCGTGCAAACGCTTCGCAGCTATCCCGAGATAGCGATCTTCCTGTCATTGGCCCTCGGCTATTACTTCGGCTCGTTCACCTATAAGGGCCTTGGCCTTGGAGCGGTGACCGCGACACTGATTGCGGCGGTCATCATCGGCCAGCTTGATATCAAGATAGGCAGTCCACTCAAGCCGGTCTTCTTCCTGATGTTCCTGTTCGCCATCGGTTATGGCGTTGGACCGCAATTCGTGCGCGGCATCGCGCAGGACGGAATTCCGCAAGCACTGTTTGCCGTCGTGGTGTGTTTCTTCTGTCTGGGAGCGGCCTATTTGGGCGCGAAACTCGCGGGTTATAGCGTCGGCTCGGCTGCTGGGCTCTATGCCGGATCGCAGACGATCTCCGCGTCGATGGGCTTGGCGACCGATGCGATCAACCGCATTGGTATGTCGCCCGAAGAGACCAGGAAGACATTGGATGCGATGCCGGTGGCCTACGCCGTCACGTATATTTTCGGAACCATCGGATCCGCAATTGTTCTGGCGCTGATTGGCCCGGCGCTCCTTGGCATTGACCTCGAGGCGGCGTGCAAGCGATATGAGGAGAGGCACGGGGGCAAGAGGCAGGCCGGCGGACCGGGCACGGCCTGGTACCAGTTCGAGTTGCGTGCATATCGCGTGCGCGCGGGGGGACAGATCGTCGGCAAGACGGTGCAGCAAGCCGAGGCGTTGCTGCCCGAGCAACGGGTGTTCATCCAACGGATACGCCGTGGCGAGACCCTCATAGATGCGACGGCCGATACCGTCATTCGCGAAGGAGATATCGTGGCTCTGGCTGGCCGGCGTGAGGTGTTGGTCGAATTGATCGGCGGCAAGGCGGAGGAAGTCAACGATCGCGAACTGCTAGCGGTGCCCGTCGAAGGTCTCGACGTCTACGTAACCAATAAGGATGTCGACGGAAAAACATTGGCCGAGTTGGCCAATTTGCCAGGCGCGCGCGGCGTGTTCCTGCGAAAGATTGTCCGTGGAGCGACCGCGACCAACATTCCCATTTTGGCAGACACGCAGTTGCAGCGGGGGGATATCGCTACCATCGTCGGACGAACCCCGGACGTAGCGGCCGGCACGAAGATGCTGGGTTATCCGGACCGGGCGACCGACGTGGCGGACGTGGCATTTATTGGCGGGGCGATCACAATCGGAGCGCTGCTCGGTGCGCTGGTCTACAAGGTCGGTAGTGTGCCGCTTACGCTTTCCACCTCCGGCGGCGTATTGATCGCCGGTCTCTTCTTCGGATGGTTGCGTTCCGTGCGTCCGACCTTTGGTCGGATTCCGTCGTCGACTGTCTGGTTCATGAACTCCGTTGGCCTGAACGTGTTCATCGCGGTGGTCGGCCTTTCGTCCGGGCCAAGCTTTGTCGCCGGACTGCAACAGCTCGGATTCAGCCTGTTTCTTTGGGGCGTGGCCGTCACGACGGTGCCGCTGATATTGGCGATGTACGTGGGCAAGTACCTATTCCGGTTTGACGATGCCATTGTGTTAGGTGCTTGCTCCGGTGCGCGCACCACGACAGCCTCGCTCGGCATGATCAACGACCGTGCCAAGAGTCAGATTCCCGGTCTCGGCTATACCGTTACCTACGCGGTCGGCAACACGCTGCTGACCGTCTGGGGAATGGTGCTCGTCATGCTGCTGACCTAGCGCCTTGAAAATCGTCCTTAGCACGTATCCGAAAGCGCGTGCTGGGGCAGTTCCTCTCTGTGACGATCCAACCGCGGTATCCCGGAAGAAAACAGGAGCAAGTCATGGCCGACCTTATGACGCTAAGGAAGTTTGAGGCTCTAAGTCCTTTCGAGATCAAGGACGAACTGATCAATCTTGCGAAAGCAACATCCAAGACGACCCAATCCGCCTTCCTCAACGCTGGTCGCGGCAATCCAAACTGGATCGCCACCACGCCTCGCGAGGGATTTTTTCTGCTTGGACAGTTCGCGCTGACCGAGAGCACGCGCGTGATGGCACACCCAGCCGGAATCGGCGGCATGCCCCAAGCCAGTGGCATTGCGGACCGGTTCGAGGGCTGGCTCAAGAAGCATACGGATATGCCCGGCGCCGGCTTCCTTTCAGCGATGACCAAGTTCGCCGTCGAGAAATTCGGCTTTGACGGAGATGCTTTCGTCCACGAACTCGTCGACTCGATCATTGGCGACAATTACCCGGTCCCGGATCGCATGTTGGTCCACAACGAACGGATCGTGCAGGAGTATCTCCAGTGGGCGATGTGCGGCCAGCCCCAACCAGCCGGTAAGTTCGATCTTTATGCCGTCGAGGGCGGAACGGCCGCGATGTGCTACATCTTCAAATCGCTGAAGGCCAATCGGCTTTTGCACCCCGGCGACACGATCGCGCTCGGCACGCCGATCTTCACGCCCTATCTCGAGATGACGCACCTCGAGGACTACGACCTCAAGGTCGTGCACGTCAGAGCACCCCAGGAGAACCGCTTCCAGTACACCGACGAAGAAATCGGGAAGCTCGAGGACCCCAAGATCAAGGCCTTCTTCATCGTCAATCCCGGCAATCCGACCGGCATGGCGATCAGCAAGGAAACCATCGGCAAGATCACAAAACTGGTGAAGACCAAGCGTCCCGACCTGATGTTGCTGACCGACGACGTTTACGGAACCTTCGTCGATGATTTCCGCTCTCTGCTCGGCGAATTGCCGCAGAACACGATCGGCGTCTATTCCTACTCGAAGTACTTTGGCTGCACCGGATGGCGGCTTGGTGTCATCGCGGTGCACGAGGACAACATTTTCGACAAGATGATCGCCAAGCTGCCGGCGGCCGACGTTAAGGCGCTCGACAAGCGCTACGGCGCACTTACGCTGGAGCCGCGCAAGATCAAGTTCATCGATCGCATCGTCGCCGACAGTCGCGACGTGGCGTTGAACCATACCGCCGGACTGTCTCTGCCGCAGCAGGTTATGATGAGTCTCTTCTCGCTCTCCGAGATGATGGATACGGAGAAGCGTTACCAGGCGGCCTGCAAGGAGATCGTCAATCGGCGCGTCTGGACGATGATTGACAGCATCGGCCTGCAACTCTCGGCCAATCCGAATTATGACGCCTACTACGGCTTGATCGATTTTGAGTTCTGGGCGCGGAAGAATATCGGAGACGAGGCCGTTGAATACCTGAAGAAGAACATCCATCCGCTCGATCTCGCCTTCCGCCTTGCCGAGGCGTACGGAATCGTTCTCCTGAACGGCGGCGGTTTCGAAGCACCCAATTGGTCTCTTCGCGTATCCCTGGCCAATCTGCCGGACGAAGCATACGAGCAAATCGGACGAGGCGTACGCCTGATCGCCCGTGGCTACAGAGACATGTATGAGGCATCAAAGCTCGTCGCGGCAAAGTGAACGAAGGAACGGACGTGAATGACGTCTCGGAACAAGGTAGTCGCTTCAGGAAACGGAAATGAGTCAAGGAGAGAACTGTGAGAAAGCGTTCAATGCGGATTATTCAACTGGTCTTGGTTGGGTTGCTCATGTCTGGTATGGCAACGACTGCGCGAGCGGAGAGCGGCGCTGTTCGTGTCGTCTTCACTAAGGGAGGGTTCATCGTAGGTGTCGGCGGCGGGCACGGCGTCCTCACGTTCCGCCGTCATAACTATCCATTCAGGGTTTCCGGAATGAGCGTCGGTGCCACGATCGGAGCCTCCACCACCAACCTGGTTGGGCGTGCCTTGAACATCCACAGTCCGGGCGACATTGCCGGCAGCTACAGTGCCATTGGCGCGGGTGGTGCCCTGGCTGCCGGCGCTGGTGGCGTGCAACTGCAAAACGAAAAGGGAGTCATTCTGCAGCTGCGTGGCGCCAAGGTCGGCGTCGAACTGTCGGCTGCGGTGGGTGGTGTACAAATCGCGCTTGAGTGATTTCGTATAGCTGAGATCTGGACAGCTCATCGAACGAGGCACCTCGCCGGGAACGGCCTCGGCGTTCAGCGTGCGGGATCGTCCCCTTGATCCAGATCAAGCGTTCGGGCCGTGATGCAATTTCACTTTGAGCTTAGCGCCTGGCTGAGCGCAGAGCCCACCGGGAGGTGGCATGAAACGGTCACTCAAGTTCGCAATAGCTGCCATGATGCTGATGGGTTTGCGGCTCTGTGGCCGGTTCTGAATCTCGATTGCTAGATGGCGTTCAACCCTGACGAGGACCTGTCCTGTGATGATCACCATACCTGAGTTGGTGGCCCAGGCGTTGGGCTCATTCCTGAACGCAGAAACGAGACTCCGGTTTGGTGCTTCGCAGGCGTGGGTCGCAGAGCTTCTCCCTTACGCGGCAAAGCTTACCTTGGAATGTATCGGCAACAGCGATGCGCTCTATCATAACATAGAGCATTCGTTGCTCGTTACCCTGGTCGGCCACGACATATTGGTTGGCAGGCAGCTACAGCGTCAAACGACGGCCAACGACTACGCCAATTTCATCCTCGCTTGCCTTTCTCACGACATCGGTTACGTCCGCGGCATCGTTCAAGGCGACGAGGAAGGATCCTTTGTTGCCGATGTCACTGGGCGTACCGTTCGTTTGCCGACCGGGTCCTCTGATGCAGCGCTCGCGCCGTATCACGTAGACCGTTCCAAATTGTTCGTCATCGAACGTCTGGATGGCGTCGAGGGACTGGATGCAGCCCGGATTGCCAGGGCTATCGAATATACGCGCTTTCCCTACATGCCCTCACAAAACGAGGACGATCTGAACGAGGAAGAGGGATTGCTGCTGCGCGCGGCGGATCTCATCGGCCAACTAGGCGATCCAAATTACATGAGAAAGGCGAATGCTCTCTTTTGCGAGTTTGAAGAGATCGGCTTGAACGAAAAGCTCGGATATAAAACGCCCGCGGACGTTATCTACAAATACCCACAGTTCTACTGGACCCATGTCGCGCCGCAGGTACAAACGGCGATCCGCTATCTCAATGTGACCTCGAGCGGACGACAATGGATAGCCAACCTCTATAGCAATGTGTTTCGGGCAGAGCGAGAGGTGGGCTTGTCGGGTCCGCAAATGCTGCCGCCTGAACGAGCGGCACAAATGAATCCTAAAGCGCGATGAGATCAGGTTGAATCATCGTCGCGCTTTAGCTCTTTGATTGAGCATGATCTTTTCGGAAAAGCCGCTACACACTTTTCCGGATCATGCTTTAGTAGGATGCCGGGATGGGTTCGGATGATCCTGGTCGCCCGGGGGGCATTTTGGTCGGGGGATCGACTGCTCTTGCTTATTGGTGGGACGCCGACTACGAACTGCGGAGAGGGAGCCCGAACTGCTTGATATCGAGCGTGAGATCGACCGGGTTCTTCAAGCTCAGCGCGTCAAAGCGACAACAGGCGACGAGAATGCGCTGGATGTGACACCAATCTGAACGTGGCCGCTCGCGGGGGCTATTCTGGCGTCGCAGCAACGGCACAAGGCTACCGCTTGAGCCGTACGCGGCTTCGTTCGGTCAGTCCTCGTTAGTTTCAAACGACCGGCCAAAACGCGACCGCGCCGCGGAAATGATGCCACGCATTCATATTCGGCTAAGTTGCCGCTGCATTGGCGATACGTCGTTCCCAAGACCAGCCTACTGGCAGATTAGACCGGGACATTCGAAGCAAGTAAGCCATCGAGTGTCATGGTGCGGTCGAGCCGTCCCACCTTGTCCTCGATGCCATCGGCTCGCAGCAAATCGCGCACCGATCCACGGGCACCGATGATGCGGAGGGAAATGCCCCGGCTGGCAAGTTCGGCTTGGAGCTCGCGCAGCATGCGGGAACCTGCAAGGTCCATATAGGGCGCGGCGGAAAGATCGCAGACGGCCAGCCGAATGGCGGAAGAGTCAGCTTCACGAAGGTGTCTTAAGACCGCCTCCCGAACGGTGTCGGCATTGACGTAAACCAGCGATGCTTCGGGACGAAAGGCGATTGCGCTTGCTAGCGGCTCGTTTTCGGGATGGCGGGCCAAATCGGAATAGTTGTTGGTCCCCGGAATACGGCCGAGAAACGCGACGTTTGGCTGCGACACGCGAGCGAGCAGCAATAGTATCGAGGCTACTGCAGCAAGCAGAACACCCTGCAATATTCCGAGAAGCAGCACAGCCAGAAGAGCGGTTACCGCGGCATAGAAATCCAGCCGGCTCACTCGCCACATGCGAAGTAGTGCCGGAAAATCCAGCAAGCCGTAGACCGCGGTCAACACGACCGCTGCTAGCGCCGCCTTTGGAAGGTTCTCAAGCAAGCCGGTGAGAAAGAGCAAGCAAAGCGCAAGCGTAATGGAGGCAAAGACAAGCGCCAAGGGCGTGCGTGCGCCAGCCTGGTCGTTCACGGCAGATTGCGACAGGCCGCCGGCTACCGGGTAGCCATGCCCCATCGCCGCTGCGAGATTGGCCGCCCCGATTCCCAGAAGCTCCTGCCGAGGATCGAGAGCATATGCGTGCTTGGCAGCGAAGGTGCGAGCGGCGGAGACGCCTTCAATATAAGCCAGCAACAGGCAACCGGCCGCCAGAGGAATTATTCCCTCGACGTCGCGTAACCTGAGAGCCGGTCCTGCCAAGGTGGGCAAGCCCGCCGGGATTTTCCCCGTCGTTGGTACCCCGAGCAAGGGAAGCCCCAGAACGGTGGCGGCAACGATCGCCAGCGTGACGACCCCAAGCGCAACAGGTTTTCCAGGCAGTAGCCGTTCACCCAAGACCAGCAATCCGATCGCAGAAACACCGACTAGGAGAACGACGTAGTTTATTTGGCCGATTTGCCCGAGCAACAGCCAGGTGCGGTCAAAAAAGTTGTGTCCTCCGCCCGGAGTTCCAAGAAGACTCGGCAACTGAGTCATCGCTATGGTCAAGCCTGCGCCGGCCTTGAAGCCCACAAGAATACTGTCGCTGATCAGCTTCACGAGCGCACTCAATCGCAGTAACCACGCGAACAGGCAGAGTCCTGCGACGGTGAAGGCTACGAGGCTTGCGATCTGGGCATACCGTTGCGCGTCTCCATCAGCCATTGCCCCCACAGTTCCAGCAATCATGAGTGAAATGGCGGAGGTGGGCCCGATCGCAAGCTGACACGAGGAGCCTAGCAGGGCGTAGCCAAGACCGCCGAGCAGATATCCGTAGATGCCAACTTGCGGAGGCAGGCCAGCAAGTCCCGCATAGGCGAGGGAAACCGGGATCGCGTAGGCGGCTAACGTTACTCCGGCGACAACATCGCTAAACAGCCAGGAAGGCTGATATTCGGCCAACCAACGAGCTGGCGGAAACCATCCAGGCCAAGTCGCTTCCTTTTGATGCTTCGCCGGATCCGCCATGCGGCACCAAAGTGATTGAGTTATGACTGAATGTGAGCTTTGCTGGTGGGCTCGCTTGATTCAAGTCAACGGATTTAAATTCTTGGATCTGAGTGGTGTGGTTCAAATGCCGCGAAAGGTCGATGCGGGAGCGCCGCGGCGCCTGGGAGACTATTGAGTTCCTCAGCAAAAAGCCCCGGCGAGTTGCCGGGGCTTTGAGTTCGCCAGAGGTCGAGGGAGAAATCAGTAATGGGCTGCGACGGGAGCGCCGAAGCCGCCGAAGCGGTAGTTCACGCGCACGGTGACCATATCCACGTCCTGGCTGACGCGATTGAGGGCGCCGGCCACGATCGGATTTACGAT
>Ga0070709_10000927_pt1 | contig 16243 bp, 15 predicted proteins | sample LARL51metaG_FD_65449 | JGI IMG/M metagenome (GOLD analysis project Ga0070709, IMG submission 65449) | Corn, switchgrass and miscanthus rhizosphere microbial communities from Kellogg Biological Station, Michigan, USA - LAR L5-1 metaG | ecosystem: Host-associated > Plants > Roots > Rhizosphere ...
GGACCTGCTCGACACGTTGTGGGGCTACTATTTCGCGACCGGCTCGCATGTGCCGATCATGCGCATCGTGCAGATGTTGCCCTGGTCGAAGAGCCGCGACACCGTCGACAAGCTGACAGTCGGCAGCATGGCGCGCTACACGCTGGCGAGCTATGCCGTGCGCGATGCGGAATTGCGCGAGTTTCTCCGCAGCGAGCTGCCGCGGCAGCCGGATCCGATCAAGGTGCCGCTGACCGAGGTGATCCAGGCCGCCGACACCGTTCAGCTCGGTGCGGTGCGCAAGGACGCGCTCGCCGCGGTCGACGAGTTGAAGACCAAGGGGTCGGATTCGCGCCGCAATCTCGACATGTGGGGGCAGGTCGGCGTCGGGGCGATTGCGCTCGGCTGTGTTTCCGCGGCGGCGCTCGGCGCAGTCGCGGTCGGCATCCCCTGCGTGATCGGCGGTTCTGCATCGCAGGGCCTGTTGTCATTCTGGGAGAAGCAGCAGCAATAGCCGACATCAAATCGGCATGAGGCACAGGAGCGGTCGGGCTCGTGTGCTAGGCTTTTGCGATGAACTCCCTGTACAGGCGATCTTTCATCGGACTTCTGGTCCTCTTTGTGGTGATGGCGTCGCTGCTGTTCGTCGGCGCGGGCACCTTCCGCTATTGGCAGGCATGGAGCTTTCTCGCGATCTATTTCGCGGCCGCCTCCGCAATGACGGTCTACCTGATCCGGAACGACCCGGCCCTGGCCGCGCGGCGGATGAGCGGAGGCCCGTGGGCGGAACGAGAGCCGGCGCAGAAGATCATCATGTCGCTGGCGTCGATTGGATTCATCGGTCTCATTGTCGTGCCGGCACTCGACCATCGCTTCGCCTGGTCGGACCTTCCGCCCCCGGCAGTACTGCTCGGTGATGGACTCATTTTGCTCGGCTGGCTCGGCATCTTTTTTGTGTTCAGGGAAAACAGCTTCAGTTCCGCGACCATCGAGGTGTCGGCGGATCAAAGGGTGATTTCGACGGGACCTTATGCCTGGGTCCGCCATCCCATGTATGCGGCCGGTCTCGTGATGCTGTTCGGCATTCCGATTGCACTCGGCTCGGCATGGGGTGTGCTCGTGGTCGTTGCGATCGTTCCGGCTCTGGTGTGGCGGCTGATGAACGAGGAGGATTTTCTTGCAAGGAATCTGCCGGGCTATCGCGCGTACCGGGACAGGGTGCGCCATCGGCTTGTGCCGCTGGTCTGGTAGCCGCGCTCGCGTGGCAGGAGCGCCCGCATGACGCCCATCCGGCGAGGCATGGTGATACGACTGCCGCATGACGGATCGTACCCTGGCACCTATTGCGCCCGATGCCGCGCCGGGCGTAGGTTGCGACGCCAAGGAGCGTCGGCTGCATGATGCAGCCAGACGCTGACAGCGGGGACCGGAGGACTTGATGGCACTCGTTGTCGTTTTGCTGATCCTGTTCTATCTGCTCGCCTCGGTCCGGATCTTGAGGCAATACGAACGCGGTGTGGTGTTTCTGCTGGGTCGTTTCGCCGGCGTACGTGGGCCGGGACTGACCTTCATCTTCGTCCCCATTCAGCAGATGGTGCGGGTGTCGCTGCGTACCGTGACGATGCAGATCCCGTCGCAGAAGATCATCACGCGCGACAACGTCTCGATCGATATCGCCGCGGTCGCTTACTACCACGTCACCGACCCGGAAAGGGCCGTGATCGCCATCGAGAACGTGTACAATGCGATCAGCCAGATCAGCCAGACCACAGTGCGAAACGTGGTCGGGCGTTTCAGTCTCGACCAGCTGCTCTCGGACACCGCCAGCATCAATGAGCAAATCAAGAACGTGATCGACCTGCACACCGAGCCCTGGGGCAGCCAGGTCACGGCGGTGGAGATCAAGGACATCACGCTGCCGGACAATATGCAGCGCGCCATGGCCAGGGAGGCGGAAGCCGAGCGCGAACGCCGCGCCAAGATCGTCGCCGCGGAAGGCGAATATCAGGCCGCCGTGAAACTCGGCGAGGCTGCCGACATCATCGCGCAGCATCCCGTGGCCTTGCAGTTGCGCACGCTGCAGACCATGGCCGAAATATCGATCGAGAAGAATTCGACGATCATCTTTCCGGCCCAGTTCATGACCACGGTTCAGGAAGCGATTGCGACGCTGTCGCGGGATACCGTGCAAAGGTAGATCTGCATGCCGTCGTGCAGAAAAGTATCGCGCAAGCAGAAGCCGTAGAAATCCCGGGTCTTCAAGAGATGCCGGCCTTGGTCTGGTTGGGATGCACCGGCTCGCGGTGAATCTCGACGCCTGATTCGTCGATCACGACGATGAACAACGCGCGATCGGTAATGCGGGGATCATGGCGAAGCCGCCGCGCCAGTTCCTTGCTGTGCTCGATCGCCCCGCTGGCGGTCGCAAATTCGAGCCCGGTCCTGTCCCGGCTCGGAATACCGTCCTTCATGTCAAAGTAATAGGTTCGCATCTTGATCCTTGCAGTCGCCTGCCCTGCAGGATGGAGAAGCGCGACATCATCGCGACTTCTGCAGCCCATCCACTCCACCTCTATGTGAGTCGCGTCCATTCGAGGCGACTTGCATGGAACAAGTTGTGAAATTCGGCAGGATCATGGCGACAAACGGCCGGGCCGCTACCCGCTAACCACAGACCGCCAGTCCGCTCAGTTCTTGCCAGTCTGTCAGGTTTCCGGGAGGCGAGGGACCGGACAACGACACCCGCTCCCGTCGGCAGGCCGCGTTTTTGCGTATGTTAACGTCAAAGGACCCCCGCCAACCTATTGAACCGCGTGGAGCTTCGAATTGACTTTCGCCACCACATTTGTGGTGGGCAACATAGCGAACCTCAAATCCGCACCGCTAGTTTGGCTTGCTGAGATGGTTGTTCTTTGGCATACTTACAACCTCTTCGGGTTCGGCGCGGTCGATCTCGAGGCGGGCCATACGAAGTATCAAGGTCGCTGTCGTCAGGCCGAGGCTTTCAGCCTCGAGCGCGACACTGTCGACCTTTCGTGCAAGGCTCTCACGTCTGCTGAGAAATGCCATTAACGTTCCCTGTCAAAGGTGCGAGATGAACAATCCCACATTTATGGCGGAGCTGCACAACAGGCTCGGAGCTCCATCGAGCCAAGAAGTCGAATGCCTTCGGCTCCTGAAGGCATTCCTCAGGCTGAAGCCCCGTCAGCGCTTCGAGGTCGTCGATCTGGTCGAGCGGCTTGCAGCCGGCGACCATGCCTCCGGCAAGCCGCTGTCCTGATTCGGATTTTCGTCACCCGCAAACCGCGGCGGCGATCGGCGGCCGCGTCGCGATCGCATAGATCGCTCCCCCCTCCAGAGCTTCGGATTGATGCAGGGTTCCGGCCGGCAGCAGGATGGTGTCGCCGGCGCTGCAGATGCGTTCACCGTCCTCCCATTTGAAGACCAGCTTGCCACTGATGATGAGCAGGATCTCATCGACCGGATGGGTGTGGTAACGATGCACCTTGCCGGCTGCATCCCTCTGCAGTTCGACCGAACCCTGCGTGGGGAGCAGGTCGAGGATGGCGGGGTCGATCGAGAACTCGCTTCTGTCGGCTGGAATGATCGTGGTCATGCGGCCTCCTCCTTGTCCTCGTTTTGACGGGATTTGTGTTGCGCAAGTCTCTTGAACGGACACGTCGAGCTGGCTTCGTTGTCGTCGTAGAGAAAATATTGCTGGAATTCGCGCCCCTCATCATCGCCGTAGCGTCCCAGCAGCGGCGAGGGACTCGTCCCGTCGAACGGAATCAGTCTCCTGCGGATCTCGGCGAATGCGGCCTCGGCCGTCGTTTCGGTGCCGAGAATCTTTTCAAAGACCCAGCGGGGCTGAAAGGTCAGCATGAAGGCGCTGGAGCGCCGGCTCTGCCGCAACACGTGAGCGGGTGTGCTGCAGACCACGAAAATGGGCTCTCCCGCGAACGAGAACTCCCAAAAGGGATCGTCGAGCTGCTGCGGTACGGTATCGGGCCATGGGCTCTTGTCGATGCGCGCCAGCTGATCGAGCGTGAGCCACAGCTTCCGGTAATATGCGTCCATCGCCTGCACGGGTCCCGGCCTGGTGAAGACCACGAACGAGGTATTGGGACCGTGCGACCGGCACTCGGAAACGAACAGCGCGAGTTGCTCGCCGAGGACATCAATATCGAAGGGATCGAGAAACAGATAGCGCAGTTGGTCCTGACGATAACCTGTCACGCCGAAAATGCAGGGAAAGGGCCTCGCTTCACTCGACATCTGCGCTTCGAATTCGGAGAACAGCACGCTCTGCCAACTGCTGACGGCAAAATTGGCGTGAACCTCACTCTTTCGGCAATACAAACGCGACATACCGTCCCCTCCATTACGAATGAACCATCAATTTGCTTCTCATCATCAAGGGCCCGATGAGGCCAGGCAGCGACATGAGCAGCAGAATGCCAATGAGGGTGCCGTAGCCCGCATCGGTCACGGATGAGGCGCCACCCGATGTGGCCCCATCCGAGATCCGGCTGACGGCAACCATTGCGAAGCCGATGACCGGTTGTGACACGCCGGCAAATAGTCCGGCTGTTGTCGTGTTGACGGATGCGCCGGTGCCGATCAGTTCCGCGGTGTAGAGCTTCTTGGTGCATTTCAGCACCAGCGGCACCGTCCCGCCGGCAACCAGGCCGAGCACCGTGAACACGGATCCGACGTAGAGGAGGCCCAGCATGTGAGCCAGTTGCGGCAGCAGCATCGCGACCAGAAGCATTCGCAGCACGCAGATGCGGATCAGCGCGGTATCAAGCCGGGCCGCCATGCGATCAGCCAGGTGGCCGAGAAAGATCGATCCAGCGGCATTGCCGACCATGAAGCCGAGCAGGGGAGCGCCGGCCGCGGCGGCAGACATATTGAAGACATGCGCGACCATCGGGATTCCCCACACACCCGACAGGGTGGTGACGACCGCGAAATGCGACGCGAAACTCATCGCGCAACCCCAGTTCGCCGGCTGCGCCAAGGCGCGCCGGGCCAAAACGACCACGCTCCCGATCGTCCTGTCGCTTCGCGAGGCCGGATCGGGCCGGAGCGTCAACGCTGCCAGGCAGAGATTGGCCAGCCCGACGCACGCAATGAAGACGAAGCAGGCGCGCCAGCCGAAGCCGGACACCGCAGCCGCGAGCGGCGTCGTCGCCAGCGCGCCACCGGCGTAGCCTGACACCTGGGAGATGCCCGACATGATGCCGAACCGCTGATCCGAAAAACTCTGGGCAACGAGCTTCAAAAGGGCGGTGAAGACCAGGGCGTCGCCGCAAGCGATGATCAGCCGGGCCACAAAGACGTCGAGCAGGCTGGGCGCCAGTGCAAAAGCGGCGCTGCCCAGGGTTGATGCCGCCAGACTGCCGAGCACCACGCGCTTGACGCCGTAGCGGTCGACCAGCAGGCCGGCCGGAATCTGCATCAGCGTGTAGCCCCAGAAATAGCTCGAGGCCAGCATCGCGACGCCGCTCGCGTCGGTATGAAAGTCGGCCATGAAGCTGAGGCCGACGGATTGCGGGGAGACGCGCTGCAGGAACGCGATCGCGTAGGCTGTCGCAACGGTCGCCCAGGCGACATATGACCTGTCGAGGAACCGGATTCCGGTGGGGAGTGCGTGCTGCCTTTCCGATATGGTCATGACACTCTCGCATAGCCAACCGAGAACAGGGCGTCGGCCGAATCCGGAATCAGCCGCAACATGGCCGCGTCCACGAGCGAGGCTCTGCCGTGATAAGCCTGCCGGTGATGCTTGATGTGCCCGTAGGCGCCGCGCATGATCATGCCGGGCAGTTCGAGCGCCTTGCCGGGATAGAGCGAGGCGCACATCTCGACGCAGGCGGCCTGCAACGAAGCGTCTTGCGCGCCGCCCAGCAGCGAGGGCGTGACCTTGTCGCAGATCTTGGCGTTCGCCGCCCAGACGATGGGATTGCGCGTTCGCCAACCATAGAGGACGCTGGCGTCACCCCTCTCGGCGGCGCCTGAGCGTTTCAGCACCTCCGAAGTGAAGAAGCCGTACAAGCCGTGCCCCTGATGGGCCGGCAGCACCTCGGTCCCGCTGCGGTAGATGGCGCGGCAACCGCCCACATCGAGCAGGCGATAGACCGAGAATGCGACCAGCGCTGCGTGATCATAGGCGAGGATGAGGCTGTACTTGCTCTCGAACGGGGATGAGGCCGTGGTCCAGTGCGGTTCGGCGGCCTTCCAGTTGACCGCGATGATGCCGTTCATCGCATTCATCACCGGCTGCCGGTGGGTCTGGCTGATTTGTGACGCATCGGGGAAGCTGTAGATCGTGTAGTCGGCCCAGGGAGAGGGAGTTTGGTGCGAACCGCCCAGATGCTGCAACATGGCACAACCTCAAGCTTCCTGAAGCCGACCTATACAGCTATCGGTCAAATGGCCTAAAGGACAATATGCCCTCGAATTCTGCCAGAGGCCGTCGCTCCCCCGGCGAAAACATCGCGACCAGACGCGTCGCGATGGTCATGTTTCCCGGTGTGACTCTGCTCGACATTTCAGGGCCGGCGCAGGTCTTTGCCGAATTGCGTGAGATTGATCTGCCCGGCGGCAGCTATTCGCTGTCCTATCTGTCGAGTGCGGGTGGATCGGTGCCGACCGATGTCGGCATGATGATCGACACGGCCCCGATTTCGACCGTTCGGCCGCATCAGGTCGATACGCTCGTGATCCCCGGTGGTCCCGGCATCTGGGCGCTCCGGCAGGATGCGTTTCTGATGAACTGGATTTCGCAGACGGTGCTGCGCGCGCGGCGGGTTGCGTCCGTTTGCCTTGGCGCGTTCGTGTTGGCGTGGACCGGGGTGCTGGATGGCAAGCGCGCAGCAACGCACTGGCGCTATTGTCCAAGATTGCAGGACAACTTTCCCGACATTCGGGTCGAGCCGGATGCCATCTTCGTCAGGGATGGTCGGGTCTGGTCGTCCGCGGGCGTCAGCGCCGGGATCGATCTGGCACTCGCGATGATCGAGGAAGACTACGGCCACACGGTTGCGCTCGATGTCGCCCGCCGCCTGGTCGTGTTCCTGAAGCGTCCTGGCGGGCAAAGCCAGTTTTCGACCGTGTTGGCGGCACAGGCCTCCGATGTGGAGGGGCGCTTCAGCGCCCTCCACGCCTGGATCCTGGAAAATATCGCGAGTGACCTGAAGGTGGAAAAGCTGGCGGAAATGGCCGGAATGACGCCCCGGACATTTGCGCGCACCTATGTCAGCCGCACCGGAATGACGCCGGCCAGCGGGGTCGAGGCGCTCCGCGTGGAGACCGCACGGCTGCTGCTCGAGAGCAGGCAGGTCGGCGGCGTGGTCGAGGTGGCCAAGCGTGCAGGTTTCGGCGACGACGAGCGGATGCGTCGCGCCTTCATCCGGCACCTTGGCGTATCGCCTTCCGAGTACAGAAAGCGGTTTGCGCGCTGACTTGGTCGGCAAGCGACCGACCTCCCGCATCGGCGAAGGGCGGATTGGTAGATCATCAGTCGTGCGGCTCCAAGATAAACACACGAGAGAGACGGCGTCTCGCAAATGTGCTAACCAAGGCTAATATTGGAGGAGTGCGCCCATGATCGAGCCGAAGCTGGAAGTCCCGAACGAGCTACGCGACCTCGCGGAGAAGACAATCGACCAGGCCGAGAAGGCTTTTACGCTGTTCTTCGATGCCGCCAGCAAGTCGATGGCTGCGGTTCCCGGGGCCGGAACGGAAATCTCCAAACAGGCTCTTTCATTCACCGAACAGAACCTGAAATCCGCGTTTGAACATGCGCGGAAGCTCGTTCACGCGACGGATCTGCAGGAAGCGATGCGCATTCAGTCGGAATTCCTGCGCAGTCAGTTTACCAGCGCCGGTGAGCATATGCGAAACATAACGGGCGAAGTGATGTCCGCCGCGAAGGACATGACCAAGGGCAAATCCTGACACGGTAGCTCGCTGGTCCAGCGTTGCGGTCGATCGTTCGCGCAGGATGCTGCCTATAATATGGTCTTGCATTGCGGTACGCGCGGAATTTCAATCCCGGTGCAGCTCCATGGCGAGCCACCGGTCCGGTTCGACCGCCGTTCGCGATCCTTGCTGCTGGTCCCTGTCGGTCTCCGGCCGGCAGGGATTCGCATTTTTGGACGCTGCGAACTGAAGCGGGATGGGTCTGGGCAATGCTATTGCGGCCTCAGTTTCTCCGACGATGAGCCATCGGCTGTGTGTGGCACGCTTCCGGAAAATGATCCGCATGCTCCGGATCGCCCCTACTTGCGCAGCGAGCCGATATAGGCCGCTATGTCGGCGGCCTCGGCGCGGCTCAGCGGAAAATTTGGCATCTTGGGGTGCGGGTCCAACAGGAAGAACGCCACTTTCTCGGGTGTGAAGTCGGACTTGCGGGCGATCGCGGCAAATGGAGGCACGTCGACGCTCGCCTGGGCCTGTTCAGGTGTGACCACATGGCAGGAGGCGCACCAGCGCTTGGCGAGGTCGGCGCCGTGGTCAGCATCGGCCGCCACGGCCGGGCTCCCCGATCCGGCAATGGCCACGAGCAGAAGGCAGGCATAGGTCGAGATCGCACGCATCCGGGTTCTCCAGTTTTCTTGAATTGAGTGCAGTGTTGTGGGGCGGATCGGTTCGCGCGAGGATCATCCGCAACACGAGCCGGGAAAATGCTGCAGGTCCAGACGCGCGACGATGAGACTCAGCGCCCTCAAAGTGCGCCGAATGAAGCGGCGAGCATGGCGCGGCATCTGTTTCCCTCGCTGGACAAAAGGTCCTTGTGGAGAAGATGACTCAGCTGCTGGAGAAAATCTTGATCTGCCTCAAGCCTGGCCCAGCCGCTCCCATGGTGCAGCGTGGGGTCTCATTGGGCGATGATCCGGCGTGACGCGCGGGATCGCGCTTCGAGGCACGACGGCGTTTCCCGGTCATTTTGGAATCCAATATGACCGGGAAACGCAGTCGATTGCTGTGTTCGCGCTGTTCCTTGTCGGCGAAGCGGATCCCACTTCGTCGGGACATGCGCTAGGGATGGGAATTGGTCTGCTTCTGCGTTCTCAGCGCTGCATCGATCTTGCATCGAACTCGGCGAGCGGCCAATGCGGCCAGTCTCGTCTGGGTTCGGCCGGACTTGATGCTGTTGTCGAGTTCATACCGCCACTCCCAGATGTCGGGTTCGGCGGTCGCAATGATCGTGTATGGAATACCCCTGTGAATCACCAGCAAGCCCTCCCTGGCCGAAACCAAAGGGCTTCTGCGTGTTCAATCAATCCGGGTGACTACGGATCGAGATCAACTCCGCGCGAATCTCGAAAGAACGCTGCGTTGCTGCTCAGAAACAGCGTGTCTCGCTTCGTTCCGGACAAAGCATCAGCGCATTGGAGACGGAAAACAACAACCGCGCGCTGCGCCGCTCGTTGTCCGGCGCACGGTAGCTGAGCGGGAAGGCCACGCCGACATCGGCCCGCAGATCGTCCCAAAGGAACAATCGGACGCCGCCGCCGGCCGAGGTCAGCGAAATGCCATCGTTCGGTCCATAGCCATCGTTCCAGGCAACGCCGGCGTCGACGAAGCCGTAAAGCTGATAGCCGTTCAGATATTGAAGATTCGGCCGCTGATCGAAACGCAGCTCGAATGAGCCGGCGATCCCGTTGTCGCCGCTGGTCTCGGCGCTGCCGTAGCCGCGTCCGAATGCGGCGCCCCCGAGATAGAATTGCTGCGATGTGAATAGCGGCCCCGACGCGGTCTGGCTCGCCGCGGACAGTTTCAGCGACCATGCATCGGACAGCGTCTGATATCGGGTGAACCAGACATCAAGGACCGAGAAGTTGGCGGACGCCCCGTTGCGCGAGAGCAGGTCGTTGCCGAAATGCGAGGCGCCGAAGATGTCGAGTCCCTGACGATACGTCATTGTGAGAAAGTTGTCGCCGCCGTAATTGTCCTGTAACCGGTAGTCCGACGTCAGGCTCAGCGTTCGGATGTGGTCCTCATAGACCGGACCGGATACGTCCCGTTCAGCGGCGTTGCTGAACCCCGCGGCCGCAGTGAGCGTCAGCGACGTTCGCTGCGATTGCAGCGGGACGATGCTGCCGCGCAGCTCGAATGTCTCCGTCCTGGTCGTGTCATTGCTGAGTCGCCGCTGGTCGCCCGGCCGCACCTCGCTAAGAAGCGCAGACGCGCCGATCCGTGCTCCATCGGTTCCGACCGGCACATCGTAGGACAGGCGGCCGAACGCGAGCTCGCGCGGGTCATTCGGGGTCGTCGAAAGATTGAGCGCAAGGGAGTCGCCCGGCAGCATGTAGGAATTGAACGCGGCGGTGGCATAGCTTTGCCAGGGTCCGACGGACGAGGATCCGAGATTGTCCAGTCCGAACGACGTAGAGACGTGCCACGTCTTCAGGACCACGACCAGTCGGAACCGACCGCTCGCGCCGCCGATTTCCTCCAGCGCGGTATCGACGATCCGCACGCCGGGGCGACCATCGATCAGGAGCAATTGCCGTTCCATCGTGGAAAGGTGTGACGGGTGTTCGACAAGCACTGGATCGAGCAGAGGCCGGATGCCGAACTGCTCTGCGCCATCACCCTTCAGGGTCACTTCCGTGATGCTGCCTTCGATCACCTCGATGCGCACGACGCCATCCGGGATGTCCTGCGGCGGAACGATCGCGCGGCTGAGCTGAAAACCCGCGCCGCGGTAAAGATCGCCGATCTGCGCGGCGATAGACGCGAGGTCGGACTGCGAGACCTGCTTGCCAAGATAGGGTTGGTAGCTTGCCGCAAGCTGGTCGTTCGACATGCTCCGCGCGCCCGCGATCGTCACGCCACGAAGGACGAAGAGCGGCTTGTTGTCGGCCGTTACGGCAGAACGAGCAAGCGCGGGCATGCGCAATGCGTGGCGAGCAGCCTGCGGCTGCCCGAACTGCGGATCGTCGAAACGCTTTTCAGTCTGCCGCGGATCGAAGCCGGATTGGCCGGCTTGCTGCGCATTCGCGAGAGCTGACGTTAACAAGCTCAGACCGACCGCCGTGACGCAGATGGTAGCAAGATGCCGGAACGATGCGGCCGGCGACTGCGCGTGTCCGTAGTTCCACGGAGACTGCGGTATCGATGCCGGTTGATCTGCTAGCTGCATGATTTGTCATAGATTTTTATGGTCAAGGAACGGTTAAGGCGACGCTCACGCTTTGTGGCTCCCGCTAATTCAATGTTGAAGTGTTTTGGCTACGTCTTGAGCTGCTTGCACAAGGCGGAGAGTGTGATGTTGCGTATCGCAGATGTGCCGCGCGCCATGATCGCGGCGTTGCTCTGGAGCCTCGCTTCGAGCGCGCTCGCTGCCGAGAACGACACGTGGTCGGTCAGCAAATCGTCGGGTGACGTCTGGGTCACCACCTCGAGCGCCGATCCGGTTTCACTCAAGCAGGAAGATGTCCTGAAGCCGGGAGACACGATCCGGACCGGACGGAATGGTCGCGTGCTTCTGGCGCGCGGCGAGGAAACCATACTGATCGCGCCCAACTCGGTGATCGGTCTGCCGACCGAGAAGAAGGACGGATTATCGACGACGATCCTGCAGCAAGCCGGTTCGATTCTGCTGGACGTCGAGAAGCGCAACGTCAAGCATTTCGAGGTCGAGACGCCTTATCTGGCGGCAGTCGTCAAAGGGACGCAGTTCGCAGTCACTGTGAATGCGGCGAGCACCAGCGTCGAAGTGCGCCGCGGGCAGGTTGAAGTCTCGGATTTCAAATCAGGGCAGATCGCGCAGGTGATGCCGGGGCAGATCGCCACCGCTCTTGCTCGCGGCAAGCCGGGCTTGTCGCTCAGCGGAACCGGCCAATTCCGCCCGATCGAACATGGTCAGCCCCGCGCCTCCTCGATCGAGCGGATTCCCATCCCCAGGTCGGGACTGTCGGCGCCGCGCGACGGCGCAAACGGCAAACCGGTTCATGCGCTCGGCCACGGCGGCGGCATAGTTGGAAAACGGGCGTCGACGTCCGGCCAGGGACGGCTCACAACGGCAAACGCGACCGTCAAGCACGGCGTGCGCATATCGAGTGTGCTGGGCGAAGTCAGGTTGAACGTCCACAAGGCGACCAATGGTCTCGCGCACGGATCCGAGACCTCTGCGCCCGGAAAGCAAGCGAAGACGGTGTGGGGTGACTCACAGGCGAGCGTGAATTCGGCCGCGATCACCAGCCAGAATACCGGCGCCAGCGGTATGAGCTCCGCCACCGCTGCCGCAACCTCGTCCGCGGTTATCGCATCGACGGCGGCGGCGCCTTCCGCGACCGTTTCCGTAGCCGCCTCCGGAAACGGCAATGGCGCGACCGGAAACGGCAAGGGCAACGGGAACGGAAATGGAAACAATGGCAATCACGGCAACGGCAATCATGGCAATGGAAACAACGGCAACGGCGGAAGTGGAAACGGGAACGGCAAAGGAAATGGCAAGCACTAGGCGCGACCTCATCTGAAGGACGCGGCTCTACGCCGATCGAGTCATGCAACGTTGGGGGAACGACGTGAAGTATTGGCGGCCACACATTCTTGTTGCTGGCGCGCTGGTTCTCATCCTGGCCGCAGGTTGGCACGGTGCGCTGCGCAATGCGCTACTCGATCTCCGGTTTGCCAGCGGATCTCGCCAGCCGACCGGCGATGTCGTGGTCGTCGCGATCGATACCCGATCGATTGAAGACGTCGGCGTCTGGCCCTGGCCGCGGCGGCTCCATGCGAATCTCCTGCGACGGCTGACTGGGGCGGGCGTACGCGATGTTGTCTTTGACGTGGATTTCAGCACGCCGTCGGATCCCGCGTCGGATCGTGAATTCGTTAGCGCCCTTGCCGAGGCCGGCGGATCGGTTGTCTTGCCATCGTTCAAGCAGCCCGGCGCGACCAGTGGAAATGCCGCCTCCGTTCACGTCAATCGACCATTGAAGGAGTTCGCCGATCAAGCCTGGTCGGCGATGGTCAATGTGCATGTCGAGGCCGACGGTCTGGTACGGCGCTATCCATTCGGGGAACTGCTCGAAGGGGAATTCCTTCCCTCGATGAGCGCCGTGCTGGCCGGTCAATACCGTCGCGGCGAGCCGCCTTTCCTGATCGACTTCGGCGTCCGACCCGATTCCATTCCAATGGTCTCCTACGCCGATGTGCTGCGAGGCGACCCCTCAACATTGGGCAGGCTGAGAGACAAGAAGGTCATTGTCGGCGGCACCGCACTCGAACTCGGAGACCGCTTCAGCGTCCCGAATGGCAGGGTGATTTCCGGCCCGCTGCTCCAGGCGCTGGCCGCGGAATCGATCCTGCAGCATCGTGTGCTGCGCTGGACCTCCGATGTGGTGACGGCCATCGGGCTCTGCCTGCTGGCATTGACGTTGATGATCTCGTGGCGTCGTCTCTCCGCCGGAGCAAGGGTCGCCGTCCTTGCCTCCATGGCCGTCGCAAGCGAAGGCGCTGCGATCCTGCTGCAGACGATCTCGCCCTTCGTTCTGGACACGTCGCTATTTCATACCGCGATCATCGGCTACATGGCCGCCATTGCACTCGATGAAATCGACTTCCGCGGACTCGTGAGCCGGATCGCCGAAAACCGTTTCCAGCGGATTGCCATGGCGCTCGGCGATGGGCTTGTCTGTACCGACCAGAACCATCTCATCACGGTATGGAATCCGGGAGCCGCGGCCATTTTCGGCTACGACGCGGTGGAGATGATCGGGCGGCCCTTCGATACGATCTGCGCGGCGAACCAGGATGCGGGGGCTGCGCCATTTTCCATCCGCCAGGCAACCCGGCCCGCGGCCTCGCTGTCCGCCGGCACTGTCATCGAATTCAATGGACGCCGCAAGAACGGCGAGGTGTTTCCCGTCGAGGCATGCTTCTCGGGTTGGCAGGGTACTGAAGGCCTGCAATATGGCGCGATCCTGCGCGATATCTCGGTTCGCAAGCGCGAAGCCGAACGGATCAAGTACCTTGCGGAACACGATACGCTGACGGGGCTCGTCAATCGTCATACGCTTCACGACGTGCTGGCGGTCATGATCGCCGAGGCGGGCCCGGGCGGAGTTGCGCTGCTGGTGCTTGGTCTCGACGGCTTCCAGCGGATCAACGACGTGCTAGGACATGCAAGTGGCGATCTGATGCTGCGCGCGGTCGCAGAACGACTGCGCGCGGAGGCGAAGATCGGCCTGGTCGCGCGCCTGAGCGGCGACGAATTCGCCATCGCAGTGCAGTGCGCGCGGATCGATGGATCGATTGCGGAGCTTTCGGAACGACTGGCTGCGGCGTTCGATCGCCCGCTCCAGGCGGGGACACGTCAGCATCGCGTCAGGATGTCCATTGGCGTTGCGGCCTATCCGGAGGGCGGGCGAACCGCGGACGAACTCCTGAGCAACGGTCACCTCGCTTTGTGCCGCGCCAAGGCCACCCGGCGTGGCGCTCATGTCGTGTTCGAAAGCTCGATCAGGGAAGAACTCGAATCACGGCTGGCGCTGGAGGCCGGGCTGGCGCTCGCAATCGAACGCGACGAGTTCGAACTGTTCTACCAGCCGCAGGTCCGCCTGCTCGACGGTGCGATCATCGGTGCAGAAGCCCTGATTCGCTGGCGCCACCCCGAGCGCGGAATCGTCGCGCCCGGCGAATTCATGCCGGTCGTCAACACTTCGCCGATCTCGGACAAGATCGCAGGGTGGGTACTTCGGACGGCCTGCCAGCAGGCCAGGGCCTGGGAACTTGCGGGGTGCGGGGTTCGCGTCGGGATCAATTTGTCACCCTCGCAGGTGCAGTCGGGCGATCTCGCGGAGGTGATCGCCCAGACGCTCGGCGAGACGGGTCTGATGCCATCGCTGCTCGAGATCGAGGTAACCGAGGACATCCTGCTTCAGGACGAAGAGAAGGTGCTCGAAACGTTCGAGCAGATTCAAAAGCTCGGGGTTCGCATCGTGTTTGACGATTTCGGCACCGGTTACGCGAGTCTCAGCTATGTGAAGAAATTCCCGCTCGACGGTCTCAAGGTCGATCGCTCGTTCGTCCGCGACCTGCTGTTCGACTCCGATGATGCGGCGATCGTCGGTTCGACGATCGGCCTCAGCAAGCAGCTCGGCCTCTCGGTGATCGCCGAGGGAATCGAGAACCGGGCGACCGCGGATTTGCTGCTGAGCATGGGATGCGAGGAAGGCCAGGGCTACTTCTTCGGCCGTCCCATGCCTGTTGCGGAATTTGAAGGACGGCTACTGCTCCGCTCCGACAGCGAATCGGCGGAAGCCGGACAGGCGGCATAGATCTTCCTCGACTTCGAGCTGCCGGAACACCGTAGGAATCCGCGCATCGACCTGTTCCATCGGTTGAAATCGTTCCTCCCGTTCGGAAACCTGTTGTCGCCGGTGCGGGGTTGGCTTAGGGCTTTTCGGGTTCGCGCTCGTCCAAGCCGCCAGGCCAGGAGCATGGGATGAACGGTGATTGATACTCGCGAGATGAGCCCGCCAACTGTCGCGCTGCTCGGCGTTCCCGTTGAAATCGGCGCATCTCAACGGGGAACATTGATGGGACCAGCGGCGCTTCGCACCGCTGGTCTTCTGACCGTGCTCGACTCGCTCGACCTGGCCGTGACCGATTGCGGCGATCTTGGCGTGGACGGCATTGTCGAACTCGCCGACGTGCCTCCGGAAAACGCCAGGCACTACCGCCAGATCCAGCGTTGGGTTCGCGCGCTGAGCCGACGCAGCTATGAGCTCGCGCGATCGGGAGCAGTTCCGATCTTTCTCGGTGGCGATCACACGCTGTCGATGGGGTCGGTGAACGGCCTGGCGCGCCATTGGCAGGAGATCGGGCGTGAGCTCTTCGTCCTTTGGCTCGATGCGCACGCCGATTACAACACACCGGTGACGACATTGTCGGGCAACATGCATGGGATGTCGGCGGCCTTCTTGTGCGGCGAGCCGGGACTCGACGGCCTCTTGGGCGACGAGCCCTGGACGCCGCTTGCGCCGGAGCGGCTCGAGCTTTTCGGCATCCGGTCCGTCGACAGGCTGGAGCGGGACCTGCTGCGGCAGCGCCGCATCAACATCACCGACATGCGGGCCATCGACGAGTTCGGGGTCGGCGTGCTGATCCGTCGTGTGATTGACAAGGTGCGGGCCCGCAATGGCGTGCTGCATGTCAGCTTCGATGTCGACTTTCTCGATCCCTGTACGGCACCCGGCGTCGGCACCATGGTGCCGGGCGGCGCGACGTATCGGGAAGCACATCT
>Ga0070709_10000928_pt1 | contig 16242 bp, 19 predicted proteins | sample LARL51metaG_FD_65449 | JGI IMG/M metagenome (GOLD analysis project Ga0070709, IMG submission 65449) | Corn, switchgrass and miscanthus rhizosphere microbial communities from Kellogg Biological Station, Michigan, USA - LAR L5-1 metaG | ecosystem: Host-associated > Plants > Roots > Rhizosphere ...
TCCAGCGAGACCGACTTTCCGATCGCGCCAGGCTCGCCACCAAACTCGGTCTGCCAGAAGCGATAGCTGATGACAGCGCCCGGGGCTCCGCAGCCGATGTGGTCGTCGGAGAGATGAAACACGCGACCGAGTACTGGCTGGATGCCAAGCACGTCGAAAAATTCGCCACTCACATACAGGCCCTGGGCGTTGCGAACTTCTCCGCGAGTGGCGAGATTAAAGGACTGATTGCCGAACGCGAATACGCCGCTGAATCCGCGCTGCTGGGCGCGAATCTGCTCCCAGATTGAGTTAGTGAGGTAGCCGTAACGACCCGTCTGGCGGCCTGTCGTCGAGAGATTGGTAGGGCGGATCACTGCCAGATCCTGGGGATGCGGGACGGGAAGCGTGCGGATTCTCACGGCATCGATGAGCTGAAAAATGGCGGTGTTCGCGCCTATGCCTAAAGCAAGGGAGAGAATGCAGACGATGGCGAACGCCGGGTCGAGACGCAGCTTGCGCACTGCGTAACACAAGTCCTGCCAGAGTCCAGGCCAGAATTCGGGACGCTGCGTGGAGCCCAGGGTCACAGGCTCTTTCCAGCGGCCTTCGATGTCACGCAATTCGGCGGCGAGATCGCGGCTGTCGAGCTCGGCGATTATGGCGCGCTCGGCTTCTGTTTCATTCATCCCGCTGGAGAGCTGGGATTCGTAACGGTCGCGCAAGTGCTGGGAGAGCTCGTCGACGATTTCAGACTCGCGGGTGGGCTCGAGGCCGCTGTTGCGGAGGCGATCGTGAACAATACGTTGAAAATCAGGCATGACTCACTCCGGTGATGCGTTGCATGGCGGTGACGAACTCGGCCCAGGTGCGGCGGTGCTCTTTCAGCATCGTCTTTCCGGCGGGCGTGAGTTTGTAGTAGCGGCGGCGGCGCTGTCCGGCCTTCTCGACCCATTGGCCGGAAATCCATCCGCGCTTTTCCAAGCGGTAGAGGAGGGGATAGAGGGATGCGACGTTGAACTTCAGTGTACCGGCGGATCGTTGCTCGATTTGCTGGCTGATCTCGTATCCGTGGCGGGCGCGGCTTTCGAGTAAGGAGAGGATTAGGAGTTCGGCGCTGCCCTTTTTTAGCTCCCGGTCGAGGATTGCGTTTGGTTTAGCCATATATAGCTTAGACATATATGACTGTGACAGGGGTTTGTCAAGGGGCTTACGAAGTGAATCCGGTTCTATGTGAGAACTCCCTACTGCGATTCAGATTGGTTTGCGGGAGTAGGGATCCTTCGTCGCGCAGAAAACGCGCTCCTCAGGATGACAATTCCGATTCGGATGACAATTCTCTCTGGAGATCTGGCGTCCGGCCGAATCGGCGAGTGTCCTGGTTACTTTCCTTGCAGAACTTCGTCCGGGTCGTAGGCGTAGATGCCGCGGATTACGGCGGTGGGGGGCTTCTTGCGGAGTTGGTAGATGAATGGACGCGGGGCTGTGGCTTTCTCTTCTTGTACTAGTTCGTAGAACTGGCCTTCGTGGGAGATCGTGGTCAGTTGATTCCACTGCTTGGGGCGACAGCTGGCGATGCTCAGGGATTGACTGCTCGAATCGATGGTGACTTCATCGCGGATGCGCGCGCCCATGCTGTGTTCTTTTTGTTGGGCGCTGAGTTGACCCTGTACATATTCCAGGATCTTCAGAGGGAGTGTAGGGACGGTCTCGCGTCCGGCGATGGCTGCGATGACCCGCACCAATCCTTCGAGGATGAAGACGGCTAGAACAATAGTTGTGATGCGGAAAAGAAAATCGATCAGGGCAAAACCGCCCAGGCTCGCGACGGCGGATTCTCCACCTTTTTCAGCAGCCTTTTCCATGAGGAGAAGGGATGTCGCGGCGAGGCGGTCGTTCATGAACGTGTCGTAGCTTCGGATCAGCAAACCTAGGCAGAGGAACAGCTCGAGGAAACCGCCGATGATGGATCCGGCGGAAGGAACTTCGAAGGGAGTGAAGACGTCACGATAGCGTTTGGGTAAGAAGGAGAGGAAAACAGCAGAGACGATATTCATGGCGGTAACGGATCAGGGTAGGGGTGGAACGAGCGCCGGACAAGATTACCGGGGTGCGGGAATGCCGGTTTCAAAGTTTCGTTGCCATCTATGCGTTTTGTGAGCTTGCTCACAATCGGGTGCCTCTTTCGCAGGTGTACGAACGTAACAGGAAGTTTGGCGCGGCGAAACTTACGATATGAAGTGTCCCCCCGGGAGGCTTCATGTCGCAGTACGCGCGGACTCGTGTTTTCTGTTTCGCTACTCTTCTCTCTTTGGCTTCTTTGCCTCTGGTCTTCGGACAGACCAACTCAAGTGCCGATGCGCATCGACCTTTGCGGGCTAGCGAGGTGATGGCCATCCAGGCGGGTGGGGCGTTGCCGGCGAATATCGCGTATGACGTGGCCACTCGCGGGCTGGCGTTTCATCCTGATGATGAATTCCTCGCATTGATGACGAAGGCTGGAGCGGATGCTGCGGTGCTCGCCGCGTTGAAGACCGCGAAGGTGAATGTGGACTCGACCGTCAAACCTGACATGGAATTGCTGCGCAAGTTGAGCGATGCGGCCGTTCTGATGAAGAGCAGACAGTACGACGAGGCGGCCAGCAAGCTCAGCGAGGCTTTGGACACTAGTTTTGCGCGGATTGAAACCGGGTTTGTGATGGCGGAGTTGCTGAAGCAGAGAGTGCAGTTCTCGGCGTCTGTGGGTGTGTATGCGGAGATCATGCAGAAGGAGCCGGATTTTCCCGAGCTGCATGACAAAGCGAGCTACGTGCTTTACAGGCTGGGTGACGATGAGTCGGCTTTGAACGAAGCGAAGGCAGCGATCGCGGAGTACAAGGATGACGCTGACGCTCACATGAATGCCGCTCTATCACTCAGCCGCTTACGTAACTTCGATGCGTCGATGCTGGAGTTCAAAGAGGCGATCCGGATCAAGCCGGATTATGCGGCGGCACATTCGGGACTTGGACTCTTGCATCAGCGGATGAGTGACGATAAGGCGGCGATTGAGGAGTACAAGAAGGCGATTGCGTTCGATCCAGAGTATTCCCTGGCACACTACAATCTCGGCAACACCTATTTGGGGATGAACAAGGTGCGGGAAGCGATTGCGGAATTTCGGGAGGCACGGAGGTTGTGTCCGGACAATCCGGAGTACTGGCAGAATCTGGGTTCGGCTCTGATGAGACAGGAGCCTCGGACCGCGGTGAAGGAATTTCGAGAAATGGAAAAGAGATTTCCTGATTTCGAAATCTGCCATGTATGCCTGGGGCACGGGTTGGCGTGGGACAACGATCTGAAGGGCGCAGAGGAAGAATTCCGGAAGGCGATCAAGCTGGATCCTTCGGATGCGAGTCCGCACGTGGGGCTGGGCGACATTCGGGTGAAGGAGAAGAATTTGGACGCCGCGCTCGAAGAATATCGAATTGCGGAAGGGGTGGATCCGAATGATCCCGACGCTTTCAAAAGCGCCGGGAAGTTGCTGCTCGATAAGAAAGACTTTGCGGGAGCTGCGGCTGAGTTGAAGAAGGCGGAGGCAATTGGGCAGAGCAGCTGGGAAATTCACGAACTCTACGCGAAGGCGCTCGCGGGGAGCGGGCAGGGCGATCTTGCGATTGGAGAATTCAAAGAAGCGGTGGCGCTGGATCCGAATCAGGGGCAAGTGATGTCGGAAATCGCGGTGGAGTTGGAGAAGAAGGGCGATTGGCTGGGAGCGTTGGAGCAGTACCGGAAGGGCGCCGCGGCGGATGAGAACCGGCTGAGCAAGGTGCAACCGGGAGAGTCCGCGTGGCATTACGATCCGAGTCCGCGAAAACAATATACAGAGGCGAAGGCACGCTTGGCAGACCACCTGGTGGCGCTGAGAACCGCGGGTAAGAAGGATGAGGCTGCCGATTTAGAGAAGCGCGTGGCGATGATGGATGCATCGTCCGGAACTTTACAGAAAGTGCAGGAGGCGATGCAGGCCGGCGATGGGGCGATGCGTGAGCGTCGTTCTGAAGAGGCCCTGAAGGCGTTCCAGGAAGCGGTGACCCTGGCTGAGAATCTGCCGCCAGGAGACGAGAACATGATTCTCGCGCTCGGGCGACTGGGCAACGCGTATGGGATGCTGCAAAAGTACGACGATGCGGAAGCGGCGTTTCATCGCCAATTGACCATCCTCGAAAAAACATTTGGACCGGGCTATCCGCGAGTCACCGAGCCGCTGCGATTTCTGGGAAGCATCGCGGCGGGACGAGGGAAATATGCGGAGGCGGAGAGTTATTTCTCCCGCGCGCTGCAGATCAATGTGAATGCCTTTGGCGAAAACAGCACTCGCACTTCGGAGAGCCTGCGCGCGCTGGCTGGACTCTACATGGTGCAGCAACAATGGGACAAGGCAGAACCATACTTGTTACGGGCAGTGAAAGGAAGTGAGGTGGCGTCGGGTCCTGACGATAACATGACACTAATTCCGTTATGGGGATTGTGTGATCTGTATGACCGATCAGGGAGGCCGGAGAAGTCGCAGCCTTGCTGGCATCGGGCGACGGGGATCATGGAGAAGACCGAGGGGATGAATAGTCCAGCATTGAAAGACTCGTTGACGGCGGAAGCCAATGCGCTGCGCAAGCTGGGACGAACGGCGGAAGCATTGCCGCTGGAAGAGCGCGTGGTGAATATTCAGAAGACGGCAGCGACTCAGTGATCTCTAGTAGATTTGCTAGTGATCGAAGGGGTGTTGGGTTGTCAAGAGCCTCTACAAAATTTTACGAAAATATTCCAAAATAATCCGGGAGTCCTTCGACGTAGATTTTGCATCCCAATTCGATATGAACGCGGAGAATCAGAACATCTTTGACGAAGAGTATCGGGTGGTGGCAGTTGAGAGTCAAAGACTGACCATCCAAGGGGTGCGCAGCGGAGAAGTGCTGACCATCGTTACGCAGAACCCGGAGGCTCCGCTGACGGCGGCAGAGTATCCGCCGGGGCGGTTAATAGCGTTGCGGGATCCGAGCAGCGCGTTGCCGAATTGAAAGTTGGCTTTCGGTCGTCGGCTTTCGGCTGGGCGTTTTGACCAGAGTTTCCGTCTCTAACTCTGGGCGGGTTTCTTTTGCCCTTTTGGGGCTGAATCCATTCACATTTTGGCGGTCCACGCCTTGCGGCATGGCTGGACATTCTTTCTCTTGCTTTGCGGCTGGACCCGCGACCTCGTTTGGCCAATTCCCTGTTTGGCCAATTCCCTTGAACGGACCGGGGGAGGGTGGTAATATCCGCCGTCTCAGGTACGGATCATGATGTCCACGCCCCTTCGACCTCTTTCCACAAGCGAATTGCTGGACCGGACATTCTTTCTATATCGCAACAATTTCGTTGTATTCGCAGGAATCGCGGCCATTGCAGATTTACCCATACTGGCGCTCCGCCTGGGGAATTCCGCACTTATTATCACCGGGCACGCTGTGTCGAGACCTGTGTCGACTCTCATCATCTTATTGGCAAGTTTAGTGGCAGTGGCGGTTTTGCACGCGGCCACGGTCGTCGCAGTTTCGGATGTCCATCTGGGCCGCAAAGCGAGTATCCAATCCGCCTATGCGGGTTCAAGACGAAGCATGCTGCGATCGATTTGGATTTCGCTGTTTGTAACAGTCGTTTGCATCTTCATCGGAGGTCTAGCTGGAGCTGCCCTCGGAGCTGTCCTCATTCCGATGAGCCTGGGCCGGGTGGGAGCACTCCCGCTGGTTTCGATCATAGTGGTTCTGGGCAGTGGCGGCCTGGCAAGTTACTGGTGGCTACCTCGAGCGCTGGTAGTTCCGGTTACCGTCTTGGAAGGCACTGGCGTAATCGACAGCATGGTTCGCAGCAAGGCGCTGACGGAAGACCGGCGCTGGCGAATCTTCGCGATCACTTTGCTGGTGCTGGCGCTCTTTTATGCAGTCACCTTGCTTTTCCAATCCCCCGCGTATTGGATTGGTGGATTCCACTTCGTCCACGGGCGGCTGATCGCAAGCCATTGGGCGGCGGCCATCATTTCTGCAGGAGCGTTCGTAGGCACGAGTTTGGCTGGACCACTTATGACCATCGCCCTGACGCTCGCGTACTACGATTCGCGTGTGCGCAAAGAAGCATTCGACCTTGAGTTGATGATGGCGAATCTGGCCTCCGTTCCTGAATCTGCACCCGTATCCAGCACGGTTTAAAGGGACAAAAACGATTGCCAAAGCGCATGGTTTTTCTGTATATTCAGTCTGTACTGAAATAACCGATATGGCGGAACTCACAGGATTGCAAAAGCAATACATCCTCCACTGGGGGGAGATGGGGACGAAGTGGGGGATCAACCGGACGGTAGCGCAGATTCACGCGCTGCTGTACTTGTCGCCAAAGCCGGTGCCGGCCGAGGAGATCGCCGAGACGCTTAGCGTCGCCCGATCGAACGTGAGCACGTCGATCCGTGAACTGGAAACGTGGGGAATCGTGCGCGCGGTGCATGTACTGGGAGACCGGCGCGAGCATTACGAGTCCATGAAGGATGTGTGGGAGATGTTCCGGCTGGTCATTGAGCAGAGGAAGCGGAGGGAAATCGATCCCACGCGGGAAATGCTGCGGCGTTGCCTGGCAGAAATCGATCCAAAGGAACCCGGAGCGGATTACACGCGGGAACGGCTGGAGGCTATGGCGGGGTTCTTTGAGGCAGTGACTGAGTTGCATGATCAGATGAAGAGTCTGCCTACGGGAACCGTGCGAAAGCTGCTGCGGATGGGGACGAAGATGCGGAGGAAGGCAGGATAATTTTTTTGCCAGCTGATTTCTGTTTGTACAGAACTATCTGTTTTGTGAGATATCGTGGCAAAACCACTGCGGCGGCTGGACGCAAGGTCCCTCCACTGCGCTCCCTTCGCTCGCTTCGGTCGGGATGACAGATTTGAGGGCGTTATGAATGGCGAATGGATGGTTCGGGCAATTTGGGGAGCGGGCTTTGTGCATTCGGGAATTGTGGCGGCGAACGTTCCTTTGCCGGGCAGGCTTCGGGTGCGAGAGCGGTTGGCGGGCGTCCCCTTGTTCATCCGGCAAATCTTTTATGTGCACTGGCTCTATATCGTGAGCGTCGTAGGAATGTTTGCCGCGTTGTGTTTCGGATTTGCGCGCGAGTTGGCTGGAGGATCGGGCCTGGGACGCTTTCTCAGCGGATTCTTGTGTGCCTTCTGGGCGTTGCGAATCGCTTTGCAGGTCTTCTATTACGACCGTGAGGTTCGGCGGGAGAACCGCATTTTGGATTTGATGTATCTGGGATCGTTGGTGATTCTGGTGGCGGTGTTTGGAGCGGCGGCGTGGGGCAATCGATGAACGAAGGATCTTCTACCAAACGAGCCAACAGCATGAGTGTAGAGGTAGGGATCCTTCGGCTCCGCCCCGACTTCGCTTCGCTATGTCGTAGCTGCGCTCAGGATGACAACTCGGGTCAGGACATCAAGGTTTCGTTCGGTGAGGTGACCTTATGAGCACGATCAAGGATCGGACTTGGCTTCGGGTGAGTGAGGGTGGCGCGCAAGAGTGCTGGTCGCAGACTTGCGCGGGAGTGGGAGTAGTGGCATGGGCTGCTCTGGCAGTCCTGGCGCGGATCGGGTTGGCGCCGATTGGGGCGATTGAGTTGATCTTCTCCTTTGCTCCTCTCGTCATCGCTCCGTTGGGAATGGAATTGGCGCGGGTCATGGCAGGCACTGGGTCGAGCGATCTCGTCGCACAAAGATTCCAGCCGCTCGGGGCGGGGCTCGCCGTCGTTGCTTTGTGGCTTCCGCCCGGACCATTCGCAGGTGTGCTTGCGTCTGGATGGATGACCGTTTGTGGGTTGATGGGAGTGAGTGGTGTGATCGATTTGGTCGCAGCGACTCAGGAAAAGATCTTGGGTCATGAAATCCCCACTTCTGGCAACACCGGCCAGAAGTGGGGCACCCGATTCAGTGGAGATTCCAGACTCTCGATGGGCGGGATCGCGTTGGTCATCCCGAAGATTGATCTGGCTGTGGGCGGAGCCTGGTTTGTGGCTTCCCGGCTGGGGTTGCGTCCGATGGGGATCCAGGAGCCAATCGGCTTGCTGACGGCGGTGCACTTTCATTTTGCGGGATTCGCTACTGCTCTGATTGCCGCGGCGACGTTGCACTTTGCCCGAAGGAGCGTGGCCGATCGATGGCTCCCATGGGTTGTGCTTGCCGTTGTCGGCATGCCGTATGTGGTCGCGATTGGCTTTGTCTTTTCTTCGGAATTGAAGATGGTGGCAGGCGTTGCGTTTTCCTTCTCCGTGGCAGCACTTGCACTATTCGTGCGTTCTTCGGGGAAGACGACCCGTGATTCGACGGCTCGGGTCTTGCTTCAGGTTGCGCCGGCTTCGGTTTTTGCGGGGATGGTGCTGTCCGCCGCTTATGCGATCGCGGATTTTCGGGGAAGCGATGTGTTGCCGATTCCGCAGATGGCGCGGACCCACGGGGTGCTCAACGCTGTGGGATTTTGCATGTTAGGACTTCTGGGATGGTTGATCGAGTTCAACTCGCGGACCGAGTGAAACCGATTCACCACAGGGATCACAAGAGGACCACAGGGATCGCTAAGGATCCTTGCGGCCGCTCTCCGGTTTTGTGCTAGACCGGCCCCGATCGTTGCATCTCATCGAACTCAACGCAGTGATCAGGCTCACGGAAATTTGCTGCAATCGACTCGATCATGAAAAAGCTGGCGAAGACCTCAACATTCTCTCCTGGGTACACAAAATCTGCGGCGAAAGTTGCACCGCTTGCGCGGCATTAACTTGCGCGGTACTTGACAGAGTGACGCGTGAGAGTTCTGAATAGAGCTTCGCGAAAAAATCCAGCCGAAAGATTTCCACACGACAAAAAATTTTGTGCTAGTATCCACGACTGGTCCTGCTTTTGAGCTCGCGATTTTTTTGGCCACAACGGAAAAAACAGGCGCATTCCGCAGTAAAATTAACGGTTCCAGCTAACCATAACGGCAGTTTTGAACAGGCGCTCTTACCCAGCCGCCGGGGCGCTGCAGTGGTGAAAACTTCATATATGTCAGCAACAGGCACAACGACCCTCTCTCCGAACCCATGGGCGCGCATTCTCGATGCGCTGGAAAAGAAAATTAACCGGCACTCCTACGATACCTGGCTTAAACCCACACGTTACAGCCATTCGAGCGGGGGAGTATTGTTTGTGCGCGTGCCCACGGTGGAGTTTCGCCATGCAGGAGACAAGTACGCGGACCTGATTCAGGAGGCGATCGACGTCCTGGGGCTGGGATTCAACGACGTGAAGTTTGTGACGCCGGAGGATGATCCGGCTTCGACTCCGATCCGGCATGATGGCGGGCTCTCGGCCTCGGGGATGACAGCTGGTCCCTCGCAGTCGCGCTTCGATTGGGATGGCGCCGCCCAGCTGAATCCGCGATACACCTTCGACGCATTCGTGATCGGCAGCGGGAACCAGTTTGCGCATGCGGCATGCCAGGCGGTAGCAGAGCGGCCGTCGAAAGCCTATAACCCGCTCTTCCTCTATGGTGGCGTCGGGATGGGCAAGACGCACCTTATGCAGGCGATCGGACATGAGATCAAGCGGCGCATGCCGCACGCTGCGATCTGCTACGTGTCGAGCGAGAAGTTTACGAATGACATGATCAACTCGTTGCGCTACGACAAGATGACGTCGTTTCGCGACAAGTTCCGCAATGTGGATGTGCTGCTTATTGATGACATCCAGTTCCTGGCGCAAAAAGAGCGCACCCAGGAAGAGTTCTTCCACACTTTCAATGCCCTGCACGAGTCGATGAAGCAGATCGTGATCGCGAGCGATCGGTCGCCGAAGGAGCTGGCAGAGATTGAAGATCGGCTGCGCAGCAGGTTTGAATGGGGATTGATTGCCGACATCCAGCCGCCCGATCTTGAGACCAAGGTTGCGATTCTGCAGAAGAAGGCGGAGCAGGAGAAGGTCACGCTGCCGACCGATGTTGCCTTATATGTTGCGTCGAACATTCGGTCGAACGTGCGGGAGTTGGAAGGGGCGCTGATCCGGCTGGTGGCGCATTCGTCCTTGATCGGAGCGGAGATCACTCTTCCCTACGCGCAGCAAGTTTTGAAGAACTTTATTGATTCACAGGCGCGGAAGGTCACAATTGAGTCGATCCAGAAGATGGTTGCCGAGCAGTTCGGGCTGCGGCTGGTGGAGATCAAAGCGAAGAACAATTCGCGCGCGATTGTGTATCCGCGGCAGATTGCGATGTATCTGGCGAAGCATCTGACGGAAGCTTCGCTGCCGGAAATTGGTAGACAGTTTGGCGGGAAGCATCACACGACTGTTCTGCATTCGGTGGAGAAGATTGAAGAGGTCCGGAAGAACGATAAAGATTTGAACAGGCTCATCAATAAATTGACCGAGCAATTAGGCGGATGAATCGCGGGGCTGCGAACGATTTCCACTTTGTTGTGCGGTCTTCCTCGCAAGCGGTTGTGAATGAGATGTGGAAGCTGTGAATGGGTGGGGAGAAATCAGCAAGAGGGGCAAGTTACAGTAGGGGCTCCGAAGCGGAATTCGACGATTTCTCACATCAAGGGTTCGATAGTAAGTTCGCGGAAATGGAAGGGTTGAGAAAGTTTTCCACGTTTCCGCAGGACCTACTGTTACTGCTGGTTTTATAGGTTTTGCATTTGATATAAGGAAGTAACAGAAGTAGCGGGATTCCCACGTCTCGCAATTGCGGCGAGACATGGGGCACCCCCGGTAAGGAAATCTTAGAAGTCGAATTCGGGGAGACGAACTTTATGCCGGTGGAGGCCGCAGTTGCCGCGGGAACCATGGAGATCACGGTCAGCAAGTTCGAGTTGCTGCGGGAATTGACCGCCACGCAGGGCGTGGTCGAACGCAAGACCACGATTCCAATCCTTTCTAATTATCTGTTTGAGGCCTCGGGCGACCGGCTGTCGTTGACGGCAACGGATCTCGACCTGAGCCTGCGAACTTCCTGCAATGCCAAGGTGAAAAAGGAAGGGTCGTGCACGATCCCGGCTCGCAAGCTGCATGACTATGTGAAGCTGCTGCCGGATGCCGATATCACGATCAAACTGCTCGAGAATCATTGGGTCAGCATTCGCTGCGGTCGGTCGAATACGAAGATGGTGGGCATGGCGAAGTCGAATTTCCCAAGCCTGCCGGTATTTCCGACGTCGGGTGCGATTTCAATTCCCGCGCAGGTGTTGCGCGGATTGATCGCCCGGACTGGATTCGCGATTTCGAATGAAGAGTCGCGATATACGCTGAATGGCGCACTGATGCTGCTGAAGCCGGAATCGATCACGATGGTGGCGACGGATGGGCATCGGCTGGCGCATTGCGAGCGGCCGGGGGGAAAGTTCGAAGGCGTGTCGGGCGAGATGAAGACCCTGGTGCCGAAGAAGGCGATGGACGAGCTGAAGTCGCTGCTCGATTCGACCGATGCTGAGACGATCGAGTTTGCCAAGGATGAGTCGACGCTGTTCTTCCGGATTGGATCCCGCCTGCTGACTTCGCGGCAACTGACGGGACAGTTCCCCAACTTTGAAGCGGTGCTGCCGAAGGACAATAGCAAGGTTGTTCCGCTGAATGCGGATGAGTTGAATGCGGCGATCCTGCGCGTGGCGCAGTTTGCCGATGAACGGTCGCGCGCGGTCCGGATGCGCCTGGAGAAGGGCGAGGTGAAGATCTCGGCGTCGTCAACCGAGGCGGGAGAGTCGGAGGATTCGCTCGAGGCTGCCTACAACGGGGATCCGCTGACGATCGGGTTCAATGCGGCTTATCTGGTGGATTTCTTGAAGGCTGCGGGGACCAGTGAGGTACGGCTGGAGTTAAAGGATCCGCAGTCGGCCGGGCAGTTGCGGCCGGCCGAGGGGGATGATTACAAGTATCGGTATATTGTGATGCCGATGCGCATTTGAGCGACTGGCGGTCGAGGCAGGCGCGCTTCGCGCAAACAGATCAGGCGTCCCTCACGGGACGCCGTTCTTTTTTCTGGTAGCACCCGGCGTTGAAACGCCGGGCTATTTTCAAAGGTCCCTCTGGGACCATGACTGCACTGGGCTTGACCTGCTACTGCCGCTGGCATACATTGGGCCCCACTTCAATTCGGGAGGGGCTACGTTATGCTCGACGGATTCAAGAAATTCATCCTGCGTGGAAATGTTGTGGATATGGCGGTGGGCGTGGTGATCGGCGCGGCCTTTGGCGGCGTAGTCGGATCGATGACAAAGGGTCTGCTCACGCCGTTAATCGGCGCGCTAGTCAAATTGCCGGATTTCTCTAATCTTAAGTACGAACTTCGAGGTAGCACTTTTCTTGTAGGCGATTTCATCAATGCAGTCATTTCCTTTCTATTAATCGCCGCCGCTGTTTATTTCTTTGTGGTCGTTCCGGTGAACTGGCTGATGGCGCGGATGCACAAAGATGAGCCAGCCGCGGCCGCGACTACCAAGAAGTGTCCAGAGTGTTTGAGCGAGATTCCTCTCGAGGCGAAGCGGTGCGGTCATTGCACCCAGCCGGTGATGGGACGAGCGGCGTAACGCTCCTCGACGAGGCTGATCGACGGAAACATGAAAAGTCAAAATCCCCACCCTGAAATCGCAAGACCCGCGATTTTAGGATGGCGCACCCTCAAATTTATTCTTTGTTTTATTGTGCTGTTCAGCGCGACGATTCCTCTGCACTCGCAACAGTCTCCGGAGCTTCCCTCGAAAGAACTGCCGCCCGATCAAACTGAGCCGGAGGTAGGTACCGTTCCCGCGATCACTCCGGGCAATTGATCAAGAAAGTCCGGCCGAAGTATCCCAAGCAGGCCCGAAAGCAGCACGTAGAGGGAACGGTCATCATGCGCGCGACGATCGCAAAGGATGGAACCATCAGCGATCTGCAACTGGTTTCTGGCGATCCGCTGCTTACGCAGGCCGCACTGGATGCTGTGAAGAAGTGGAAGTACCGTCCTTATCTCAAAGACGGTCAGGCCGTCGATGTCGAGACTCAGATCACAGTCAACTTTCAGTTGTCCCCCTGAGCCGGCATTCTCACGTAACATGAAATGATGAGCGTTGGTCGCACGGGGATCTTGTTGTGCCTGGTGTTGATCGCTTTCGAAGTTTCGGGGGCGCAGGGTCCTCAGTCTTCTTCCTCGAAACATGCGAAGAGTTCGTCGGCGCGGCTGGCGCCGGAACTCGATGCCGGAACCGTCGTGAATGGGGTGTATCGCAATCGGTTGCTGGCATTGTCTTGCAAGATTCCTGACGGGTGGGTATTGCGGACTGAGGAGATGAATGCGCGGGAAGAGGAGCCGCCTACCGACACAAAAGAAAAATCTTCACCACAGGGTACACAGGGTAACAAAGGGGAATCTGGGAAAGTTTTGCTGGCGGCGTTTTCGCGGCCTCCGGTGGCTCGGGGTGAAGATGTCAATTCGTCGATTGTGATCGCGGTGGAAAAAGTTTCGACATATCCGGGATTGCAGGAGGCGGCGCAGTATTTTGGGCCGCTGACCGAAGTTGCCAAGGCGCAGGGATTCGTGGTGGACGAAGAGCCTTATGAGGAACAGATTGGAGCGAAAGTTGTCGTGCGAGGAGATTTTCATAAGGATGTCGGGTCGCGGGTGATGCGGCAGTCGACGTTGGCATTTCTGGCGCAGGGTTATGCAGTGTCGATTACGGTGATTGGCGGGACAGAGGATGAGGTGGAGGAGTTGATTGATGGGGTGGAGTTTGGGGCTCGGAAGTAGATTCTTTTCCGCGGATTTCGCGGATGTACGCGGAGCATGCAAGCGGAATTCGGCGCTGGTGGTGAAGTAGGGATCCCTCGCTCCGCTCAGGATGAGAAGCGTTATTGATGAGCGAGAGTTCGATTCTTGATTTCGATTGCGATCTTGGGTGGGTGGAGCAGGGTGTTGTGGATGAGGCAGTGATGGACGGCGCGTTCGACTCCGGCGCGATGTTGTTCCGGCAGGTCTACGGGAGTTTCAATTTCGATGCGGAATTTGTCGATTCGCGCGACCGGTTCTTTCACTTTGTCGGCCCATACGCGGACGTGGGTGCCTTTAGTCGCGAGCTTGAATTTGCGGAGATATTGCGCAGCGTAGAATCCGGCGCAGGAGGCGAGTGAGGCGAGAAGGAGTTCGGGCGGAGTCATACCTTCGTCATAGCCTCCGTTCTCAGGTGGTTGATCGCATGCGATCGTGTGTTGACGCGCTTTGATTTCGAATTGAACTGCGCCGAGATGATCGACTGTCACTTCCATGATGGCCCTCCGAGGTTTGAGCTCCCTGTCGATAAATTGTTGCGCCGGCGTTCCCGGCAAATGATCGCGTCGTCGTTAGCAACGGTTCTTTCGCCCCTTCGGGGCTTGCTTGCACTTTCTTCCACCCACGGCTTACGCCGTGGGCTAAATTCCTCCGCCGCTTCGCGGCTGGCGATCGGAGTGCTCAGCTGTTCCAGCACGGTTCTCCAATCGGGTTCTCACGCTCGTCTTCACTCGGCGTCACGCTTCTGATCCACCTCACGGCCCTGGATTCGGCGAACCTTCACGCGTGAGTGCCTCGTCCAGAAGCTGGCGGACAATTTCACGAGCGCGATGCAGGCGCGACTTCATGGCAGCGCGGGAAATTCCAAGCTGCTGAGCGACGTCGTCGCCGGAACGGTCTTCGATGTCGCGCAGTTCGTAGACCGATCGATACCGCGGCGGGAGCGCCGCGATTGCGTCGTCTAAAAGCTGCTTCATCTGTCGGCTCGCAAGGCTGGCTTCGGGCGTAGGATTGCTTCCAGGGAGTTCGCGGCCCTCGTCGTCGAGCGTGGAGAGCTGGAGCAGCGGCAACAGGGACTCGCGTTCTTTTAGCTGCCAGCAGACGCGGCGGGCAATCTGAGCCAGCCAGGCGCGGAAAGCTGAGGAGTCCCGCAGCTGATCGAGGTGCCGATAAGCCTTCAGCATCGCTTCGACGAGAACATCTTCGGCATCTTCGCGATTACCGCAGACGCGCAGCATCTGGCGGTACACGGAATCCTTGTGTTGCCGCGTGAGGGAGTCGAAATCGTCGCCGCGTGTGTCCATGCAGATAATGTCATTCTGACAGGACGGGCGAGCGACCGCTGTATCCGAAATCACGGCGTCACGAGTGGCGACCGCATTAGGAGGTGTTGCGGAGGAGATCCCTCGTTCCGCCTGAAAAGCGGCTCCGCTCGGGATGACGCCAGCCGGGAGGCTCGAGCTGCGAGGAATCACTGACAGCTCCCTGGGAACTCCTGGTTTGCGGCTTGGGTTTCGCAATGTATGGTTTTGTTCCAGGGCATACGCTGAAGAATCTCGGCCATAGGGCAGATGTCGGTGATGCCGGCGAAGGTCAGGCCGGTGCCGACGAATGCGGCGAGGAATAACCAGTGCGGGTTCGACGCTAGTGCCAATGCCGATGCAGTGAGCACGATTAGGCCGGCGCCCAAACGCACTTGGCGCTCGAGAGACCAGCGGGAGCGGACGCTCTGAACTGTGGGCAGGCCGGCGTTGATCCATGCGCTTGAGCCGCCTTCGAGAACTGAGAGCTGCAGATTGCAGGGATCGAGCAAGCCGGCGGTCATGCGGGCGCGCTTGCCAACCTGGCAGATGAGAATGATCGGCTTCGTGTGGCTGAGATCATCCAGGCGCGATTCGATCTGGTCCATCGGGATGTTGATGGCGCCCGGAATGTGCCCGGAGGCGAATTCCGATGGGGAGCGGAGGTCGATGAGCTGGGAGTCGGCAGAGCGGGTTCTCAGATCTGCGGTGGTTATGGTGGGGGTCAAAGTTCCTCCTACTAGGGAAGAGCGGAGGAATTGGGAAAAGGATTCAAGGATGGAAATCCCCACTTCTTGCGAGAAACGCGCAAGAAATGGGGTACCCAGACGACGAACAAACCTCTCTTACCGACTCATGCAGGACCTGATGGTATCGTGCGCCCCAGATGAAGGCGGACCGAGAGGCCACTGGTTACAGTCCAGAATCGCGGGACTAAGGGGTGGTTTGTCCAACGAAGGACTGGCAAGAGACGTCAGGGTGCCAGTTTACGAATGCTCCTTTGGGATTCTCTTTCCATGCCCAGACGTGCAATGTATAGAAGGCCGGGAGTCCAAAGCGATTCGGCGAATCGAAGTAGTGGAAGATCTGTCCCATAAGCTGGGGCGTCGTGCCGGGATGCTTCTCATCCCAGCTGCTGGCG
>Ga0070709_10000929_pt1 | contig 16234 bp, 9 predicted proteins | sample LARL51metaG_FD_65449 | JGI IMG/M metagenome (GOLD analysis project Ga0070709, IMG submission 65449) | Corn, switchgrass and miscanthus rhizosphere microbial communities from Kellogg Biological Station, Michigan, USA - LAR L5-1 metaG | ecosystem: Host-associated > Plants > Roots > Rhizosphere ...
CGCCCACCACCACACGTACCCGAACAGCGTGTACGCGAGCAGACGATGCGTCCATTGCACGTGCTGCAGGTAATTCCCCGCGGGTAGGATCCGGCCGTTACAGAGCGGGAACCCGAGGCAGGCGATGGCCGCGCCGAGGTTCGCCGTGAGCGCACCGAACAGCACGGTCACGAAGCCCAGAACGAGCAGCAATAACCCCCCACGCGGGCGCGAGCCCGGTGTGAACCGAGTGCTCTTCGCGATCACAATCAGCGTCGCGAGCAGAAGCATCGCGGTGCCGAGGTGGAGGATCACGGTCCAGGGGGGAAGGCGCAGCGTGACGGTCACGGCGCCGAGGAGCACTTGTACCACGAGCAAGCCGAGCGCTATGTAAGGCGCCCTGCCGGGAGGGAACGGCTCCCCGCTCCCCGCTCCCCGATTCAACCACCATGCATAGGCCGCGAGCCCCGCGACCAAGACGCTCACCGCTGCTGCCGCCAGCCGGTGCCCGTACTCGATCATCGTGGGGACGTCGAGCGGCGGAAGGAGCTTGCCGTTGCAGAGCGGCCAATGCTCGCCGCAGCCCAGCCCCGAGCCGGTGATCCGGACGATGGCGCCGAGGATGATGAGCAGGTAGGTGAACGTGGCTGCGGTCCACGCGAGCCGGGTGAATCGCGTCATGGGGGCCGAAATGTATATTCCGGCCGCGCATGTCCGCCTCTCCCCGCTCCGCTCCGTCGCCCGCTCCCGACCGCTGGGGTGACCGGTTGCCCCGCCAGCTCGGTTTGTGGAGCGCGGTGGCGGTGCTGATCGGGTCGACCATTGGGAGCGGGATTTTTCGGACGCCTGCGATCATCGCCGGGCGCGTTCCCGACCCGTTCCCGATGTTCGGCGTGTGGATCCTCGGCGGCCTGCTCGCGCTGTGCGGTGCGCTGACGTATTCGGAGCTCGCGGCGCTCTTTCCCCGCTCGGGGGGCGTGTACGTCTACATCCGCGAGGGATTCGGCCGGCTGCCGGCGTTTCTCTTCGGGTGGACCGAGCTGCTGTTGATCCGCGCGTCGGCGCTCGGGGCGATCGCGACGCCGTTCGCGGAGTATCTACTGCGCTCGCTCGGCTTCGATCCCAAGGTCGAGCCGAACGCCACGTACGTCCATTACGTGGCGGCGGGCGCGATCGTCGCGACGGCGACGCTGAATTACGTGGGTGTGCGGTGGAGCTCCATCATCTTGAACCTCACGACGGGAGCCAAGTACGGAGCCCTGCTCCTGCTGGTCCTGTTGGCGTTCCTGGTGGGGCAGGGGGATTTCACGCACTTCGGCCAGGTCGCCGGGGCGGTGACCCCAGGGCTGTTCGGGCTCTCGCTCGTGTCCGTGCTCTGGGCCTATGACGGTTGGGGCGACCTGTCGTTCGTGGGCGGTGAGGTCAAGGACCCCGAGCGCAACATGCCGCGCGCGCTGGTCATCGGGACCCTGGCGGTCATCGGCATCTACCTGCTGGTCAACGCGGCCTACCTCTATCTCATCCCGATCGGTCAGATGGCGCAGTCGCCGCTCGTAGCGGCGGACGCGGCGCAGCTGGTCGTGGGGCGGGTGGGAGTGGGGCTCATTGCGGTCGTGGTCATGATCGCCACGTTCTCGACGCTGCTGGGGTCGATCCTGACCTCGCCGCGGATCTTCTTTGCGATGGCGGATGACGGGTTGTTGTTCAAGCAGGTGGCGCAGGTGCACCCGCGGTTTCGTACGCCGTCTGTTTCGATCGTGGTCACGGGGTTGCTGGGCGTGGTGTGGGTGCTGCTGCTCAACTTCGAGCAGCTGGCCGATCAGTTCGTGGTGGCGATCTTCCCGTTTTACGCCCTCGCGGCGGCGGCCGTGTTCGTGCTCCGGCGCAGGCAGCCCGACCGGCCGCGTCCCGTGCGGGTGTGGGGCTACCCGGTGGTGCCCCTGCTGTTTGTGGTAGCCACATTTCTCATTCTGGGGAATGCGTTGCGCGAGCATCCCGTTGGTACCGGGCTCGCGTTCGGTGGCATTCTCCTCGGCGTGCCGGTCTATCTGGCGGCGTTCGGCTCCCGCGGAGCCGGGAAGGGAGCGGGTGTGTGACGCGAGTGTGACATTTTCTCAGATTGACGACCTTTCCGACCGCAGGCATGTTTACCCCGCCCTAACACGCGTCCCCTCAGATTCTCGGAGATCCTTCGGATGAAACGCTTTGTGTGGTCGATCGGCGCTCTCGCCGCGGTCGTGCTGTTGATGCTCCCGCGAGCGACGGCGGCGCAGGGGGTCACCTCGGCGGCGATTGCCGGGCGGATCACGGATGAGTCGAACGCTCCCCTGGCCGGAGCCGAAGTCAGCGTCGTGAACCCCTCAACGGGCGCACGCGCGACCCGGCGCTCCGGCGACGACGGTCGCTACCTCTTCGAGAACCTTACCCCGGGCGGTCCTTATATCATCGAAGTGCACACGCTCGGCTTCAGACCGGAAAAAACTGAAGGCCTGACGCTCACGCTCAACCAGCGAGCGATCATTGACTTTTCGCTCAAGCGGGCCGCGGTCGAGCTCGCGAGCGTGACCATCGAAACGGAAGCAAATCCGCTTATCTCGACGTCGCGCACGGGCCCATCGACGCTCCTCACGGCGCAGGCCTTGTCACGTCTCCCCAACATCACGAGAAACTTCACCGACCTCGTCCAAACCTCCCCGCTCGCGGGCACCGCGCAATCCAGCTCGTCGGTCGGCGGTCAGAACAACCGCTTCAATAACATCCAGATCGACGGCGGCGTGAACAACGATGTCTTCGGACTCGCGTCGAGCGGAACACCAGGCGGGCAGGCGAACGCCCATCCGATTTCCATCGAGGCCATCCGGGAATATCAGATCCAGATCGCTCCCTACGACGTGCGTCAGGGAAGCTTTACGGGTGGCCTGGTGAACGGGATCACCAAGTCGGGAACCAACGAGTTCCACGGGTCGATCTTCGGCTATTACCAGAATCAGTTCTTGGTCGGAACGGACACCTCCTCACCCACGCCAAGGAGGGTCACGCCCTTCTATACCGACCAGTACGGCTTCTCCATTGGTGGTCCGATCGTTCGGGACCGGGTGCAGTTCTTCGCGAGTGGCGACTGGCAGCAGCGCGGTTTGCCGTTCTCAAGTCAGTTCTTGATCGGGCCGGACACCACGGGCGGGCTGGATTCTATCGGCGTCGGAATCCGGGCGAGTCGCGCCGATTCCGTCATCAACATCCTGAAAACGAAATACGGGTTCGACCCTGGCACCTTTGCGTCCCCGACGCTCGGCAACCCCGACAAAAACCTGTTCGCCAAGGTGACGGTCCATCTCGGTACGAATAGCGACCTCGAACTTTCGCACAACTACGTCAACGCCACGGCGGAGAACCTGACTCGGAGCCCGATCTTCGGCACGCAGTTCCGTGACGGATACCAGTTGTCGAACTCGGGGTGGGGCCAGCACAACCAGACGAACACGACGCGCGCCGTGTGGAAGGCTCTTCTGTTCAACAAGTTCTCGAACGAACTGTTGGTGGGCCGAAACGCCATTCGCGATATCCGGGATCTCCCCAACGATGTGCCTCTCATCCTGGTGAACGGAAACCGCCCGGGTGACACGAGTAGCGTCCGACCGACGACTGTTCTCGCGGCTGGCGCGGACAAGTTCTCGCAGAACAACTTCTTGAACCAGGATATCTACGAGGTCACTGACAATGTGACCTGGAGTGCGGGCCTGCACACGGTTACCGTCGGCACGCACAACGAGTTCTACAAGTTCTCGAACGGCTTCTTCCCGGGCTCGTTCGGGGTGTGGGCGTTCGTGAATCCTGAATCACTGTTCGTCGGGCACGCCTATCACTACGAGATCGCGCTTCCGGCCGACACGATTCTGCGGCCGCAAGGCGCGATCGCGAACTTCAACGTGCAGCAGATCGGCGGGTACATACAGGATGTCTGGGCCGCCAGCCCCAAGTTGAGAATCACGGCTGGTTTGCGGCTCGACGTACCCTACATGGACCATCCCGTTCGTAATCCGGTGCTCGACACCCTGACCGGACTCAAGATCAACACCTCGGACTCCCCTTCGGGCAATGCGCTCTGGTCGCCGCGTCTGGGATTCAACTATGACGTGATGGGTGACGCGTCGACGATCGTGCGAGGGGGGATCGGCGTATTCAGCGGTCGTCCACCGTACGTCTGGATCTCGAATGCGTTCGTGAATACCGGCCTCGAGCAGTTTACACTCTCGTGCGACGGTGCTCTGGTCCCACAGAACTTCACCGTCGATGTGGCCAGTCAGCCGAAACTGTGCCAGGGTCAGACCAGCGCCAACACCAACGCCGTACGGACCGTCAACTATTTCGACCCCAGCTTCAAGTTTCCCGAGGACCTGAAGATCTCTCTCGGTGCCGACAAGAAGTTGCCGTGGGACGTCGTGGGGACATTCGACTTCCTGTATACGAAGGCGCTGGAGCAGTTCTATCTCACGGACGTGAACCTCAAGGGTATTCAGGGCGCGAGCGTGGGCGAGGCCGGACGGCCCCTCTACGGCGCGATCAACGCGGCCAACGGGCGGACGACGGCGGCCCGCATCAACGCGGGCTTCAGTCAAATCATCGAGCACACAAACGAAAGCAAGGACCGATCCTTCTTCCTGACCGGTCAGTTGCAGAAGACACTCAGCCGCGTCTCGTTCAACGTGGGGTACACGTACTCGCACACCGAGGATCTCATCTCCCTCACGTCGTCGATCGCGAGCTCGAACTTGAATTTCGGTGCGCTGGATGGACCGCTCGCCAGCCGCAACCTTCGCACCTCGGTGTTCGATACCCCGAACAAGATCACGGCGAGCGGCACGATCAATCTGCCGTACGGTGTCGATTTCTCGCTCGTCTACATCGGATACTCCGGCATGCCGTTCAGCTACGTGGTGTCGAACGACGCGAACGCCGACGGGATCTCAGGGAACGACATGATTTACGTTCCCCGGAATCGAAGCGACATCACGCTCTCCGACACGACGACCGCGACCTGGAACAAGTTGAACGGCTTCATCTCTGGGGAAGACTGCCTCAACAACAATCGCGGGCGGCTGTTGCCACGCAACTCGTGCCGCAACCCGTGGCAGGACTACCTGAACGCCCGGATCGTGAAGGGGTTCCGTACCCTGAGCGGTCAATCGGTCGAGCTGTCGATCGATGTGTTCAATATCCTGAACCTCCTCAATGGCACGTGGGGGCGTATCACGCAGACTGCGCAGTTCGAAGAGCAGCCCATGCTGACCCAGACCGGCTACGATGTCGTCAATCAGCGGGGTATCTACAATCTGTTGCTGCCGAAGCGACCCGCCGTGTTGTCGAACTCCCTGACGAGTCGCTGGCGTCTGCAAGGTGGGTTGAGGTATATCTTCTAGAAGTCGCTAGAAGTCGCTAGAAGTCGCTAGAAGTCGGCAGAAGACGGTAGAGGTCGGTGGAGTGGCATACCTCTACCGACCTCTACGACTTCTACCGACCTCTACAACCTCTACCGACCTCTACGTCCTCGCCTTCCTCCACAACCACACGCCCGCCACCCCGAACATCAGGTTCGGGACCCACGCGGCGAACGCCGGCGGGAGCGCGCCCCCCGCACCGACCGCCTTCGATAGCTGGAACATGAGCAGATCCACGAAGGTCGTGGCGAGGCACACCGCCACGCCCCACGCCGTCCCGCTCCGGGGCGTCGAGATCGCCAGCGGCGCGCCGAACAACGCGATGATGATGCAGGCGAAGGGCACCGACAGCTTGAGCGCGCGCTCCACACGGAGCTTCTTCGTGTCCGACCCGGAGCGCGCCAGGGCATCGACGTAGCGTCCCAGCTCGACGTAGCGCATCTCGTCCGGCGCCTTGGGCTCCGCGAGCAAGGCGGCCGGCGTTTCGCGAAGGGCCCGGGTCCGGAGCGCGTCGAAGCGGAATGTCGGCTCGTGACCCGGGCCGAGCAGATACCGCACCGCCCCCTTGGTGAGCGTCCAGCCGCGCGTCGCCCGCGCAGTATCGTACGTGGCTTGCTGCGCGGCCACGAGAATCGTCGGGTACTCCTCGCCGGTGCCCTCCCGTTCCATGATCGGGTCGCGCATCTGGGCGCCGTTGGTCTTGAGCTCGAGCGAGCGGATGGAGTACACCCACCCGCCGTCCGCTCGATACACGAACGGGCTGAACCGCGACCCGAGATTGCTCGGCGCCTTCTCGCCCAGAAGCTCGGCGCGACGCGCGGACGTCACCGGGGCGAGCTCCGTGAGCCCGAGATCGAGCACGACCGCCGCCAGCGACGCGAGCAACAGCGGCCGCACCACGCGATGAAACGAGATGCCGGACGCCTTCGCTGCCGTCAGCTCCGAGTGGCGCCCCAGCGCGCCGACCGTGAACACCACCGCGAAGAGCACCGCCACCGGCAGCACCAACGAAATGGTCTCCGGCAGGTAGAACAGATACGAGTAGGCGACCCGCCCCTTGGTGACGCCGCGGCCGAGGTACGTGTCGAGCTTGTCGGTCAAGTCGATGACCATGACGAGAAACGGGAACCCGAGCGCGGCGAGCAGGAACACCTTGGTCCACTCGCGCAACAGGTAGCGGTCGAGTGTGTTCACGGCGCCCGCTCCCTGAGCACCGCACGAAGCACCGCAGAAGGCCAGCGAATCACCGCGTGCGCGACATCGGCCACGTCGCTCCAGTCCCCGCCGTGGGGCGAGTTCCCCGGCTTGCGGATGCGCCACAGTCCGATCAGCCCGACCACGGCGAACAACAGGTTGGGTGTCCACATGGCGAAAAACGGCGAGACGATCAGCCGGTTGCCCAGCTCCTCGCCCCCGATCAACCCGATGTAATAGACGCTGAACACCGCGACGCTCAACCCGATCACGAGGCCGACGCCGCCCCGCTGAAAGCGGAGCGCGATCGGCGCGCCGAGCAGCGCGAACACGAGACACGCGGTGGCGATGGCGGCTTTCTTCTGGATCTCTACCTCGTAGGTCGCTACGCGTATGAGCGCGCCGTTCAGGCGTTGGTCTTCACCGATCCCCGCGCCGGGCGTGACGTACACCGCCGGGGGCTGAGGCTGAGGTGGCCGCGTCACTCCGGCGGACGGAGGAATCTGGAACGGGCGCTGGGGCGTGGGTTGGACCGAACGCGGCCGGGGAGCAGGGCGGGGCGGGGTGGCCGGCTGCTGCGCCGTCTGGGCGTGCGCCGCCGCGGGGCCCCACCACTTCCCGATGCGCCGGAGCATCCGGCAGTAGAGCCCGACCGGCGTCGTGTCCGAATCCGACGGGGGCGGAGCGGGCAGAACCGGGCTCAGGCCCGTCAATCGGCGTAAGTCGTTCTCGATCGAGAGGCGGGTATCATCGGCCGCGCGCGCGGCGTCACGCCGGGCGTCCCGCGCCCCGACCCGCATCTCGCACGTCGACATCTCGCGGTCGCTCTTGTACGTGTCGTTTTCGGTGCGTGTCAGGGTGTTGCCGACCCCGGACACCTTCATGCGGTTGGTCCGGAAGAACGTCCGGTTGAATTGGGATGGGTCGGTCCGGCTCACTTCTTCGATCGCCCCGTCCTCGAGCGTCAGAAAGAGATCTCGGCCGCCAGCGGAGTAGGCCATGCGCCCGCTGTCGGCCGTGATGATACGCCGCCGCTCCGCGTTGCCCAGGTCGTAGAGCGTCACATCCTTGAGTTTGTTGGAGCTGGCGTCGATGCGCGCCGCGCGCAGGAAGAATTGTCCGGGGATGACTTCGTTAATCACCTGCTCCTTGAGGGTCAGCGACGGCTTCTTCCGCTGGATGTCGACCTGGAGCGTCCGGAGCTCGTGATTGGTGCGGGGGAGGAGCTGATCGTTCCACGCGAACGACAGGATCGCCATGCCGGCCGCGCCCGCGAGCACCGGCGTCACGAGTCGCAACATGCTCACGCCGCCCGCCTGCATCGCGGTGATCTCGTTGTCGCCGGCGAGCCGCGTGAAGACGTGCAGCACGGCCACGAGCACGGCCATCGGCAGCGTCACGGCGACGATGAACGGCAGGGAGAGGACGAACACCTCGATGATGACGCCGGTCGGGAGCCCCTTGCCGAGCAGGCTCGAGAGCTGCTTGGCGACCTGCTGGATCAACATCAATGAAGTGAGCGCCGCCAGCGCGAAGGCGAGCGGCGCGAGATGTTGACGGAGGAGGTAACGATTGAGGGTGCGCACGATCGGTGGCGCCATTATATTCCGCAGCCCAAGTCCTTACAAGACATCCACTACCCTGTGACCATTCGAAAGAGCCCGAGCCCCGGCCCCGGCCGGCGCCTCAGCCCTCCCCTGGCCGCCTGCCTCGCGCTCGTGTTCGCCTGCACGGCGAAGAGCGGGGCGGGGCGCCCGCGGGAATTCTCGGGCCAGCGCGCCTTCGGCTACCTCGAGCAGCAGATGACGTTCGGGCCCCGCATTCCAGGCACGCCCGCCCACGAGCGTACCGGCGACTGGATTCTCGAGCGGCTCCGCGCCACGGCCGACACGGTGATCGTGCAGGTCATCCCACACGTAACGCGCAAGGGTCAAACCCTGCACCTGCGGAACTTCCTGGCGCGGTTCCGGCCCTCGGCACCCGACCACATTCTTTTCCTCGCGCACTGGGATACGCGCCCACATGCGGACCAGAGCCAGAACCTGGGGCAGCAGCGCCTGCCCGTCCCCGGCGCCAACGACGGCGCCTCCGGCGTCGCCGTCCTGCTCGGCGTCGCCGACGCCCTCAAGGCCAAGGCGCCGGCCAGCGGGGTCGACCTGTTGTTCGTCGACGGCGAGGACTATGGGGACTTCTCGACGGACACGAACGACGTGCTGATCGGCTCGCGCTATTTCGCGGCCCACCAGCCCCCCGGCTACCCGCCCCTGTACGCCGTGTTGTTCGATATGGTGGCCGACAAGGACCAGCAGTTCTACTACGAAGCCAACTCCGAGGCATTCGCGCCGGAAGTCGTCGATCGCGTGTGGCACGTCGCCGCCGATCTGGGATACAGTCACGTGTTCATTCCCGGCGTGAAACACAATCTCACCGACGATCATGTCGCCCTGCAAAAGGCGGGCATCCACGCGATCGATGTGGTGGACTTCGACTACCCGTACTGGCATACGACGGAAGACACGATCGACAAAGTATCCGCGGCATCGTTACAGGTGGTAGGTGACGTCGCTGTGGCCCTGGTGAGATAGTCAGCGGTCTTTCAGGAAAGGCAACGACTAGACGCACAGACGCGCAGCGGTGAACAGATGTCAGTGAATAGGCCTCTCCTCCCCCCTTACTTACTGTTCTCCCCTGTGCGTCTGTGCGTCTAGCCTTTGCATGGCCTGCAATTTCTTGACTCCCCGCGGCAAGAATCCGATTCCTGAAGGGCGACAGGCCCGTCCTAGCTTTTCCTCATGGATGATCGGAAAGCCGCCCTCCTCCTCGCCTCTCTCACGCTCGCCGGCGCCGGCGTGCGTTTCGTGCTCGCTCCATCCTCGGAGGCGGCGCCGGGCGACGTGCGGCTCGTCGCGATCGACACGCCGCCGACCGGCGGCCTTCGCGCCACCGCGCGAAACGCCGCCCGGCTCGCGCGCCCGCTCTTGCCCGGAGAGCGCGTCGACCTCGACCGCGCCGACGTGACGGAGATCACGCGCCTCCCACGCATCGGTCCCGCGTTCGCGCAGCGCATCGTAGCCTGGCGCGAGCAACACGGTCCGTTTGGCGGGCTTGCGCGATTCGACAGCGTCCCGGGTGTCGGTCCGAAACTCCTCGAGTCGCTGCGTCCTTACGTGTTGTTTTCGGGTGTGCTGCCATGAATTGCATCAACCTCCACCATCCTCTACCAACCTCCACATCCTCCACGACCTACCTCTCGGGGTTGACTTCCCTTCGTCCTCCCATATGTTATGCTGTTCATTTTCAACGAGTTGCGTACGGCGACCGCAGCAGCCACCTCTGACAAGCTGGGTGAGATCCTCCTCCGCGAGGGCCTTATCACCCAGGATCAGCTCAAAAAGGCGCTCCTCGAGCAGAAGAATACGGGGATGCGCCTGGGGTACACCCTGGTGAAGCTGGGCTTCGTGGAGGAGACTGAGATCTCCAAGATGCTCGCCCGGCAGTACCGGATGCCCGCTGTCGATCTGTCCCGTTTCGAGGTCGATCCCAAGATCATCAAGCTGATCCCGCCGGACGTGGCGATAAAGCACGCTGTGCTGCCCCTGAAGCGCGAGGGGCGGACCCTGACGGTGGCGATTACCGACCCGAACAACGTCACCGCGATCGAGGACATCAAATTCATCACGCGGTGCGACGTGTTCCCCGTGATCGCGGGCGAGTACACGCTGCGCAACGCGATCGACAAGTACTACCAACAGTCCGACGCCCAGCTGCAGACGCTCCTCAAGGACATCGAGGCGGCGGAAGACCTCGAGGTCGTGGAGGACCAGACCGACGAGGACGTCAAGGCGCAGGACCTCGCCGACGATGCGCCGGTGGTCAAGCTGATCAACGGCCTTCTCACCGACGCGGTGAAGCGCGGCGCATCGGACATTCATATCGAGCCGTTCGAGCACGAAATGCGCGTGCGCTACCGGGTGGACGGCGCCCTGCAGGAAGTGATGAAGCCGCCGGTCAAGATGCGCGCGGCGCTCACCTCGCGCGTGAAGATCATGGCGCAGCTGAACATCGCGGAGCGCCGCGTGCCGCAGGACGGCCGCATCAAGCTGAAGTTCGGCGCCAAGGTGATCGACTACCGTGTGTCGACCCTGCCCGTGCTGTTCGGCGAGAAGATCGTGCTCCGAATTCTCGACAAGGGCAACCTGGCGCTCGACCTGACCAAGTTCGGGTTCGAGCCCAAGGCCGAGCAGGAGCTGATGCGGGCGATCCTGAATCCGTACGGCATGGTGCTGGTGACGGGTCCCACGGGGTCGGGCAAGACCACGACCCTATATTCGGCGCTGTCGCGCATCAACCAGATCGACGTGAACATCATGACCGCCGAGGATCCGGTCGAGTACAACTTGATGGGGATCAATCAGGTCCTGGTGCGCAACGATGTGGGGATGACCTTCGCCGCGGCGTTGAAGGCATTCCTGCGGCAGGATCCCAACATCATCATGGTGGGCGAGATCCGCGACCTCGAGACCGGCTCGATCGCGATCAAGGCGGCCCTCACGGGCCACTTGGTGCTCTCCACGCTGCACACGAACGACGCGCCGTCCACAGTGACGCGCATGATTGACATGGGGATCGAGCCGTTCAACGTGGCGAGCGCCGTGAACCTCATCGTGGCGCAGCGGCTGGTGCGACGCGTGTGTGTCGAGTGCAAGCAGGAGCACAAGTACACTGACGAAGAGCTGCATGCCTTCGGCATCCCCACGGCCGAGGCGGCGAAGCTTACGTTCTACAAGGGCGCGGGGTGCGACACCTGCAACGGCTCGGGGTACAAGGGCCGGCAAGGATTGTACGAGGTCATGGCGATGACGAGCGCCGCGCGGCGCATGGTGCTGAAAGGCGGCTCGACGGAAGAGCTCCGGGAGCAGGCGGTGAAGGACGGGATGCTCACCCTGCGCATGGATGGCATGCTCAAGGTGAAGCGCGGCATCACCACGCTGGAAGAAGTCGTGAAGGAGACGGCGGCATGACGGCTGGCGCTTCGCAAGGGCTCAACCTCCGCTCCCTGCTCGAGGAGATGATCGAGAAGGACGCTTCGGACCTGCACATCGTGGCGGGTGAGCGTCCCAAGCTTCGGGTAGACGGGGACATCGTGAACGCGGGCGTGGACGCGGTCCTCACGCCCAAGGACACGCTCTCGATCGCCTACTCGGTGCTCACCGAGAACCAGAAGAAGCGATTCGAGACCGAGAACGAGCTCGATTTCTCGTTCGGCATCCAGAACCTCGCGCGCTTCCGCGGCAACTGCTTCAAGCAGCGCGGGTGCGTCTCGCTCGTGATCCGGCAGATCCCGTTCAACGTGCGCACCTTCGAGGAGCTGGGGCTCCCCGGGGTCGTGGCCAAGCTGGCCGAGAAGCCGCGCGGGCTCGTGCTGGTGACGGGGCCGACCGGGTCGGGCAAGAGCACCACGCTCGCCGCGATGATCGACAAGATCAACAAGGAACTGAAGGGACACATCATCACGGTGGAGGACCCGATCGAGTTCATCCACCGCCATCAGAGCTGCATCGTCAACCAGCGGGAGATCGGGACCGACACGAACAGCTTCGCAGCGGCGCTCAAGTACGCCCTGCGGCAGGACCCGGACGTGGTGCTCATCGGCGAAATGCGCGATCTCGAGACCATCGCCGCCGCCCTGACCATCGCGGAGACCGGGCACCTGGCGTTCGCGACGCTCCACACCAACTCGGCGATGGAGAGCATCAACCGCATCATCGACGTCTTCCCGTCGCACCAGCAGGCCCAGGTGCGCGCGCAGCTGTCCTTCGTGCTGGAAGGCATCATCACGCAGACGCTGCTCCAGAAGATCAAAGGACGGGGCCGGGTGATGGCATGCGAGATCCTGATCATGACGCCCGCGGTGCGGGCGCTGATCCGCGACGAGAAGATCGAGCAGATCCCCTCGATGATGCAGGCGGGCAAGAAGCACGGGATGCAGACCCTGAACGACGCGCTGTATCAGCTATACGTGGGCCGCGAGGTCTCGAAGGACGAGTGCCTGCGCGTCACCTCGACGCCCAATGAGTTCCTGCGGATGATCGGCGAGCAGCCGATGGACGAGAAGGAAGTGATGTCGCCGACCGCGGCGCCACAGCAGCCCGGCGCCGGCAAGGTCGCGGCCCGCCGTTAGGCGCCCGGAAGGGAGTTAGCCATGCCGGTCTTCCAATACACCGCGCGTACGCTCAAGGGCGATCTCGTCAACGATAAGATCGATCTGCCCAGCCGGGACGACGTCATCGCCCACCTGCGAAAGAACCGCATGGTGGTCGTCCAGGTCCGAGCGGCACCGAAAGAGTTCAAGCTCAACCTCAAGTTCGGCGGCGGTGTGCGGACGCGCGACGTCGTCGTCTTTACGCGCCAGTTCGCCACCATGATCAACGCGGGTCTGCCTCTCGTGCAGGCCCTCGACATTCTCTCGCAGCAGACGGAGAACAAGATCCTCGCCGACGTCACCCGCCAGGTGGTATACGACGTCGAGAGCGGCCAGACGCTCGCCGACGCGCTGCGCAAGCACCCGAAGGCGTTCAGCGACCTCTACGTGAACATGGTGGCGGCGGGCGAGGCGGGCGGTATTCTCGACACGATTCTCGTCCGGCTCGCCGAGTTCCTCGAGAAGAACGACGCCATCGTGCGCAAGGTGAAGGGCGCGATGATCTACCCCGGGGTCATTCTCTCGGTGGCGGTGATCGCGGTGTCGGTCCTGCTGATTTTCGTGATCCCGACGTTCCAGAACATGTTCGCGTCAGTGAACCTGCAGCTGCCCCTCCCGACGCGGATCGTGATCGGCGCGAGCCACGTGCTCCGGGATTACTGGTGGGCCATCATCGGCGCGATGGGATTCGTGGTCTTCGCGATCAACCGCTACTACAAGACGCCGCCGGGACGGTTGCAGATCGACTCTCTGCTCCTCAAGATGCCGGTGCTGGGCGACGTGTTGCGCAAGGCGGCCGTGTCGCGGTTCACCCGGACGCTCGGCACCCTGATTTCGTCGGGCGTGTCCATTCTCGACGGTCTCGAGATCACGGCGCGCACCGCCGGCAACATGGTGATTCACAACGCCGTGATGGAGTCGCGTGCCTCGATCGCGGGCGGTGAAACCATCTCCGCGCCGCTCGCGAAATCGAAGGTCTTCCCCCCGATGGTGATCTCCATGATCTCGGTGGGCGAGCAGACCGGCGGCATGGACGAGATGCTCTCGAAGATCGCGGACTTCTACGACGACGAGGTCGACGCGGCCGTGAGCGCGCTGCTCTCGCTCATGGAGCCCATCATGATCGTCGTGCTCGGCGTCATCGTCGGCGGCATGGTCGTCGCCATGTACCTGCCGATCTTCGATATGGTGAACGCCGTCCAGTAGCCGTTCCCGTCTCAGGGGCCGGGGGGGCGGGGGCCGGGCTGCGCCCCGCCACCGGTCCCGTCAATCGCCGATATCACGTCCTTGAGCGGAGCCTTGCGGAGCTCGGCTCCGAACGCCGGGAGAGCGATGTCGATCAGCTCCCCGAACCGCCGCGCCGCGTCCGCCAGGCGCTGAGCCAACAGCTCGTGCACGGCGACCTGCTGCGCCGTGGGAGCGAAATCGGCGCCGTTCTCCGCAACGTCCGACTGCAGGGCCGCGAGGCGGCCGTAGAGCTGGATCGGCGAGCGGAACGCATCTTCACGAGCCCCCGTCAGGTGGACGTCGAACAAGGCGCCCTCCACGCCGAGCGCCTTCGCGTCGAGCGAATCGGCGAGCGCGGCGATGCGCTTGGCGCTCGAGTCCCCCGCCAGCGCCGAATCCCCGCGGAGTTGCCCCGAGAGGTCGCGCAGCTGCTTCCGGACCCACTCGAGCCGGTTGATCATTCGCGCCGTGCTGTCCTGATCGCGCCGGATCGCCATCGCCAAGCGCGCCTGCGCCTGCACGTCGCTGTCGCCGCCCGCCGTATTGGGGTCCTTCAGCACGGTGAGCGGCTGGGTGAGCGTGACCGCGCTCTTTCGTCCAGTCCCCGTGTCGGCGAGGGTGACTTGCACCGTGTAGGTGCCCGGGGGCGCGAGCGGCCCGCGCAGCGATAGGTCCAGGTCCCATGTGACGAGCGGACGAGTGCCGTCGGGGCCGACCCGGACGAACGGCTTGCCCGGCGGCGTCGTCCGGAGCTTCGGAACCGTGGGGGCGGTGTAGCGCAGATCCCACCATACACGGTTCAGCCCCGGCCGCCGCTCTCCCTCGAGGGCTCGCACGGTGTCCCCCTTCGGGCCCAGGATGACGATCCTCGCCGGCTTCAAGCGGTGCGTCGTGTCGGGCGGCACGCTCGTATCTGCTACGGATGGCGACACGTAATACGTGACGTCGGCTCCGTAGGGGACGGTGTCGGGCTCCACCGCACTGTTCGGGGCGCTCGCCACGCCCTGCTGCGGCCGGAACCGGTACGCGGGGCGGGGCGTGAACAGGAACACGGTGGACGCAAGGGTGGCGGGCTCGAGCTGCTCCAGCGGGGAGATGTCCTCGAGGATCCAAGCGCCCCGGCCGTAGGTGGCGACCACGAGGTCGCGGGCGTGGGGCTGCACCGTCAGCCAGGAAACCGGCGCGTGCGGCAGGTTGGTTTGCAGCGGGAGCCAATGCGCTCCATCGTCGACGGTGAGGTACACACCGTTTTCGGTACCCGCATAGAGCATTCCGGCCCGGCTCGGATCCTCGCGCACGACGTGGACGAAGGACAACGGCGACCGGGGCAGGGGATCGGAGATTCGCTTCCAGCTCTTGCCGAAGTCGGTGGTCTTGTAGATGTACGGATCCAGGTCGTCGAGCTCGTGCGCATCCACGGAGAGATACGCGGTTCCCGGATTGAAACGGGACGGCTCGATGTTCGAGATCTTGCCCCAGGGCGGGAGCTTCGGGATGCCGGCGGTGACGTTGACCCAGGTCGCGCCGCCGTCGCGCGTGACGTGCACCAGGCCGTCGTTCGAGCCCGCCCAGATCACGCCCGCCTGCTGCGGCGACTCGGCGATGGCGAACAGCGTGGCGCCGTCGAACGTCATGAGGTTGTCGGTCGTCACGCCGCCCGAGCTCTGTTGGTGGGTCGTGTCGTTCCGCGTGAGGTCCGGGCTGATCACCTTCCAGCTCGCGCCACCGTCGGTCGTGACGTGCACGTACTGGCTGCCCACGTACACCCGAGCGTGATCGTGCGGCGAGATCGCGATTGGGAACGTCCAGTTCCACCGATACTTCAGGTCGGCGGGCCGCCACCCATACGCCGCCTCGGGCCACACGCGCACGTTCCGCGCGTGGTCGGTTCGCGTGTCGTACACTTCGAGCCCGCCGTCGTAGCACCCCGACCAGACCGTCGTGTTGGTCACCGTATCCGGGATCGCGAACCCGCTCTCGCAGCCACCCACGTGCCCCCACTGTCCTTCCGATGCACCGCCCGACAGGCTGCGGCTCGGCATGCGGTACGAGGTGCCGTCCTGTCGGTTGCCGTACAGGTTGTACGGGACCCGCGTGTCGGTATGCACGTGATACAGCTGCGCGATCGGGAGCACGATGCGCATGAAGGTCTTGCCCCGGTTGAGCGTGATGCTCACCCCCCCGTCGTGCGCGATCA
>Ga0070709_10000930_pt1 | contig 16228 bp, 17 predicted proteins | sample LARL51metaG_FD_65449 | JGI IMG/M metagenome (GOLD analysis project Ga0070709, IMG submission 65449) | Corn, switchgrass and miscanthus rhizosphere microbial communities from Kellogg Biological Station, Michigan, USA - LAR L5-1 metaG | ecosystem: Host-associated > Plants > Roots > Rhizosphere ...
GCCGGAACTTCAACACCGCAAACCGCGCGGTCAGTGTGGTGCTGCCCCCCGTTACCACGGACACGCCCCCAGACAATCACGATTACCAAAACTTTTGAAGAGTAAAGCTTTCGTAATCGAAGGGTAAAACCTGATGTCACCCCCGGAAGGGTGACGACACGAGCCAGGTCGCCGCACAGGCTCAAGTCGCACGGACTGCCATCGTCGAGGACCGAGGAGGCCGCACAATGGCGTTGGGAGTGCAGTCTGAAGTTGGTCGACTGCGCAGAGTGATGGTGCACCGGCCTGGCCTCGAACACAACCGGCTGACCCCGGCAAACGCCGAGGAGTTGCTCTTCGATGACGTCCTGTGGGTCAGCAGAGCCAAGCAGGAACATGACGCGTTCTGTGAGGTCATGCGCGAGCGCGGCGTCGAGGTGTTCGAGGTCGAACGCCTGCTGGCCGAGGCGCTGGCCGAGCCTGGCGTCAGGGACTGGGCGTGCGAGCACATCCTCAGCGAGCGCGAGGTTGGCATCGGCGCCGCTGACAGGGCCCGCGAGTGGATCAATACGGCCGAGGCGTCGCAGGTCGCCGAGTTCCTGATCGGCGGGATCACCAGGGCGGACGTTGCCCAGGACGTCGGGCTGGTGTGGGAGTCGGCCGACCCCACGAGCCTGCTGCTGCCGCCGCTGCCGAACTTCCTGTTCCAGCGGGATCCGTCGTGCTGGATCTACGGCGGTGTCACCCTCAACCCGATGACCAAGCCGGCCCGCAAGCCAGAAACCATGATCATGGAGATCGTCTATCGGTTCCACCCGATGTTCGCCAGCGAAGAGTTCCCGATCTGGCTGGGTGGCGCCGATGAGGACTGGGGCCGGTGCCATGTCGAAGGCGGCGACGTGCAGCCGATCGGCAACGGCACGGTGATGATCGGCATGGGCGAGCGGACCACCCCGCAGGCCGTGCTGTGGATCGCCAGGTCGCTGTTCCGGGCGGGCGCGGTGACGCAAGTGCTCGCGGTGCACCTGCCCAAGTCGCGCAGCTACATGCACCTGGACACGGTCATCACCATGTGTGACCGCGACCTGGTGACGCTCTTCCCGCCGGTAATCAATGGGGCACGCACCTGGGCGATCCGGCCCGGGGCGTCGCCGGACGACCTGGTCACCGAGGAACAGCACGGATGGCTGCCCGAGCACATGGCTAAGGCACTGGGCGTGACCAAGATGCGCGTCGTGGAGACAGGCGGCGACTCGTTCGAGGCCGAGCGCGAGCAGTGGGACGACGGCAACAACGTGGTCGCTCTCGAACCCGGCGTGGTCGTCGCCTATGAGCGCAACACCGGCACCAACACCGCCCTGCGCAAGGCCGGCATCGAGGTGATCACGGTCGCGGGCTTCGAACTCGGCCGCGGCCGGGGCGGGGGGCACTGCATGACCTGTCCGCTGGAACGCGAACCCGCCTTCTAACCTGCACAGGAGCAATTCGATGGCGTTCAACCTGAAGAATCGCAGCTTCCTCAAGGAGATCGACTTCGAGCCGCGCGAGCTGCGCTACCTGCTGCGCCTGTCCGAGGCGCTCAAGCTCGCCAAGTACGCCGGCACCGAGGCCCAGCACCTGGTGGGCAAGGAGATCGCGCTCATCTTCGAGAAGACCTCCACCCGCACCCGCTCGGCCTTCGAGGTCGGCGCGTACGACCAGGGCGCGCACGTCACCTACCTCGACCCGTCCGGTTCCCAGCTCGGGCACAAGGAATCGGTCGCCGACACCGCCGCGGTTCTCGGCCGCATGTACGACGCGATCGAGTTCCGCGGCAACCAGCAGACCGACGTCGAGGAACTCGCCGCCCACGCCGGCGTGCCGGTGTACAACGGCCTGACCGACGAGTGGCACCCCACCCAGATGCTCGCCGACTTCCTCACCATGCACGAGTCCAGCAACAAGCCCTACGACGCGATCTCCTACGCCTTCGTCGGCGACTGCCGGTTCAACATGGGCCGCTCGCTGCTGGTCATGGGGGCGCTCATGGGCAGCGACGTCCGCCTCTCCGGCCCCGAGGAGCTGCACCCGCCCAAGGACGTCACCGATATCGCCGCCGACATCGCCAGCCGCACCGGCGCGCGCATCACCATCACCGACGACGTGCGCCAGGCCGTGTCCGGCGTCGACTTCATCCACACCGACGTGTGGGTCTCCATGGGCGAGGCCAAGGATGTCTGGACGGACCGGGTCCGGCTGCTCACCCCCTACCAGGTCAACGCCGCGCTGCTGGCGGCCAGCGGGAACCCGGCCGTCAAGTTCATGCACTGCCTGCCCGCGTTCCACGACCCGAACACCACCGTCGGCCGGGAGATCATGGAGCACACCGGCATGACCTCCGGCCTCGAAGTCACCGGAGAGGTATTCAACTCACCGGCCAGCATCGTGTTCGATCAGGCCGAGAACCGCCTGCACACGATCAAGGCGATCCTCGTCGCCACCCTCGCGTAGCCTGCAGTACCAGCCGACCGATAGGAGGGTGCCTATGAGCACGGCGACAGCCGAGGCGGCTACGGCCATTAGCGAGACCAGCAAGCGGACGTTCGCGCGGCTGGCCGGAATGTCCACTGTGATCATCGCGGGCGTGGCCATGCTGGTCGTCGGCATCCTCATCGGCAGCGCGGCCAGAAAACGCATCGACAGGTGGTCGCACGGCATTTCCTGATCTGAGCGGTCCCGGCATCCGGGCCGGTGAATTCACCCGCGGGAGGGTGAGGCCCCTGCGGCCGCTGAGCAGCACGATCGACACAGGGGCCCGGTCAGTGCGGGCAGCAACGAATCGACAGAAGGGGTGAGCGCCATGGCTGACCTGATCGCCATCGGATATCCGGATCAGGCGACCGCGGAGGCGGCAGCCGATGAGGCGCGGCGGCTGGCCCAGGACCTGATCATCCAGCCGGACGCGATCGCGGTAATCGCCCGCGACAACGACGGCAGCTACCACGTCCACACCAACCACCACGCGGTCGGCGCCGGGGCGACCTGGGGCATGTTCTGGGGTTTCCTGTTCGGGCTGCTGTTCTTCATCCCGGTCTTCGGCATGGCCATCGGCGCCGGGATGGGCGCCCTCATGGGCAAGTTCGCCAAGACCAGCATCGACAAGCAGTTCCAGGAGCAGGTGCGCGACATGGTCAAGCCCGGCACCTCTGCGCTGTTCCTGGTGCTGGAGAAGGTCACGCCGGACAAGGCGGTCGAGGCGATGAGCAAGTATGGCGGCACCGTACTGAAGACCTCGCTGTCCAAGGAAGACGAGCAGGAACTGCAGGAAGCCCTGCACGGCAGCGGCGGCGAGCAGGCAGCTCAGTAGCGCACGGAGTTCACCTGCGCCCGCCGGCCGGGAACGAGCTGGGGGAGTGAGATAAGGCCGGTGGGCCCGGGTTCCGCGGAACCCGGGCCCACCGGCCTTATCCGGGCACGGCCGGGCCGGCCCGCATCATTCGCTCGGGGTCTCGCTGAAGTCCAACGGCATCGGGACGCGCGCGACGATGACACCGGGACTGCGCCGCAGCGCCCTGGTGAGGACCAGGTCGAGGTGGTTGTGCAGGAGCTGGTAGCGCAGCCGCCCCGGCATCGCCACCGGGATCAGCACGACGATCCGCTGGTCGTGACTCCGGCTGAGGCTCTCTACGAAGGCCACGATGGGCCCGGCGACCGATGCGTATTCGGTGCGCAGGACCCGTAGCGGCACGCCGGGATCCCACTTGGCCCACTGCCGGTGCAGCGTGCGGGCCCGCCCGGTGTCGTGGCCGGTCTGGTCGTGCGCCACGGTCACGGCCACCACGTGCGGGCTGATGGACAGCGCGGTCGAGATCCCGTACCAGGCGAGCCGCGACACCCCGGTCACGGGCACGACCACCATGATGGGCTTGACCTGCGGCCTGGCCGGGATCTCGCCGAGGCCAAGCGCGCGCCCGGTGCGGGCGTAGTAACGATGCACCCAGGCGAACATGGCGACGAACACCGGTATCGCCAGTACCACCACCCACGCGCCCTCGGTGAACTTGGTCACGAGGAACACGGCCGTGGCCACGGCGGTGGTGGCCGCGCCGAGGCCGTTCAGGGCCGCCCTGTACCGCCAGCGCGATGGCCTGGCCCGCCGCCAGTGCACCACCAGGCCGGCCTGCGACATCGTGAACCCGGTGAACACCCCGATTGCGAACAGCGGGATCAGCGCCAGAGTGTTGCCCGCCACCCCGACGAGCAGCGCGCCGGATAGCACCGTCAGGGTCAAGACCCCATAGGCGAACACCTGCCGGTCGTCGCGCAGCGAGAACAGGTGCGGCAGGTTGTGGTGCTCCGAGAGCAGGCTGGCCAGCACCGGCAGGCCGCCGAACGAGGTGTTGGCCGCCAGCGCGAGCACGATCGTGATCGTGAGGGACATCACGTAGTAGGCCCAGTGCCGGCCCACCGCCATCGCCATGATCTGGCTGAGCACGGTCTGCCCGGAGCGGGGGCCGACATGCCAGCGGCTGGCCAGCACGGCCAGGCCGAGAAGCATCGCGCCCAGGATCGCGCCGAGCAGCAACTCGGTCCGCTTGGCCCGGCGGACCCGTGGCTGCCGGAACAGCGGCACGCCGTTTGCGATCGCCTCCACCCCGGTCAGCGCGCTGCACCCGGCCGAGAACGCCTTCAGGATCAGCAGGATGCTCACCGGTTCCAGCGCCTGGGCGGGCAGCAGCGAATGCCCCGGCTGTGGCTCGTGCAGCGCCAGCGGGTGGATCAGGCCGATGACGATGATGGCCAGCAGCCCGACGATGAAGACCATCGTGGGCAGCAGGAATGCCCGCGCCGCGTCACCGAGGCCGCGCAGGTTGAGCACGGTGATGACGGCGAGGATGGCCAGGCAGATCGGCACCGTGGCACCGGTCAGGCCGGGGAACGCCGAGGTCAGCGCCTGCGTGCCCGCGGCGATGGAGACGGCGACGGTGAGCGTGTAGTCGACGACGAGCGCGGCGGCGGCGACCAGGCTGGCCCGCGGCCCGAAGTTGTCACGGGATACCGCGTAGGCCCCGCCGCCTCCCGGGTAGGCGTCGATGACCTGGCGATAGGACGCCACCAGGATGGCGAGCAGGACCACGATCGCGACCGTGATCGGCAGCACCAGGTGCAGCGCGCCGGCGCCGGCCAGGGCCAGGACCACGATGATCGCTTCCGGCCCGTACGCGACGGAGGTCAGCGCGTCCAGGGAGAGCGCGGACAGTCCCTCCACGGGAGTGATCTGCTCCCTGGACAGGTCACGCGCCCGGAGCGGTGGCCCGACAAGCACGTGCCAGACCGCCGCCGCCGTGTTCCACCCCCCGGGCCGGCTTTCTGGCACCCCCGTACTCTACGAGAACCGGCCCCGGCGCCCCCGGTCCCGCCGCGCCGTCGGCCGGCTGACGGCGCGGGTCATGGCAGGGCGAGCAGGTGGAACTGCCACGGTCCCAGGGCAACGAAGAGCCCTGGGCTGGCCAGTTCACCGCCGTCCCGCTCGAATACCTCCCCGGCGAACAGGTCGGTGAGGTGCCAGTTCCGGCCGGGCAGGTCCGCCCACGGCAACGGGACTCGGCCCTGCGCCGGCTGGCCGGAGAAGTTGATCACCACCACGTGCCGGTGACCGCCGCCATCGCCGTCCCACGACCAGGCGAGCAGGTTGCGGCAGGACTGGTTGTCGGGCCACCCGGTGGCGTTGAGCAGCCGCCAGGTGCCGCGGCGCACGCCGCCGCCAACGATGGCCAGCAGCCACCGGTACCAGTCGGCCAGCTCACGGTCTGGCGGTTCATCCGGGCGGCGTGACAAGAAGACCGGTGGCCGCACGTGCCGGCCCTCGAACTGTCCTTCGTACCACAGCGTTGCGCCGGGCAGGGTGGCGATCGCCACGGCCGCGGCGCGCTCCGCGTCCGCCGGGATGCTGGCAGCGATGCGGGGCTCGTCATGGTTCTCCAGGAAGCGGATGAGCCGGGACTGGTAGCTCAGGTCCGCGCCCAGGTGGTCCCGGACCCCCGAGGCGTCCTGGCCGACGATCCGGTCGTAGAGCCGCTTGTCGTAGCAGAAGCTGAACCCCTGCCGCTGAAGCTCCCACTCCAGGTCCCAGTAGGCCTCGGCAACGAACAAGGTGTCCGGGTGCCTGCCGCGCACCTCCCCGATCAGGCCCGGCCAGAACTCGTCGGCCGGTTCGGGCCCGGCCCGGTCGCCCCAGGTTTGCCGGAAGATCCGGTTGATCATCAGCATCGCCATGTCGCAGCGAACTCCGTCGCATTGACCCGCTATGTCGGTAAGGGTTTGCGCCGCAGCGGCCCGCAGCGCCGGTGAGAACGCGTTGAGCTGGACGACATCGGTCCACGGCGGGAAATACGGGTCGCGGCCATGGGCCAGCACCTGCCCGCCGATCTTTATCCACGCTGTCGGGTCGGCGTCGGCGTCATGCTCATCGCCGTGCACGAATGCCTCGGGCTTGCTCGTCACCCAGGGGTGGTCCATCGCGACGTGGTTGGGCACGTAGTCCAGCAGCAGTCGCACGCCACGGGCGGCCAGGGCGGCGCGCGCCGCGGCCAGGCCGCCGGGGCCGCCGAACATCGGGTCGGCCGCATAGCGGCGCACGCAATAGGGCGACCCGATGACGTCTTCGGGTTTCAGGTCCGGCAGCAGTTCGCCGAACGAGGCCATCGCCTTGGCGTCCCCCCTGGTCACGGCCAGTCCCGCCGGGCTGCGCTGCCATACGCCCATCAGCCAGACCGCGTCCACGCCAGCCGGTGTGACCGCCTCCCAGTCGGACGCCGCCACCTCCGCCAGTGTCAGCCGCCGCCCGGCCGCCCGGGACAGCGAAGTCAGCCAGACCGCGGTGTTGACCTCGTATATCACCGGATTGGCCGGCCACCCCGTCACCGCGTTCGCCCCGGCCACGGTTGCGTCTGAGGGCCAGACACACCATCCATGCGCATTACCGCCTATCCGCCATTCATCCGCCGTATTGAGCATTCCCATGAGAGCAGGCTCTAGGTCAAGCCCCGTATTCTGGCCCCTCCGTCCGGCGCCACCGGCGGTGATACCTTCGGCTGACCACCTTCGAGGAGCCTCGCGGAGGCAGCCGGATGCCGTGCCTGGATGTTCAGATCCCTGCAGCCGACGGCCACAGCAACGGCACGCTGCACGTCCCCGAGGCAGCGGGCCCGTGGCCGGGTGTGCTGGTCTTTCCCGACGCTGGGGGAGTGCGGGAAACCTTCCGGAAGCTGGGCGACCGGCTGGCGGGCATGGGCTATGTCGCGCTGATCCCCGACATCTACTACCGCGCGGGACAGTGGGCGGCGTTCGACGTGGCCACGCTGTTCACCGACGACAACGAGCGGGCCCGGATGCGGCGCCTCGTCACCCCGCTCACCAACGAGGCGATCATCGCCGATGCCAGCGCCTACGGTGACTTCCTGCTGGCGCGGCCGGAGGTGACCGGATCGGCGATCGGCACCACGGGTTACTGCCTGGGCGGGCGCATGTCCCTGATCGCCGCGACCGGGCTCGGCCACAAGATCGCCGCGGCGGCGTCGTTCCACGGCGGCCGGCTGGCCGTCGAAGGCGACCCGTCGAGCCCGCACCTGGCCGCGGACCGGATCACGGCCACGGTCTACGTGGCCGGCGCGCAGGACGACGGCTCGTTCACCGCCGAGCAAGCCGCACTGCTGGAAAGTGCGCTCGCCCGTGCCGGGGTCGACCACACCGTCGAGTTCTACCCTGCCCGGCACGGATTCGCCGTGCCCGACAACCCGACCTATGACGCTTCGGCGAGCGACCGGCACTGGGCGGCGCTCCGCGACCTCTACCGGGCCCGGCTCTAGATACCGATGCCGCAAGCGCGACACCCCCCGGGGCCGAGATCGGAGCGGATGATGAAGGCAGCGCGTTTCAGCCGGTTCGGGGGCCCGGAGGTCCTCGAGATCGTGGATCTCCCCGATCCGCATCCGGGTCCCGGGCAGGTCCGGATTGCGGTGCGCGCGGCCGGCGTCAACCCGAGCGACTGGAAGAAACGCAAGGGCCTGATGGATGGGGAGCTCCCGCAGGTCATGGGGCACGAGGCGGCGGGCGTCGTCGACGAGCTTGGCGAGGGCGTTGCGGACGTAGCCGTCGGCGATCGCGTGTTCGGCTTCTCCGCCGAGGGGGCGGCCCAGGCCGAGCTGGCGGTGCTGTCCTACTATGCGCCGATCCCGCCGTCGCTCGGCTTCCCCGGCGCTGCCGCGCTGCCGGCCGCCATCGAGACGGCCACGCGCGCACTGGACCAGCTCGGCGTCGGGGCCGGGAGCACGCTGCTCATCAACGGCGCCTCCGGAAGCGTCGGCAGCGCTGCGGTTCAGCTCGCCGTGGCGCGCGGCGCGCGCGTGATCGGCACCGCCAGTCCCGCCAACCACGATTACCTGCGCTCGCTGGGCGCCGAGCCCGTCGCCTACGGCGAGGGCCTCGCCGGGCGGGTTCGCGCGCTCGCGCCCGGCGGCGTCGACGTGGCGCTCGACGTCGCCGGGAGCGGCGTGCTGCCCGAGCTCATCGAGCTCGCCGGCGGCCCGCAGCACGTCGTGACGATCGCCGACTTCGGTGGCGCGAAGGAGCACGGAGTGAGGTTCAGCAGCGGGGACGCCGGCCGCGCGGTCCACGCGCTCGCCGAGATCGGCGAGCTGATCGAGTCCGGGCGCTTCTCGCTCCCGGTCGTGCAGACCTTCCCGCTCGCCGAGATCGCGCAGGCGCACCGCGTCAGCGAGGACGGTCACGTACGCGGGAAGCTCGTGCTGCTGGTCGGCTGATCCGGCGGCGGCGAGCCAACCGGTCCATTCCGGCAATGGCGTTGAATTTTGAGCAAATTATATGGCTCGGCGGCAAGGACAACTTCGCGGTTGACCGCGCCGTGGGTAGCCCGGCGCAGGTGGCTGCCTTCTTTGACGGGCTGCGGCTCGTGGAGCCTGGCGTGGTTTCCTGTTCACTGTGGCGCCCGGATCCGCAGGCCGGCATCGAGGCACCCGAGGTGGCGGTGTACGGCGGCGTCGCCGTCAAGCCGTAACCCGCACGGCTCCGCGGCCGCCGGCCGCGGGCCTACCGGATGACGAGCACGCTGTCGCCGCGCGGGACCAGTTCCCCGATTACCGCGGCGTTAGGCAGTTCCCCGGCCACGAGCAGGCCACCCGAGGTCTGCGCGTCCGCGAGCAGGAGCAGGTCTTCCTCGCCGACACCGCCGGTGTCGGCGTGCGGAAGCACCCATTCGAGGTTGCGCCGGCTGCCGCCGGGCATATGGCCGGCCCGGGCTGCCGCCCGCGTGCCCTCGATGAGCGGCACCGCCGCGTGGTCGACCACCGCGGTGACCCCGCTGGCCCTGGCGAGCTTGAACAGGTGACCGAGCAGTCCGAATCCGGTCACGTCGGTGGCGCACCTGATTCCGGCGGCCAGCGCCTGCTGGCTGGCCTCGGCGTTCAATGTCGTCATTACCTCGACCGCCGCCGCGCTGACCTCGCCGGTTGCCTTGTGCCAGGCGTTGAGCACGCCGGTGCCGATCGGCTTGGTCAGGCTGAGCGGCACGCCGGGCCGCCCGGCGTCGATCCGCAGCAGGGCGGCCGGGTCCGCGGTGCCGGTCACCGCCATGCCGTACTTCGGTTCGGGGTCATCGATGCTGTGCCCGCCCGCCACATGGCAGTTCGCCGCACGTCCCACGGCCAGGCCGCCGCGCAGCACCTCCGCCGCCAGCTCCGTGGGGAGCTTGTCACGCGGCCAGCCGAGCAGGTTCAGGGCAACCAGCGGCACGCCGCCCATGGCGTAGATGTCGGACAGGGCGTTGGTGGCGGCGATCCGCCCGAACGTGTAGGCGTCGTCCACGACGGGGGTGAAGAAGTCCGCGGTCACCACGACCGCCATGGCCGGGCCGACCCGCACCACGGCGCCGTCGTCGCCGTTCTCCACACCCACCATCAGGTCCGTGCCCGCGCTATCGGGCACCAGGGCGGCTATCGTCTCCTCAAGCTCGCCCGGTGGGATCTTGCAGGCGCAGCCGCCGCCGCGCGCGTACTGCGTGAGCCGGAAGGCATCCGGACCGGTCATGCGGCCCAATGTAGTGCCGGGCCGGACCGGCCCCGCCGCGGACCGGGGAATGGCTGACCGGGGCCGGTGCCCGTTAGGGTCGCGGTTGTGGACCCGCGCCGTCACGTGCCGAGAACCGACGTCGTGCTGGCCGACCCCCGGCTGGCCGCGGCGCGCGAGCAGTTGGGCGGGACGCTGGTCAAGGCGGCGGTTTCGCAGGCACAGGAACTGGCCCGGGCCGGCGCCATCAGCCCGGCGAGCGTGGCCGACGCCGCGGTGGCCGCACTGCCGCCGACCGCCGCCTCGCTGACCCCGGTGATCAACGCGACGGGCGTGATCGTGCACACCAACCTTGGCCGGGCGCCACTGTCGGCCGCCGCGCGCGATGCGATGCGGGCCGCGGCGGGCTGCACGGACGTGGAGTTCGATCTGGCCTCGGGGAAGCGCGGCCGCCGTGGCGCCGGTGCGCTCGACGCCCTCACGCGGGCGGTCCCGGCGGCCGGAGCAGTGCACGTGGTCAACAACAACGCCGCGGCGCTGGTGCTGGCGGCCACGGCGCTGGCCGACGGGCGGGAGATCGTCGTCAGCCGCGGCGAACTGATCGAGATTGGCGACGGGTTCCGGCTGCCCGACCTGCTCCAGTCCACCGGCGCCCGGATCCGCGAGGTGGGCACCACCAACCGGACCGCGCTCGCCGACTACCAGCGGGCGATCGGCGCCGACACGGCCTTCATCCTGAAGGTGCACCCGTCCAACTACGTGATCGAGGGCTTCACGGCGTCGGTCGGCGTCGGCGAACTGGCCAGCCTCGGGGTGCTTGTGGTCGGTGACATCGGCTCCGGCCTGCTGCGCCGCAGTCCGCTGCTCCCCGATGAACCCGACGCCGACTCCTGGCTGCGCGCGGGCGCCGGGCTGGTCACGGCCAGTGGCGACAAGCTGCTCGGCGGGCCGCAGGCGGGCCTGCTGCTCGGCGAAGCGGACACGGTCACCCGCCTGGCCCGCCATCCGCTGGCCCGCGCACTGCGGGTGGACAAGCTGACCCTTGCCGCCCTTGAGGCAACCCTCGCCGGCCCGCCGCCGCCGGTCACCCAGGCCATGGCGGCCACCTCGGCGTCGATCAGGGCGCGGGCCGAGGTCCAGGCCGAGCGGCTGGCCGGCGCGGGGGTCGACTGCCGGGTGGTGCCGGCGGACGCCACCGTCGGCGGCGGTGGCGGCCCCGGCGTGCGGCTGCCGAGCGCCGCGCTGTCCCTGCCCGGGTCGCTGGCGGCGGGCCTCCGATCGGGCGCGGCCGTGCGCCGCGGCGACGTGCCCGCGGTCGTCGGCAGGATCGAGGGCGGCCGGCTCCTGCTCGACCTGCGCGCCGTCCCGCCCGCCGACGACGAGCGGCTTGCCGCGGCGGTGCTCGCCGCGGTGGCCGGCGACGGCGCCGCGCACGGGGAATAGCCGTGTACGTCGTCGCCACCGCCGGCCACGTGGACCACGGGAAGTCGATGCTGGTGCGCGCGCTCACCGGGATGGAGCCGGACCGTTGGGAGGCGGAGCGGCGCCGTGGCATGACGATCGACCTGGGCTACGCGTGGACGACGCTTCCGTCCGGCGACGAGCTTGCGTTTGTCGACGTGCCGGGGCACGAGCGGTTCATTACGAACATGCTGGCCGGCCTGGGCCCGGTGCCGGCGGTGATGTTCGTGGTGGCCGCGGATGAGGGCTGGATGCCCCAGTCGGCCGAGCACCTGGCGGCGATCGACGCCCTCGGTGTCCGCCACGGGGTACTGGTGGTCACGCGGGCCGACCTGGCCGACCCGGGACCGGCATCGCGGCAGGCCGCCCGGCAGATCGCGGGCACCAGCCTGGGCGAGGTGGAAGCCGTCGCGGTCAGCGCCCTCACCCGCCGGGGCCTGCCCGAACTGACAGCCGCGCTCGGCAGGCTCACCGCGCGGCTTCCCCGGCCGGACCCGCGTGGCGCCATCCGGCTATGGCTGGACCGGGTGTTCGCGATCAAGGGCAGCGGGACGGTGGTCACCGGGACCTTGCAGGCAGGCACCGTGCAGACAGGGGACGAATTGGTGCTCGCCCCGGCGATGCGGACCGTGCGGATCCGGGGTGTGCAGTCGCTCGGGTCACCGGCCGCCCAGGTCGGCGGCGTCGCCCGGGTGGCGCTGAACCTGCGCGGCGTCAGCACCAGGGAACTGGGCCGTGGCATGGCGCTCATCCAGCCCGGCCGCTGGACGGTGACCGGCGTGATCGATGTCCGTCTCGCGCACGCTCCACCGCAGCCGGGGCAGCCGCCCGGTGCCATCGAGTTGCCGGCCCGGCTCACCCTGCACATCGGTGCGGCGCGCGCGGTGGCCGCGGTGCGGATGCTGGGCAGCCAGTTCGCCCGGCTGACCCTGGATCATCCGCTGCCGCTGCACATCGGGGACCGGGTGCTGCTCCGCGATCCGGGCGCGGCCGCGGATCACGCCGGCGGACGTCAGGTATTCGGCGCGACGGTGCTCGATGTGTCGCCGCCGCGGCTGCGCGGCAGGGGGGTGGCTACGGCCGCGGCGCGGGAACTGGCCTCGTGGCCGGAGCCGCCGGCGCCAGCGGACCTGCTGCGCCGGCACCGGCTGCTGAGGGCCGGCCCGGCCGCGGCCATGGGGCTGACGGACTTGCCGCCGCCGGTCACCGGAGACTGGCTGGCCGACCCAGGCCACTGGCAGCGGTTGCGGGAACTACTGGCGGCGGCGGTGGCCGCGCACCAGGCCCGTGACCCGCTGGCTCGTGGCCTTCCGGTCGAGGCGGCCCGGGCCGAACTCGGCCTGCCCGGCCGCGACCTGGTCGAGGCTCTCGCGGCCTGGCCCGCGGCCGGTGGCGCCGGTTCGCCGATCGAGGCACACGGCGGATACCTGCGCACGGTCGGCCGCGGCGAAGGCGGACAGCCGGGGAACAGTGCCGAGCCGGGTCAACGACCCGATACGGCGGCCGGTCACCCTGCGCCCCAGCGGCGCCCGGCCGGCGGCGGCGCACAGCCTCCCGGTCCGCGCCTGCCAGCCCCGGTAGCCAGTGCCGTCCAGGCGGTACTCGCCGACCTGGCGGAGGAGCCGTTCCACGCTCCGGACGCCGAGCGGCTACAGGAACTGGGGATCGACGCCCGGGCGGCCGCGGCCGCGGAGCGCGCTGGCCTGCTGCGCCGGCTGCCCGGCAACATACTGCTGGCACCCGACGCGCCGGAGCGGGCGGCGCGAATCCTGGCCGGCCTGCCACAGCCGTTCACCACATCACAGGCCCGACAGGCACTGGCCACGAGCCGGCGGGTGGCGATCCCGCTGCTGGAGTGGCTGGATCGGGCGGGTGTCACCCGGCGCCTGCCCGACGACCGTAGGCTCATCCGCGAGCCGCCGGGCTCAGCCAGTCAGAACGGAGAACAATGAGCACGCTGGACGAATGGACCGAAGCCGTGTGCGCCGACCTGGGTCTTGACCCGGGGGCGAGCCAGAAGACCGTGCTCAACCTGACCAGGGTCATAGCCCACCTGGTCGACCGGCCGGCCGCACCGTTGACCGCCTACTTCCTGGGCGTGTCGGTCGGCCGTGGGGAACCACTGGGGGAAACGGCCGCAAGAATCCAGCAGCTTGCCCGCGCCTGGCAGCGTGACCACCCATCAGATGAGCCGGAGAAACCATCCTGACCCGCGGGTGCTTTGCCCAGGTCAGGTAGCGTCTTCTTCCTCGTGCCGGATGCTCGCAGCGAGTTCGGCAGCCGGTATGACCAGCGAGACCTCCGGGGCGCCGGACATGCTCGACACGCTCGCGGCTCGCCGTCGGCTCGATCGCGCACCGCGCAACGTTGTGCCACGGTGGGCGCATGGACACCCCAGCAACGCCGGCCGTCAGTGGCCTGGCTGAACCGGGTCCTGACGCCGAGCGTCCGGTGGTCGTTGACTACACCGGCGACTGGCCCGGCCGCGCCGCGTCCCTCATCGCCACTCTGCGCGACCAGCTAGGGGCACGGGCCGAGCGGATCGAGCACATCGGCAGCACGGCCATCCCCGGCATGGCGGCCAAGGATGTCCTCGATCTTCAGGTCACCGTGACCAGCCTCGAAGACGCTGCCCGCGACTTTGACCAGCCGCTCGGCTCCCTCGGCTTCCGGCGGACACCCTACGAGCGGGACCACGTCCCGGCCGGTCGGCAGGACGACGGCCGGCGCTGGGTCAAGCGCCTGTGGGCGCGCCGCGGGCATCCGGACGGCGACGTGAACCTGCACGTGCGCCTGGCTGGCTCGCCGAACGAACGGCTGGCCCTGCTGTTCCGCGATTGGTTCCGCGCCCACCCAGAGGCCGTCCCGGCCTACGCGGCGTTCAAGCGTTCCCTCGCCGCGACCGCCCCCGATATCGCCACCTACTCCGACATCAAGGACCCGGTCGTCGACCTGGTGGTCAGCGTGGCCGAGACCTGGGCTACCGGCACTGGCTGGCGGCCTTAGCCTCGGTCGTTCGCGAGCTCGGCGGGGGTGGGCGTTCAGAAGGAGCGGATGGCACCGCCGTCTATGGGAATCATCGCGCCGGTGATGTAGGAAGCGGCGGGGGAGAGCACGAAGGCGGCAGTCCGCCCGAACTCGTAAGGTTCGCCATAGCGGCGCAACGGGATGCTCCTCGATAGGCGGGCGCGCACCTCGTCGGGGTCGCCAGCGAGGGCATCGAGCTGGCGGACCCGGTCGGTGGCGATCCGAACGGGCAGCAGCCCGTTGATCCGGATCCCGGACGGTCCGTGCTCGTCGGCGAGTGTCTTAACCACGCCGGCGAGCCCGGGGAACAGCCCGTTGGAGATGGCGAGCCCGGGGAGCGGCGTGCGTACCGAGGCGGCCAGGACGAAAGCGATTGAGCCGCCCGTCCCGGTGAGCGAGGCGCTCGCCGCGCCATCATGGCCTTCGCCGCCCAGGTCGGCCGCGAGCGCCCGGGCCAGCCGTACTGCGCCAAGGAAGACGCTCTCGAACGCCGACCGCCAGGCGTCGTCCTCGGTACCGGCCACCGTTCCGCTTGGTGACCCGCCGACGCTGATCAGCGCACCGTCCAAGCGGCCGAAACGGTCCCGGGCTGCGGCGATCAGCTCGCCCGGGGCAGCGGGGTCGGCGTTGTCGGCGATGACCCAGGCGGCGGCACCGGGCGCGCCGTCTTGCGCGAGGCGAGCCGCCGCGGCCGCCGCGGTGGACTCGTGGGGAGCGCTGAGCAGCACGCGTGCCCCGTCCGCGACCAGCGCCTGGGCTGCGGCGAAGCCAAGGCCCCGGCTGCCACCGGTGACCAGGTACGCCCTGTCCCGCAATCCAAGATCCATGCGGCCATTCTGCCCCGGTGCCCTTATGTCGTTGACTCGTTGCCAGGCGGGCCCACACAATGTCGGCGCGCCGGGGGCGGGACCGCGCTCCAGCCCCGCCACGCGCGGATCCGGATGATCGGCGGGCTTGCCGCGTTCGGTCAGCGCCGATGGCCGTGTGTTGTGCCTACAGTCCGAGGACGCGGCGGAGTCCACGGTCGACCTCGCTCATAAGAGCTGTCGGGAGGTGGCCGACCTCGATGTCAAGGTCGCTCCTATTGAGGGTGACCAAGGCCGTGACGTTGACGACGGAGTCCTTGGGCAGGCCGGAAGAGGCGGCGGGCAGGAAGACGTTGCCGGGCATGGCGGCCAGGCCGGTGTTGGAGGTGATCACGGCGGCGAGCGTGGTGTTCAGCCTGCTGACATTGAACGGGTCGGCTTGGATGACCAGGACGGGCCGCTGTTTGGCGGGTTTGCGGCCCTGCGGTTCTCCCAGGTCGGCCCAGCAGATGCTGCCGCGGCGGATCACCAGTCGTCTCCGGTTGCCAGCAACTGGCGCCCGGCAACGGCGGCGGCTGCTGCGGTGTCGTCGTTGCCTGCTGCCTTGAGTGCGTCGTTGACCTGCTGGGTCAGCGATCTGGAAGCGAGTTCGTCGAGGTAGCGGCGTGCAGCCTGGGCAAAGAACTCTGACCGGCTGATGCCGAGTTCCGCTGCCTTGCTGGTGGCCTGCTCGAAGGTGTCGTCGGGCACCGAGATCGCTGTCTTCACAGTCTCAGTATAACCCGGTAATACCGTCTTTCCGGATGCCCGCGCAGTCGGTCAGGATTACCTCGGCATCGTGTCTCGCCGCCCGTGGCCCGGGGTCAGCAGCCGGGGTCACCGCTTTTCGACGT
>Ga0070709_10000932_pt1 | contig 16213 bp, 14 predicted proteins | sample LARL51metaG_FD_65449 | JGI IMG/M metagenome (GOLD analysis project Ga0070709, IMG submission 65449) | Corn, switchgrass and miscanthus rhizosphere microbial communities from Kellogg Biological Station, Michigan, USA - LAR L5-1 metaG | ecosystem: Host-associated > Plants > Roots > Rhizosphere ...
GGTGATTTCGCGACAGCTTTGGTGGGGGCATCGGATTCCCGCGTGGCATTGCGAAAACTGCAACGAAGTGACGGTGGCGCGAGAGGCGCCAACGAAGTGCGCGCATTGCGGTTCGGGCAAACTGAAACAGGAAGAGGACGTGCTGGATACCTGGTTTAGCTCTGCGTTGTGGCCATTTTCCACGATGGGTTGGCCGGAGGAGACGCCGGACTACAAGAAATACTATCCGACGAGTTTGCTGATCACCGGCTACGACATTTTGTTTTTTTGGGTAGCGCGGATGATCATGATGGGCATTCACTTCACCGGGAAAGTGCCGTTCCGCGCGGTGTACTTGCACTCACTGGTGCGCACGACGAGCGGCGAGAAGATGTCTAAGTCCAAGGGAACTGGACTCGATCCTGTGGCGCTTAATCAGAAGTACGGCACGGACGCGATGCGTTTTTGCCTGGCGTCGATGGCTGCTCCGGGAACGGATATTGTCGTTTCGGACGATCGGCTGCTTGGCGCGCGGTCGTTTGCAAATAAGATTTGGAATGCGTCGCGATTCTTATTTGTGAACCTGGATAAGTTTGAGGAAGGCGGTGCGAAGCTGGAAGAGCTTGCCGCGCCGGACGTGCGCGAGAAGGCTCCTTATGCGTTTGGGGAAAAAATTCCGCTGATTGATGCGTGGCTGTTTGCGCGGCTTGCGGAAACGCTAGACGTAGTGAAGGAGGCTTTTGAAACGCAACGCTTTCACGAAGCAGTGCAAAGTATCTACCAATTTTTCTGGAATGATTTTTGCGATTGGTACATCGAGTGGATTAAACCCGAATTGACGAGTGCGGATCGCGAACGGGCAACGATCGCCTGGAAGAATCTTTTCGCGGTGTTCGATGCCGCGTTGCGGTTGCTGCATCCTGTGATGCCTTTCCTGACCGAGGAGCTTTGGCATCAATTGCCGCAGCGTGCCGGAGCCAAATCGATTGCGCTGGAGCGCCATCCGGAAGCGCGCGATGGGTGGAGGAACGCGGCGGCGCTTGCGGAACTCGCGCTGGTGCAAGAAGTGATTCAATCGGTGCGCGCGATACGGGCAGACATGAAACTCGATCCGAAAAAACGTCTCGCGGCGGAATTTTCAAGCGAAATCGCGCGGATTCGCGATGCGGTGAAAGCGAATCTGGACGGTATTTTGCGGCTGGCGCTGCTGACCGAGCTGAAAATCACGGATGCGAAATTGGCGCAATCGGGTGGCGGGTTGCGTTCAACGGCGCGGTTCGATGTGCGAGTGCCTTATATTGAGACGGTGGATGTGGCTGGCGAGCTGGTGCGATTGAAGAAAGACCACGAACGCCTGACGAAAGATATAGCTTCAAAAGAACGGCAATTGGGAGATGAAACGTTTCGCAGCCGGGCGCCAGAGAAAATTATTCACGGGTTGGAGGCGACGTTGGCGCAACGGCGCGTTGAACTTGAAAAGGTGACAGCAAGAGTACGGGAGCTGGAATCCGGGAGATGATGCGTTGAGTTGATCGCCCGGGCAAACTGGGGCGCAGCATGCTGCGCCCTACACGGAGGCATCGCAGAATAGTGGATGAGTTAATTTTGTGAATTGGGATTCTGAATACGTGCAACGGTTGGTGGCGACAGCGCTGGAGGAGGACATTGGCGCGGGCGACGCCACAGTTCTGGCAACAATCCCCGCACGCGCTACCGGCACAGCGCGCATTCTTGCTCGTGAGGATCTGGTGTGCGCGGGTTTGCCGATAGCGGAACGAGTCTTTCGCGCGCTTGACTCTGAAATGAAGATTGCACTGCGCGTTCACGATAGTGGCTTGGTGACCAAAGGGACAGTGGTTCTTCATCTTGAAGGGAAAGCGCGCGCCATTCTTACTGGCGAGCGGACGGCGCTGAATTTTCTGGGGCGGATGTGCGGCATCGCGACGATGGTGCATCACTTTGTCGCAGCTGTTAAGGGAACGCGCGCGCGAATTCGCGACACGCGTAAGACCACGCCTGGACTCCGCTTGCTGGAGAAATATGCAGTGAAAGCCGGGGGTGGGACGAATCATCGCATCGGCTTGTACGACGCGATTTTGCTGAAAGAAAATCACATTGCACTGGCCGGCGGCGTGAAGCAAGCCCTGGACCAGGCGCATGCGTACTCCGCGCTGCATTTCAAGCCGGTGGCATTAAGTGCTTATGAAGAAGCGGTGCCTTCACGCGCTTCGGATACGGTTCTGCCGATACAGATTGAAGTGCGAGACGAACGGGAGCTGCGCGAGGCGCTTTCCGCGGGAGCGGAATCCGTCCTGCTGGACAACATGACGCCTGAAGAGGCGAAACAGTGCGTGGAACTTGCTCGGCGTCTTCGTCAGGATTGTGTTGTGGAGATTTCCGGCGGCATCACTCTCGAAAATGTACGCGCGTACGCCGAAACCGGCGCGGACTTTCTTTCTTCCGGCACGCTCACGCATTCCGCTCCTGCGGCGAATCTGAGCTTGCTTGTAGACTCCATCGAGGACAAGTAAGCTACGCGCAGAATTTATGGCTCCTACTTCCCTACCCGGCACCACCGACCGGCGGCTTGCTTCTCTGCTTACCCTCTTTGCGAATAACGCGACCATCGCCATCAGCGGCGAGCGTATCGCGAAGGAAATCGGCGTTACGCGATCGACCGTCTGGCGCTGGGTGGAACGGTTGCGCGAGGTGGGCGTGCGCGTGAAAGGCAAGCCGAACACCGGCTACTTTCTTGAACGCGTTCCGGACATTCTGACTCCCGATTTGATTCGTCAGCAACTCAAGGGCAGCATGTTCGGAAAAAGGATTCATCACTTTTTTCGAACAGATTCAACCAACCGCGTGGCGCTTGATCTTGGCTACGCGAACGAACCGGAAGGAGCGGTTGTTCTCGCAGAGGAACAAACAGGCGGACGGGGGCGAGCGGGACGTTCCTGGCACTCCGAGCGCGCAACGGGAATTTACGTGACGCTGCTGCTGCGGCCGAAGATTTCTCCGGTGCAGGCGCCGCTGCTGACCATGATGGCGGGGCTTTCCGCGCACGTGGCGATTCAGGCGCAAACTGGTCTGCAACCGGATGTGAAGTGGCCGAACGACCTGATGTTAAATGGAAAAAAGGTTGGCGGTATTTTGACCGAGATGCACGCGGAAACAACTCTGGTGCGCTTCGTGATCGTCGGAATCGGCATCAATGTAAATCAGGAGAAGTTTCCCGCTGAGCTGAGCGGGATTGCCACTTCGCTGCGCGCCGAAACCGGAAAAAATCAATCCAGGCTGGAGTTGCTGGCGCGGTTGCTGCGCGAATTTGAGACCGATTACAATCGTTTCTTGCGCGAAGGCTCCACTCCTATAACGGAACAATTCGCGAAAGTGTCTTCGTACGCGCGCGGAAAAAAGGTGCGCGTGACAAACGGCAACGAGAGTTACGTGGGAGTCACGGCCGGACTGCGGCCCGAAGGCCTGCTGCAAATTCAGCGAGAGGACGGCAGCGTGACCACGGTCCTTGCCGGCGACGTTTGCGAAGTAAAATAGATGAGACCGAATCCATGCTGCTGACGATTGACGTAGGCAATACCAACACGGTGCTGGGCGTATTTCGCGGCGAGGAATTGATCGCCCACTGGCGTCTTACTACGGCGCGCCTGCAGACGGTCGATGAATACGGCGTACTGACGCGGAACCTTTTCACGCTGAAGGAACTCGATCCAAAAGAAGTGCGCGGCGTAATCATCAGCTCGGTTGTTCCCCCGATGAACTGGACGTTGTCGGAATTGTCGAAACTATATTTTGAGCAGAGAGCTATGTTCGTAGAAGCCGGTGTTAAAACGGGCATGGCAGTCCTGGTGGATAATCCGCTGGAAGTGGGCGCGGACCGCATCGTGAACGGCGTCGCTGCGTTTCATAAATATGGCGGACCGTGCATCGTGGTGGATTTCGGCACCGCGATTACCTTCGACGCGATTTCCGCAAAAGGCGAATACCTGGGCGGAGTGATTGCGCCGGGACTGGGAATCGCTTCGGAAGCGTTGTTTGCTCGTGCTGCGAAGCTTCCGCGCGTGGAAATCAGAGATCCAGGCAAGGTGATTGGCACGAATACCGTTACGCACATGCAAGCAGGTTTGTACTACGGCGCCGTGGATATGGTCGATGGGATGTTGACGCGCATGAAAGCGGAACTGGGTGGACCAGTGAAGGTTGTCGCGACGGGAGGACAGGCGAAGTTAGTGGCGAAAGGTTCAAAACACATCGAAACGATAGACGAATTTCTGACGCTGGAAGGTTTGCGGATTATCTGGGATAAGAATCAAGGGAACGATACCTCCAAAAGGCACGAGCCCAAGGCTACGCGGTAGGCGCGGGCAATGGATCAGTGGAACTACTTCAACTACTTTACCGAAATCGAAGAGTACTTCTTGCAAAAACGCGGCTCACACTTGCTGGTTTCTCCGCTCGACTGGGCGATTATGGAAACCTGGCAAAAAGCGGGCGTACCGCTGGAATCCGTGTTCAAGGGAATTGATAAAGCATTCGAGAGTTACGCGCGTTCGCGGCGCGGCGGGGGAAAGCCGCTGAAGAGTCTTGCGTACTGCACGGACGCGGTGCTGGATGCGGCGGAGGAGGCGCAAGAGGCTGCGGCAGGCAAAGCGCCTGCGAATGCTGCGGCCAAGGCCTCTCGCTTCGAGCGTGCCGATTTGCGGCAATATTTTCAACGCAATGCAGAATCGCTGCTGAACGCGGCGAAAACGTACACCGAAAGCGCGGAACTCGTGACACTATGGGAAGAGGCTTCACGCGCGCTGGAATCCTGTTTGACGCTGATTGATTCGCCGGGGCCACTGGACGTGGAAGATTTGGAACGTCGATTGACTTTATTGGATGAGCGCATTCACGCCGGGCTGCTTCTGTATGCCAGCGAAAATATTCTGATGCGCATCAGGCGAGAGATGGACAGTGCTCTATCTGCTTACCGCCGCAAAATGCGCGCCGAGCAATTAGCGCTGGTGGAAAAACAATTCCTGCAAAAGAGGCTGCTGGAAGAATTTCACGTTCCACGCTTAAGCCTCTTTTACCTGACGTAACGCTGCCGACAAAACGGCTGTTCAGAATGCATCACTAAACGTTTGTGTTTCTACGCGAATCATGGAGAATAAGGACCAATTATGTCAGATGAATTACAGTTATCGATTGAGAAGCTAGTGTACGGCGGAGACGGCTTGGGGCACGCCGAAGGAAACACAGTTTTTGCGCCATTCGTTTTGCCGGGCGAAGAAATTCGCGTGGAAGTCACTTCGCGAAAGAAGAAATTAGTGTGGGCAAAGCCACTGGCGATTCTGAAACCAGAAGCCGCGCGCGTGAAACCAGTATGCCCGCACTTTGGTGTGTGCGGAGGATGCCATTACCAGCACGCTGCCTATTCATCGCAAGTAAACTACAAAATAGAGATCTTGCGTGAAACGCTTTCCAGAATGGGCGGAGTCAATTGGACCGGCGAGATCACCCCACACACCGCTGAACCGCTGCATTATCGCAATCGCGCTCAATGGGCCGTACGCAATGCGAATCCGCGCGCGCTTGGATACTATTTGCCGGAAAGCAATGCCATCGTTCCCATCGATCGGTGTTACGTGATATCGCCAACGCTTGCGGATACGTTTGGCAAGCTGCAGGAAATTACGCGAAGTGGTTCGCTGCCTGCGGAAGTTCTGGAAATTGAAGCCTTCGTGGATTCCGCCGACAGCAAAGTTGCGCTCAACGTGGCTTTTAAGGAATTTCGCAACCCAGTGGCGGAACTCACCAAACTGTTTCACGACACGGTTCCGGCGCTTCACAGCCTGCTGCTGCTGGATCAAAAGAAAAATCGCTTCGAGCTTTCCGGCCCCGGCTACCTGATCCAGGAAGCCGGAGGCTACCAATTCCGCGTCAGCCATCTTTCGTTTTTCCAGGTAAATCGATTCCTGGTGGAAGATTTGCTGCGCACCGTGATCGCTGGAGCGAAAGGCGATCTGGCGCTCGATCTCTATGCGGGTGTGGGATTTTTCACGCTTCCACTGACGAAAAGTTTCCAGCGCGTGGTGAGCGTCGATGCGAATCTTTCCGCAACGCGAAATTTACGCGAGAACGCGGACACCGCGGATACTTCCATCGTTTCGCAACACGTGCAGACCGAGGAGTTTCTGAAAACCGCAACGGAGGCTCCCGATTTCGTAGTGCTCGATCCGCCCCGCGCGGGACTTGGCCAAGTCTCTGCGCAAAAACTTGCTGACCTGGGACCGAAGGAAATCGCGTATCTCTCCTGCGACCCCGCGACACTTGCGCGCGATTTGGCCATTCTGATGCAAACGCCGCGCAAGCCAGCGGATTCCGCGCGGACGGCGCACCGCTACGAGACTTCTTCTGTCGACTTTTTCGATCTGTTCCCACAAACCTATCACATCGAAGCTCTTGTAAGGTTGCGGCGGGTCTGATGAAACTACCGGCCGTAGCCATCGCGATTGCTTTTTCATTTAGGCCTCCTGATTGGTTTCTCGCTGGGAGTTGTAGGTCAATGAAGGATCACAGCAATTTCTTTGCGCCCGGCTCATCATCGCTTTTGTAGCCGTGGAAGTGAGCTGTTTCATTGTATGCCCGTAAAGCTATGCTCGGATCAACTCACCAGCGACGCAGCCACCACAAACTCAAGAGAGCAGCCAGCAGCAATAGATAACCGAGCGCTGCCTGGTATTCGTGATTTTTTTTGTATTGCGCAAAAGAAAAGCTGCCGCCGTTCGCAGCATTCATTCTGGCAGCCGTGAATCTTGGGAAAAACAGCGGAACTGACGCGGCGTATTGCTTAAAAGCTTCGCCATGGTGTCCGAGCAATTCCCGTTCTTCGCGGCGCATCACCACGCTGTACACCACTGAGAAATACACGAGCAGAATTCCCGCAGATATCCAGGAATACGTCGCAATCCCCGCGCCAAGAGCTAGAATTGCGCTTCCCAAATAAAGCGGATTCCGCGTGTGCGCGTACGGGCCGGTAACCGTCAGCTTTTCCTGCTTATGCAAATACCCTGCAGCGAATGCGCGAAGCCATAGCCCCACCAACCCAATCACTGCGCCGAGGGCCACGGATTGTCGCGTCGGCCGCGCAAAAATAAGCACAAATACAGCAAGAATGTAGCCGAGCCGTACGCGCCATCGCGCGAAGAGTGTCGCCGCATTGCTCATGCAGCTTCACGCAGCGTGCGTAGCGCCGTCAGGACTTCGTTAACCGTGATGTGTAATAGGGACTCGTGCGATTGGGAGCCGCGTTTGTACGTTGTGGGAGCGCCTTCCCATCGCAGCACAGTTCCTGATTTACGATAAGGGCCATTGCGTTGCGGATCGGTTGGCCCAAAAATCGCGATGACTTTTGCGCCGAGAGCATCGGCAAGATGCAGCGGACCGGTATCGCTCGCAACCACGACGCTCGCATTTTTGAGCAAGGCCATCAATTGACCCAGGCTTCCAGAGAACGGCAACGGTTGCGCCGTTCCTGCCGAGCGAATCACAGTTGCAGACAAATCTTCTTCTCCCGGTCCAACGTTAATGACACTGCGAGTGCCGAATTCCTCAAAGATTTTTGCGGCGAGCAAGCCGTAGCGTTCTGCGGGCCAACATTTCGATCGCCAACCGCCTCCGGGACTCAAGACAATGTAGTCGTCAATGATTCCCTCTGTTTCGATTCTTGCGCGCAGGATTTTGTCGTCTTCGCCTGGAACCTTCAGAGTGACGGGTCCGACTGCAGCGCTTGCACCAGCCCGAACTGACAACTCGCCATTCTGATCCGCGATATGCTTGCCGGCCACGACACGCACGCGCTGCGTATAGAGCAGCGGCACACCAACTTCGCGAACGGTTTCGGACGAAAACCCTATGCGTCGCGGAATGCGCGCAAGAAACGGAATCGCCGCAGACTTCCACAAGCCCTGGTAATCAATTGCTGTTTCGAATCGATGCTGGCGGCTGCGCTCAAGGATGCTTCGTACACTGGACCAGTTACGCGTGTCCACCGTCCAGACTTCCGACGCAAGCCCGCTGGACTTCACGATAAATTCCCATTTGGGATGAGTCAGCCAGATAATTTCAGCGCTTGGAAAAGAATTTCGCAGGCCGCTGACTGCGGGAAATGCGTGCACGATATCGCCCAGCGAACCAAGCCGTACCAGCAGGAATCGCGGTTCAGTCATGCGGCGCCTTGCGGATCGTTTCCAATAATTCGCGCGTCGAATGATCCTTCGGGTCGCCAACGATGGCCACGCGAATTCCCAGGCGCTCCGCCGTCGCGCGTTCCGGCACAGTTTGCACGGAGTAATCGGTTCCCTTGGCGTGCACGGCCGGCCGTAATTCATCCAGCAGGGATTCGACGTTCGGCTCCGAGAAAATCACCACGTAATCAACTTCGCGCAGCGCAGCAACCAGCAATGCGCGAGCGCGTTCGTTCAGCACAGGTCGTCCCGGGCCCTTCAAACCGTTTACGCCGGAGTCCGCGTTCACTGCGACGATGAGCACATCGCCCTCGGCACGAGCGCCCGCCAAGTATCGAACGTGGCCGACGTGCAATATGTCGAAGCAGCCGTTTGCCAGCACAATGCGCTTGCCCCGCTCGCGGAGCTGCGAGGCGACCCGCGCAAGATCCCCGCGGACAGTCAGTTTGTCCACTGCTGCACGCATGTGCTAGCTCGCGCCGCCGGAAATTTCCGCGCGAATCGCGGCCAGCAATTCGCTGCGCGTAACCACTGCCGTCCCTCGCTTCATCACCACCAGGCCGCCCGCTATGTTCGCGATTTGCGCAGCTTCGAGCGGCGAAGCACCAGAGGCCAGACCGAGAGTGTAAGCCGCGAGCACCGTGTCACCTGCGCCCGTAACATCCACGGCTTGATTGTTTCCGTGTACCGGAATCTGCGTCAGCTTTTTTGAGCCGCGTTCGAACAGCACCATGCCATGGTTACCCCGTGTAACCAGCAGTGACTGTAGACCCATTTTCCTCAGCGTTGCGCGTCCACATTTTTCCAGTTCACTTATATCGCGCGCGATGGTGGTGTGATGCAGCGCTTCGAGTTCCGCCTCGTTCGGAGTGGCCGCGAGAATTCCGCAATTCGCATAAGCATCCAGGCGATAACGCGCGTCAAGAGTCACGGAGTACTTTCGTTTTCCCGTGCTGGTCCCTCGTTTAACTGCGCTGGGAGATGCTACACCGAATCCGTAGTCGGAGACGGCCATGCCGTCGGCGGCGCGCAACTTGCTCCGGAGTTTTGTCAAAAGTTTTGCTGAGGCGTTCGCCGGCGGCGGCCCGCTTGGCTCACGATCGACTCGCAGCACCTGCTGCGCGACGGTGTGCGTCCAACCGGCGAGGAATCTGGTTTTGGTGGGTGTTGCCCAATTCTTCGCGCGAACGATACCGCTGCTGTCCGCTCCGATGGAGTTAAAATATTCTGTGAGTGCACTCCCTGCCGCATCTTCGCCGACGACCGTGACCGGAAAAACCTTGGCCCCCAAAGCAGCCAGATTATTTGCGGCGTTCGCTCCGCCTCCCGGCACAAGGTTCGTTCCGCGATGCCGCAGAATCAGCACTGGGGCTTCGCGGGAAACGCGCGAAATCTCGCCAAATTGAAACTCGTCGGCGACGAAATCTCCAAACATGACAATCTTTTTCCCGGCGAAGCGCTCAACCATTTCGCCGAGTGCCGCCAGGTCCATGCTCATTTCTGTTTGGCTCGTTTGGCGCGTACTCATCGCCGCACTTCCTGCAAAATCCATTGCACGGCTTCGCGCAGATCGGCCGCGATGAATTCCGGCTTGCGTGGCCAGTTCTTTGCGTGCCATGCCAACTCGCCTTCTCCGTAGCCGGTACGCACAAGGATGCTTCGCGCGCCCGCGCTGTGCGATAGCTCCACGTCGCCGTGCCTGTCGCCCACTACAAACGAATTCTTCAAATCCAACTCCAGTTCGCGCGCCGCCCGCTCCAGCATGCCAGTTTTCGGTTTGCGGCAGTCGCAATTGTCCGTCGCAACGTGCGGGCAATAATACACGCCATCCAAGCGAGCGCCCGCTTGCTGTAGCTCGGCCACCATTCGTTCGTGAACATCGCGCACTAATTGCTCTGGAAAATATCCGCGACCCACTCCCGATTGGTTTGTGACCACGATCACTGGCAGCGACGCCTCATTCAGTTTTCGAATCGCGGCTGCAGCACCGTTGAGCAGCCGAAACCGGCTCAAATGATTTAAATAGCCGACCTCTTCGGTAACCGTTCCGTCGCGATCGAGGAACACAGCGGTGCGTGCGCCAGTCTTAGCCAGCCGACACCTCCGCCAAAACTTTTAACACTCCAGCGCTTACTTGTTCGGGCGCAATCGCAGTCATACAGCGATGGTCGATCGGGCAGCGCCGCAAGAAACAGGGACTACAGTAAGGCTTTTCTTGAACGATCGTACAGCGTGGCGTGACGGGTGATGTTCCCTCCGGATCTGTAGGGCCGAATACCGCAACCACCGGCAACCCAACCGCCGCCGCAAGGTGCATCGCGCCCGAATCATTTCCAAGAAATACCGCGCAGCGCGAAAGCAACGCGGGCAATTTCGCGACATCAGTTTTCCCGGTTAAGTCCAACGCTCGATGTTCCAATCCAGTTTGAATTGCCGCGGAAACGTTTGCTTCACCCGGCGTTCCAAACAGTAGAACTTCAGCCGAACGCTGCCTCACTAGCTGATTGATCGCGGCGGCAAAGCGTTCCGGCGGCCAACACTTCGCGGAGCCGTACGATGCCCCCGCAGCGACGGCAACGCGAACCGCTCCAGGCCGCGACCCAAACATCTGCAGCCTTTCTTCAGCCCGGATTGCTTGCTCGGCTGTCAGGCGCAACGAAATCTCCGGAACATCTGGAAGCGTTTGGAGCCAGCCCGCGCGCCGCAGCAGTTCGAGATAGTAGTATTTTTCGTGCGCTGGAATTTCGCCTGCGTTAGGTACCCCGATCTTTTTGGTTAGCAAAAATCCCCTTGCGTCGCGATTGTAGCCAATTCTCTCCGGAATTCCGGCGCGCCACACGATCCACGCCGCATCGAACGCATTTTGCAAAAGCAGAGCCGTATCGAATTTCTTCGCCTTTATCGCTGCTGCAAGTTTTTCCTTCCCGCCGATGTCTTTATGCTGGCCGTTTCGATCGTAAACGATCAACTCATCGGCTAGGCCCTGCCCGCGATAAATATCTGCGACGTACGGTAGCGCCAAAATCGAAATCTGCGCGTCCGGAAATCGGTTACGGACCGCTTGCAGCGCAGGTAGCGCCATAATGGCGTCACCGACCCAGTTGGTCGCGCGGATCAGAATTCTCACGCGACCGGGCTCCGCCGCTCGCTAAGAATTCGATTCAGCGCCAGCTTAAACTCGTTCTCCGAACTCAGCACGAAATCAATGACCGCCACGTACACGGGAAGTTTCGTGAATTTCACTTCCCGCAAATTCTGTTCATCTTTCTCAGTGGTAACCAGCGCCGTTGCTCCCACTCCCGCCGCGAGCGTTTCCAATTCTGTGGCGTCAGATTGTGAATAGCGGTGATGATCGCGAAACGCTTTCACTCCCAACACCGTCACGTGCCAACGACCTAAGTCGTCGACAAACGCCTGCGGGTTTCCAATCCCGCAAAATGCATAACACGGTCCGGCTGCGATTTCGCTCAGCGGCATCGCCGGAATGGGATCGTGCAGTTTTCGAAAACCGCGCAACCTGATCTGAGCCTGGAAAATCCGACGCTGGTCGAAATTAGTAGCCTCAAGCAGCGAATGTTCGCACTTGCGCGTTACCACTACAAGATCCGAGCGGCGGCAAGCGCGAATCGGCTCGCGAAGCTTCCCCGCCGGAAGTAACCACTCATCCTTTAATTTCGTCGACCCATCGAGCATCACGATGTCCACATCTCTCGCAAGTTTAAGATGCTGAAATCCATCGTCGAGCAGAAACACATCCACGGGTTCGGCAGATTCCAGCTTTCGCCCTTCCGCAAAGCGGTCTGGTCCCACGCCGAATCGAATTCTCCCTCCCAACCGCCGTTTCAAAAGTTCAACCTCGTCACTAGTTCCCTGTTCTCCGCGATAGCCGCGGCTCAAAATTGCGACGCGCTTTCCTTCGGCCAAAAAGTTTTCCGCCAGCCACAACACCATGGGCGTTTTCCCCGTACCGCCAACGGTCAAATTGCCAACGCTGACGACAGCACCCTGCAATCGTTTTTGCGAAATTATTCCGCTGGCAGAGAGCGCTGTCTTGATGCGAATCACAGTTCCGTAAATCCACGACAATGGCAGCAGGAGTATGCGAATTGGCAGCGGCAGACGCATCTACTCGCGTTTGAGCTCGCCTGCCAACAGCGTACGAATCGCTTCTAAAGCACGCTCGGTAGCTCCACGACTTTCCTCCACCAAGCGCCGCGCAGTGTCGCCCATTCTTTTATCGCGTTCTGGTTCGCGCAGCAGCTCAATCCAAGAGACTCCAGCGTCTTCGGGGCTGGCCACTTGCAGCGCCGCTCCCGCGGTCACGAATTTGTGCGCGATCTCCGCAAAATTTTCCATGGACTCTCCGAACACGGAAACCTTGCCGAATGCCGCCGGCTCCAGAATGTTGTGCCCTCCCGATTCCACCAAGGATCCACCCACGAACACACCGTCCGCCAATCGGTATAAGGAAGCCAGCTCTCCAATGCTATCGAGCAACAGTACCGTCACATCATCCGGAATCTGTACTTCGCTTCCGCCAGACGCCTGACCGGAGGGCGACGGCACGGCCAGGCTCGAACGGCGCAAATATTTTCTCTGCGATTCCGTTATGAAAGCAGCCGCCGCATCAAAGCGCTCCGGCTTTCGCGGAGCCAACACCATCAGCGCTCTGCGATGCTCGCCTTGCGTCACTCCAAACGCGATCAGCGCAAGCGGTTCCTCGGTAGCGACCACACTTCCTGCAACAATCAACGGCCGCCGGCCCGATCGAGCCAATTCCGATTCCAGCCATTCGGCCAGAGGTGTGCTCGCCGGCAATTCCGAATCGTATTTCAGGTTGCCGCACACTTTAACTTTTTCCGCCGGCGCGCCCAATGCCTTCACGCGCTCCGCATCTTTTTCACTTTGCATGCAAAACGCAGCGGCGCGGCCCAACGCGTCCTTCAGCAATGGCCGCAAATAAAATCCTGCCAGGCTGAGCCAGGTGTGCGACCGCGAAAAGGAGCGGTCTGAAATCCGGCCGCTTACGAAAAGAACCGGCACGGAACGCCGCGAAGCTTCGCGCAAAAAGTTCGGCCAAATTTCTGTCTCCAGCACCACGACCAGCGCGGGTTGTACCGCCGCAAACGCGCGCCTTACGCAAAACGCCCAATCCAGCGGAAAATAAATGATGGCGTCGGCAAAGGACATCCGCTCCTTAGCTAAATCCTGCCCAGTAATCGTAGTGGTCGAAATAATCAGCAGCCGCTCCGGAAACGTTTCTTTCAGCCGCTTCGCAAGCGTCAACCCGGCCAGCACCTCACCCACCGACACTGCATGTAGCCAGATTGCTCCCGCGCGTTTCTCCGGAAGCTTTTCCAGAGCAGGAAACGATAAACCGAGCCGCTCCTTCAAATTGGAAAGGTATTTACCGTGTCGAATGCCCTGGATCAGCCAATACGGCGTCAACAAAATCGCAGCGAGCCCCATCAGTAGGCTATAAACGAGATACACTCAGCAAGGCTCCGGTCTGACCCGCTGGGCGCAGGGCAACCCCGCACAATCCCAAGGAATCGAAGGCGTCGAGATGCAAAAGGTTTATTATAACTGGATCACGAACGCCCACTGCGCTCAGGCGGCGTTTCTCCTTCCCTTCGCGTTGCTGACGGCGCTGTATCCGGCTGCTCCTCAGCCGCAATCCACAGCAAAACCTCTCACCACCTCTTCGCTGGACTCGCACGACGGACTCACGATCGCCGCCGACCCGTGGCTTTCCGCCGAGCGATACAAATCGACGTTTCCCAAAAAAACGCCCTATGGAGCAGGCGTGCTGGCCATCAAGATGGACTTTCGCAACGACTCTGACGACAGCATCAAGATCGGCCTCGAACGCATCCGCCTCAATCTTACCTTCGATGAGAATAATCGCCAGGACCTTCCGGCCCTCAACTCTGAACAGCTTGCCGATGCTGTTCTGCACCCGAAATTGAAGGGTACTTCCAAACCGCGCATCCCGCTTCCTATCCCTACATCTCCCGGCGGTCGCGATAAACATTGGGAAGAATACAAAAAACTTGCCGAGGACGCCGGTCTCCACGCTAGTGTCGTAGCTCCCCATTCAGCGATCGAAGGACTTCTCTATTTCGACCTGCAAAATCAATTCGATCTGCTGCAAAATGCGCGCCTGTACATTCCGGAGCTTACCGCGCTCGAAAAAAAACGCAATCTGATGTATTTCGATATCGATCTGAGCCATCCGGCATCGCGCTAACGGCAGTCCAAACACCCGCGCGCCGCCGATTCCGACAGATACGTTGCTGTTCCCTCATCCCGCTTTTACGAATGTTTTTTGCTAAATTTGCGCGCCTTCTCACCGTCGGCTAACATTGAACTGTCACAATTTTTCTTTTCGCAAACTCATGCAAAATTTTCTTGAATCGCTTAACCCCGAACAGCGCCTCGCCGCCGAAACCACGGAAGGCCCGGTCCTGATCTTGGCTGGAGCCGGGACCGGCAAAACGCGCGCCATTACGTACCGCATGGCCAATCTCATCATTCGCGGTGTTGCCGCCGAATCCATTCTCGCGGTCACATTCACCAATAAAGCCGCCGAAGAAATGCAAAACCGGGTCTCCGATCTTTTGCGGGGTGCGGGAATTCCACCCGAGCGGCCCTGGCTTTCGACTTTTCATTCGCTCTGCGCACGCTTACTTCGCCGCGAAGCTGCTTCAGCAGGACTTCCCTCGAATTTTTCGATTTTCGATGACTCCGACCAGCTTGCCGCCATCAAGCTGGCTATGAATACGCTCAATGTAAGCGATGACGATCTGCAGCCGCGAGCCGTGCTCAGCGGTATCAGTTTCGCCAAGAATCACGCGCAATCTCCCGAACATATGCGCAAAGACGCGTTTTCCCCGGACGAGCGCCGCGCGGCCGACATCTACGCGGAATACGAAAAGATCCTTGCGCAAAGCAAAGCCGTCGATTTTGACGACCTCCTGCTGCGCTCCGCGAAACTTTTGCGCGATTCCGCGGCGGTCCGCGAAAAATGGCAGCGCCGCTTCCAATACCTCCACGTGGACGAATATCAGGACACCAACCGCGTTCAGTACGATCTGTTGCGTTTGCTGGTCGGCCCGCATCACAACATTTGCGTCGTCGGAGATGAGGACCAGTCCATTTATCGGTGGCGTGGCGCGGACGTATCCATCCTGCTCAGCTTTTCGCGCGATTTTCCCGAAGCCAAAGTCATTCGACTGGAACGGAACTACCGCTCCACGCAAAGCATTCTGGATGCTGCGGGCGGCGTCGTAAAAAACAATCCGGATCGCCTGGGCAAAACTCTTCGCGCCGAACAGCCCACCGGAGCGAATCTCCGCTACTTTGAAGCGCGTGACGCACAGGCGGAAGCCGAATTCGTCGCCGGCGAATTGCAAAAGCTGCTGGATGACGATCCCGAACAAACCTGCGCCGTCCAATATCGCACCAATTTCCAGTCTCGCGCATTTGAAGAGGTGTTCCGTCGGCGTGGCGTTCGCTACAAACTGGTCGGCGGTTTCAGTTTTTATAAGCGCGCCGAAGTTCAGGACGCTCTCGCCTACGTTCGTCTGGCCATGCATCCTGACGATGACATCGCAATCTTGCGGGTGCTCAATGTTCCGCCGCGTGGCATTGGCAAGACCACTCTTGAAGCGCTGCGCGATACTGCGCGCAAAAACAACACCTCTTTGTGGAACGCGATGGAGGAGCTGGTGACCGCAACGGCGGCAAGCCGTGCTGTTGCTCCTCTTCGCGCTTTCATGGATCTGATCGCGCGTATCCAAGCCGCTTTGACGGAAGAAGAGCCGGCCGATTTTGTGCGCTTTGTTTTGGACGAAACCGGCTACCTCGCGATGCTGCGCGACCGCAACACGCCGGAAGATGTCGCCCGCATGGAGAATCTGCAGGAACTCACACGCGCAGTGGCCGAGAGTACCGACGTGGGCGAATCGTTTACTGATTTTCTGGAT
>Ga0070709_10000934_pt1 | contig 16208 bp, 10 predicted proteins | sample LARL51metaG_FD_65449 | JGI IMG/M metagenome (GOLD analysis project Ga0070709, IMG submission 65449) | Corn, switchgrass and miscanthus rhizosphere microbial communities from Kellogg Biological Station, Michigan, USA - LAR L5-1 metaG | ecosystem: Host-associated > Plants > Roots > Rhizosphere ...
GCGCAACGGGCCTCGATGAACAGGCGTTCCACTTCGCCCCACTGGGTGTTGGCGTCCAAACCGCCGCCGACGCTCGCGACCTCAACTTCCCTGTCGACGACAGCGTCGCCGGCTACTCCCTTGATCCGGACGGTATAGGGCCTGTCCTGGGCAAAGGCCGCGATCCGCTTGCGGCTTTCCGGGTTGGCCGTCGTCTGCACGGCCACGATTCGGCCCAGAGCGCGACCTTGCGCCATTGCCTCGCTGACGAACAGGTCGACGTGGGCCTGCAGAAAGCGACTCGTGCCGAACTGGATGATCGGGAACGCCAATGGCCTAGATCTCGATCAGTGCCTTGATCGCCCCCGTCTCGGGCCTGATCCATTCTGGAAATCGCGAGGGGGCTTGTTCGAGCGAGGCGCGATGGGTGGCGAGCGCCCCGGTCGGCACAAGCCCGTCGCGCATGGCGCGGAACACTTCGTCAAAGTCCTCTCGCGTCGCATTGCGGCTGCCGAGCAGCGAGATTTCGCGCGCATGGAATTTCGGGTCGGCGAAGGAGATCGTCTCGCGCACGACGCTGACCAGCACATAGGTGCCGCCATGCGCGACATAGTCGAACCCCGCTTCGATCGAGGCTGCCTTGCCGGTGGCGTCGATGACGATGTCGAACAGGTCGCCGTCGGTTAGTCCTTGGAGGGTCTCGATCGCGCGGGGGCCACCCACGACCGCATCAGCGACCCCCAGGATTTCGCGGCAGAAAGCAAGGCGGTCCTGTCGCATGTCCAAAGCGGTGACAGCCCCACCGCGCAGCTTCGCAAAGATCATGCAACCGAGCCCGATCGGTCCCGCACCGACGACGAGGACACGATCGCCCTTGCCAGTGCCGGCGCGGCGATTGGCGTGAGCACCGATTGCCAGGAACTCCACCATGGCCGCCTCATCAAGCGTCACGCCGTCCGCCGCCGCGACGTTATTTTCCGGGACACAGACGAATTCCGCCATCCCACCGTCGACATGGACGCCGAGGACCGCGATGCGCTGGCAGCAATTCGTCTTGCCACGACGGCATGCGATGCAGGCGCCACACGACAGATACGGTATCAGGTAGACCTTCTGACCCACGGCGATCCTGCAGCCGGGCCCGGTCTCGGCAATCTCGCCCGACAATTCGTGTCCCAGGACTCGCGGATACTCCAGGAATGGATGCGATCCCTCATAGATATGCAGATCCGTGCCGCACACGCCTGCACGACGAATGCGCACCAGCACTGCGCCGGGTCCCGGAATAGGGCGGGACAGCTCGACGATGGCCAGTCGTCCTGGTTCAACGCATTGTAACGCGTGCATCCGAGCCGCCCCTCGTTGTGTCTTTTCTGGATGAGAACCGTACCAGCATTCTCAGTCAAACTCTTTTTGATCGCGTATAGCGGAAATAAGACTGGTAGGGCGGGCTACACTTTGCTGGTGCTCCTCGCCGCTGTTTGCCGCAATGTGTATCGTGTGCGCCATCAACATCCGGCGATTGGAACGCATCAGAGACATGACATTCGTGACGACGAGCCGTTCGATACGCACGCGCACCCGATGCAACACCGGCGCTGCGGCGATGCGCCCTCTATGAAACACCGCCGGCCTAGGTCCGGCGTGGTCCGGTTCCACATGATTGGCGCCATCCGCAGATATCGCAGCGGAGAGGAACTCACCCGCAATAATGGGGTGCCAGGTTTTGATTTCACCTGTTTCTTTGAGTCGGATGAGGGATTTTCCATCGCTTTTGACTGGTCGTCGAATATCATCAGGGAAAAGTTCCGGGACGAGATTTAACAGCAAGATCGTGGTATTAAATTACCGTAGATGTTTCGAGCGTTGGCCCGCAGGCGCCCTGTTCAGCGAACATCCGCGATTTCGCTAACGCTGACGCGATAATCAATTCAAAATAGACTTGCTCGACCACTCCTAAAATTCTGGCGATGTTGGATCAAACCAAAGCGACAGTCGACGACCGGCGGGGGCCGTGGCAGGACAGCATCATTGGCGCCCTGACCAGGCCAGAACCCGGTTCCGCGATGGACCGGCGCTGGACGCCCCGCATCATCGTTCTGAGCGGCCTCATGCTGGCGGTCCTGTGCGATGCCTTCGTGGCGCACATGCTTTCCGTGAACTATTGGGAGACTTTTCGGACCACCGAAGCCGCGAACGGCGATCTCGCCCGCGCCCTCGAAGAATACATGTTGCGCAACATCCAGGGCGTTGACGTTCTGCTGAGCACAACCATTGATGATCTCGCGCAGAATCCATCGCTGCTGACCCCCGGCAATCCGGCCCTGATCAATGAATTGAAGCACAGGGTGGCGCCGTACCCGGTCGCCAACGCGATCGTCGTTCTCGATGCCGAGGGCAATCTGCTCGGCGACAGCCTTGGCAATGGCGGGCCTGGCCGGGAGAGAAATTTCGCCGACCGGGCTTATTACCGGGTTCAGCGGGACGACCCCGGGCGCGGTCTCTTCATCGACGTGCCGGTGGCCTCACGCGTTCGCAGTACGCTCGTCATCGCGGTGAGCCGCGCCTATCTGAGGCCCGACGGACGTTTTGGTGGCGTCGTCTTCGTGCCGATCGACTACGACAATCTCCGGCGATTCTTCCTGTCACTGAACGTCGGGCAGCGTGGCACGGTGACACTCTACCGCGACGACGGCACGATCCTGCTGCGAACGCCGCACGCGGACGAGTTGGCCGGGCGCGACGTCAGATCGAACAGGTTGTTCACGCGCTATCTCCCGCAGGCGCCAAGCGGAAGCTTTGAAGGCAGCGGAATGACGGACGGGACGTCGCGCAGCGTCAGCTATCGGCGGGTCGCCGGCCTGCCGCTGGTGGTCAGCGTGGCACGTGACCCCGTGGAGTATCTGGCCGGCTGGAAGAACAATGCGCTGTACTACAGCCTGGTCGCCGCCGGGCTCAATCTGCTGATCGCCGGATTTGGCCTTGGTCTGGCGCGGCAATGGCGGCTGCGCGCGACATCGGAACAGGCGCTGCGGGACAGCCTCGAACAGCATCAGCTGGTCACCGAAAACGTCCCCGCCTTGATCGTCCATGTCGGCGCCGATGGTCATATCCGCTACGCCAACCGCGTCGCACGCGAATGGTATGCCGAGCCGTCCGCCGAGGCCATCCGCAGCCGCAAGATCGACGATTTCATCGACCCCTTGCGGCTTGGCGAGGCGAGGCTGAAGATCGAGGCGGCGCTGGCCGGCCGAACCGCCGGCGGCGAGGAGAAGGCGGCGTTTCCCGACGGCCGTGAACGCTGGTGCGAGACCATCCGGGTGCCAGATTGCGGCCAGGACGGCACGGTGCGCGGCTATTTCGTGCTGTCGGTCGACATCACCGAGCGCAAGCGCATCGAGGACGAACTGCGCCAGGCCCAGAAGATGGAAGCCATCGGTCAGCTGGCCGGAGGGATCGCGCACGACTCCAACAACATGCTGGCGGCGACGCTCGGCAATCTCGATCTGCTGCTCGACGCCTTGCCGCCCGCCGAGGTCTCCAGCCGCGGCCTCGCCGAGCGGGCGATCGAGGCGGCGGAGCGGGTCGCCGATCTCAATCGCCGCCTGCTCGCTTTCGCCCGCAAGCAGACGCTGCGGCCGCAGCTCACCGACGTGAACCAGCTGGTCAGCGGGATGACGACAATCCTGCAGCGGACGCTCGGCGAAGCCATCGAGATCGAAGTCGCGCAGGATCCGATGCTCTGGCACTGCCTGATCGATCCGACGCAGTTGCAGAACGCGCTGCTCAACCTTGCCATCAACGCGCGGGACGCGATGGGAGGCAGCGGGTGCCTGACGATCACGACCGCGAACGCGGTGCTCGACCAGCCGCTCGACGACGGCGACGAGCGCATCGTCCCCGGCGATTACGTGACGATCGCGGTGTCGGACATGGGCGCCGGCATGCCGCCCGAGATCGCGCGCCGGGCATTCGAGCCGTTCTTCACCACCAAGGAGTTCGGCAAGGGCTCGGGGCTCGGCCTCAGCATGGTCTACGGTTTTGCCAGGCAATCGGGAGGCACGGTGGTGATCTCGAGCCGTGTGGCGCAGGGGACGCGCGTCACGCTGTATCTGCCAAGCGCGGGACCCGCGGTCAGCGACCGGCCGCGCGCCAGCGTGGCGCGGGCGCTGCGACCGGAGACCGGCGAACGGATTCTCGTGGTGGAGGACAATCCGCTGGTCGGCGCCATGGCCTCCACCATGCTGTCCTCGATCGGGTACAGCCCGATTGTCGTCATCAATGCTGCCGCGGCGATCGCCGAACTGGAGCGGCCGGAGCCGATCACGCTGCTGCTGACCGATATTCTGCTGCCGGGCGGCGTGACCGGCGTTGACCTGGCGCGCCAGGCCCGACGCAGATGGCCCGATTTGCCCATTCTCTTCATGTCCGGCTTCGCGGATCCCTCGCTGGTGCCCGACGAGTTCCGCGCCAATACCAAGCTTCTCATGAAGCCGTTCCGCGTCGGGCAACTGTCCGAAGCGATCATGTTCGCCCTGGCCGGCACGAAAGTGAGTTGAGTTCGCAGCATGCTGAGGTGAACGCGTTGCGTCCGTCAACCGTCGCGCGGTCGCGCCGGGAAGCGGACCGTCACGCCGAGCCCCCGCCCGTCAATGCCTTCGGCGAGTTCGATGGTGCCGGCCGCCTGCTGCAGCAGGGTGCGGACGATGGACAGCCCTAATCCGGAGCCGGCCGGACGGTCGGCTGCGGGAATCCGATAGAAGCGATCGAACACGCGCGCGCGATGTTCCCCGGCAATGCCCGGCCCGTCATCGGCGATCCTGACGGCGTAGCCGTCATTGTCGGCGACAATGCCGACAATGACGGAGCCGCCTTCATGATTGTACCTGATCGCGTTATCGATCAGGTTGGTCAGGATATCATGCAACATCGACGGCTGTGCGCCGACCGGCGCCTGGTCGATGTCCGATTCGAACGCCAGGTCCACATTCTTCGCTGCCGCGAACGGCGCCATGATGCTCATCGCATCGCTCGTGCTGACAATGAGATCGCCTGCAGGCGCATCGGGGTTCGGTTCGGCGATGGCGCCTTGCTCCGCGCGGGCCATCACGATCAACTGGGCGACCAGGCGGTCGAGGTGTCTGGTCGACTTCTCGATCTCGGCAATGCTTTCGACGTCTCTTGGCAGGTGCCTGGTATCGCGCTGCAGCAGCGCCAGATGGACGCGCAGCGATGCCAGCGGCGTCTTCATTTGGTGCGAGGCGTCGGCGATGAAATCGCGGATCACCTGGATCGCCACCTCGAGCCGGCCGAACAGCTCGTTCATCGCGCGGACCGGCGGATGCGCCTCGATCGGAATGCGGTCGAGATCCAGCCGGTCGAGGCTCGCTGCCGCCCCCAAATGCCGCGTGTCGATTTCGCGCCCAAGCTCCACCAGCGGCGCAAGCCCGCGCCGGACAGCAAACACGACCAGGATGGCGGCCGTGGCGATGATGCCGCTTTCCAGGACCACCAGCGCGAGCAGGAGCTGGCGCTGGATCGCGGTCCTGCCGTTCGTCGTCTCCGCGACTTCAATCAGGACGGGCAGCGGCTTGCCATAGGCCGGCTGGGTCATGGCCGCCACGCGCACCGCAATCCCCTTGTACAGGGAATCGAAGTGCTCGACACTCCCGAGCGGAATCTTGCTGGCGTCAGCGCGCGCGAGATCCTCATAGCCGGTGACCAGGGCGCGATCGTAGGAGACGCTGTAATAGACGCTGTCGTTGGCCCTGGTCTCGAGCATCCCGAGTGCGACCTGGGGCAGGTCGACGGAGATGTCGCCGTCCTCGACCGCGACCCTCTCCGCGATCGCCTTTGCCGAACCATCGAGAACGCGGTCATAGGCGCTCTCGATGGTCTTGTTGATCAGCAGCAGGCCGGCAATTCCAAACGCGATCGCGAGCGCGCAGGTCGGGAGCAGCAGATTGAGCAGCAATGCGCGCCGCAGCGAGGGGACTTGTCCGGCGGTCACCTGTCCTCCAACAGATAGCCGAGGCCCCGTACCGTCTTGATCGTCGGCCCCTCCGGTCCAAGCTTTTGCCGTAGCCGCGCGATATAGAGCTCGATGGCGTTCGGCGCGACCGGCTCGTCGAAGCCGAACACCTCCGAAATCAGCCGCTCCTTGCGCACCAGCCGGCCGGCATGGGACATCAGGATTTCCAGGACGGTGACTTCGCGGCGACGCAACAACAGGGGCTGATCGCCGATCCTGGCCGTCGCGGATGAGGTATCCAGGAGCAAGGCCCCGCATCTCAGGGTCGGATCGGGGCGTCCCTTGCCGCGCCGCACCAATGCCCTGACCCGCGCTTCAAATTCGTCGAGGTCGAACGGTTTGGTGAGATAGTCGTCAGCCCCGAGGTTGAAGCACTTGACCTTGTCCTTGACCTCTCCGAGCGCTGTCAGGATCAGGATCGGCACCTCGCAGCCGCCACCGCGCAGCCGGCGGAGCACGTCCTGGCCGGGCATGTCGGGCAGGCCGAGATCGAGCACGATCAGCGAGTAGGCCTCGGAGGGCGCAATCTCGATCGCACCCGAGCCACTGGTTTCGTGATCGACGGCGACACCTGATGCCGCCAATGCCTTCTTGAGGCCCTCGACCAATGACGTGTCATCCTCGACGATCAGGATACGCAAGACGATGGACCTCGAGGCCGGACGTTGCCAAACACGACAATGTAAGTTCAGATGCGTCACGAGGTCAAAGATTGCGCGTCTTCCATGCGAATGCCTCACCACGCGTGGCCGGTGTCCCGACTGCTCGCCGGCCTGTGCGGGCTTGCAGCGCTTGTTCTGTCGTGTGCCGCCGCGCCGGCCGCCGACAATGGTACCGACGGGAACGCATCTGCCGGCCGCTCCCGGGCGCGTCTCGTCGTCAGGGGAACGACCGACAATTCGGAAATCGCCGACCTGATCGCCGAATTCATGAGGCGCAATCCCGAGGTCGTGGTCCAATATTCGAAGGTACTATCGACCGACTTGTTCGCCGAGGCCATCAAGCCTTTGGGAACCGAGGGGGCGGCCGACGTGATCTGGAGTTCGTCCATGGACCTCCAGATCAAGCTGGCCAATGACGGCTATGCGGCCGAATACCGCTCGCCCGAGGCTGAGGGAGTTTTCGGCTGGGCCCGATGGAAGGATCGGGCCTATGGTGTCACCGCCGAGCCGGTGGTGATGGTCTACAACAAGCGGTTGCTGCGTGAAGCGCTCGTCCCGAAGGATCATGCCGGACTGCTGCGCCTGCTCTCGGATCAACTGGCCGAGTTTCGCGGCAGGATCGCAACCTACGATCCCGCGGTGAGCGGTACCGGTCTGCTCTTCATTACCCAGGACGTCCGCGTGACAGCCCAGACCTGGAAGCTGGCGGCGGCGATGGGGCGGGCGAAGGTCAAGCTCTACGCCACGTCGGACGAGATGATCGATCGGGTGGTCAGCGGTGAACTGCTGCTCGCCTACAACGTCTTCGGGTCCTATGCCCTCGAGCGCGCCAGGCGCGAGGGCGACCTCGGCATCATCTTTCCGAGCGATTACATGCTGCTGCTGTCGCGCATCGTGCTGATCCCGCAAGCGGCCGGCCATCCCGAACTCGCCAGGCGCTTCATCGATTTCCTGCTCTCGCAAAGCGGCCAGGCCCTGCTCGCGCGCCACTCGCTCGGATCGGTGCGCGAGGACATGAAACCGGCGATTCCCGGCTATGCCGATGCGGCGAGCGCCTTGCGGCCGATCGCGCTGAGCATTGATCTCTTGACCTATCTCGACCAGGCCAAGCGCCAGCGCTTTCTGAAGGACTGGAAGGAGGCTCTTCAGGCGCGCTGAAGAATGATGAAGTTTGGTTGAATCGTCTCGCCGCGAACGATTCACCTCTCCCCGCTTGCGGGGAGAGGTCGGATCGCATCTTCGGATGCGATCCGGGTGAGGGGGACTCTCCGCGAGGTCGGTGTCTGTGATTGCCCCTCACCCCAACCCTCTCCCCGTAAGAACGGGGAGAGGGGGCGCACTTCCGTCGCGGCGACGATCGAACCTTATCTCATTACGCGCTAAGGCTGGTCTTGAGGGCGTGACAGCTTCTTGACAGGTTCGGCGAACTAGCCTCCCGTCAAAATCAAGCAAGAACGACAGTATCATGGGAGGAGCGTCGATGGTGCCGGGTCCCGAAGGGCAAGTGGAATCCGTGACGATGAAGCGCGTGACGCTGCGCATCGTCCCGTTCCTGATGCTCTGCTACTTCATCGCCTTCGTCGACCGCGTCAATGTCGGCTTCGCCGCGCTGCATATGAACAAGGACATCGGACTGTCGGCGGCAGCCTTCGGGCTCGGCGGCGGCCTGTTCTACATCACCTATGTGCTGTTCGAGGTGCCGAGCAACCTGGCGATGGCGAGGGTCGGGGCAAAAATCTGGATCGCCCGCATCATGGTGTCGTGGGGCCTCGTGTCCGCAGGCATGGCCTTCATCGTCGGCCCATACTCGTTTTATGCGGTCCGCCTGCTGCTCGGCGCCGCCGAGGCCGGCTTCTTTCCGGGCGTGATCCTCTACCTGACCTACTGGTTCCCCACCGCGTATCGCGGCCGGATCGTCGCGCTGTTCATGGTGGCGATACCGCTGTCGAGCTTCTTCGGCTCGCCGATCTCGGCCAGCTTGCTGCAACTCGACGGCGCCCTCGGTTTCCACGGCTGGCAATGGATGTTCGTGCTGGAGGCCGTTCCGGCGATCCTGCTCGGCATCGTCTCGTTCTTCTTCCTCGCCGACCGGCCGGAGGCTGCGCGATGGCTGAACGAGGAGCAGCGGCGCTGGCTTGCCACGCGCCTCGCCCAGGAACAGTCATCGCCGAAGGCCAGGGTTGGGCATCTGTCGCTCTGGCAGGTGTTCTCCAACAAATACGTTTTGGCTGCCTCGCTGATCTATGCAGGCGCGTCCGGTGCGAGCCAGTGCCTGTCGCTCTGGCAGCCGCAGATCATCAAATCCTTCGGCCTGACGGATCTCCAGACCGGCCTGCTCAACTCGATCCCGTTCGGCATAGCCTCGGTGCTGATGCTGCTCTGGGGGCGCAATTCCGACCGGACCGGCGAGCGCAAATGGCACACCGCCATTCCGCTGGCGCTGCTGGCCGCGAGCCTTGCGATGGCTGGCCTCGCCGGTGCGCTGGCGCCGACGATCGCCATTCTCTGTGTGGCAGTGACGGCGACCTACATCATGAAGGGACCGTTCTGGGCGCTGTCGACGGAATGGATGTCGGCGGGCGTCGCGGCCGCGGCGATCGCCCAGATCAACGCCATCGGCAATCTCGGCGGGTTCTTCGGCAGCTATCTGCTCGGCACCATCAAGGACGCGACGGGAAGTTTTGCGATCGGGCTGCTGCCGCTCGCCGGGTTGTCCGCGGTCGGATTCTTGCTGGTGCTCTCGCTTGGCCGGCAGCAGGGCGCATCGGGCGCCACGGCCGCAAGCGCCGTGCATTGATCATGGCTGTTCGGCATCCCGCCGGAAGGTAACTGGCAACGGAGCCGGCGCGATTTTTGCGGCTTTCATTCCGCCGTCGCCTGACCGAACCCGATGCCGACACAGATCGAGACGAATTGACGTCGCCTCGATCAGTTCGGCACCAACTTCCGTTCTCATCAGAACTCTGATCCACCCTTGACCATGACAGGTTGTTGACAGGTTGCCGGCGTTATCGTTCTCGCAAAACCACAGCCCGTAATGCGGCTCCACGTCGGTCTCCCTCCGCGAAAGGAGGGGAGCGGTAACGCCAGGGAGGAAAGATGTCCGCCATCGACACAGTCGGCGCGTCGGCGCTTGCAAGCAATTCACATGCCCCCGCCATCAAGTCGCGTCTCGCGGCAATCATCCGCACGACGAGCGGGAATTTCCTCGAACAGTTCGACTTCTTCCTGTTCGGCTTCTACGCCACCGCGATCTCGAAAGCGTTCTTCCCGACCGGCAACGAAGTCACCGAGCTGATGTTGACCTTCACGACGTTCTGGCTCGGCGCGCTGATGCGGCCGCTCGGGGCGATTTTCCTTGGCCCGTACGTGGATCATATCGGGCGGCGCAAGGGACTGATCGTGACGCTGTCGATCATGGCGCTCGGCACGATCCTGATTGCGATCTGTCCCGGCTATGCCAGCATCGGTATTGCTGCGCCCATCATCGTGCTGCTGGGCAGGCTGTTGCAGGGCTTTTCGGCGGGCGTCGAACTCGGCGGCGTTTCGATCTATCTTTTCGAGATTTCGACGCCGGGAAATCGCGGATTCTATACGTCCTTCCAATCCGCGAGCCAGCAGGTGGCGATCTTCGTCGCCGCCATCCTCGGCTACTCCTTGAGTGCTGCGATGCCGGCCGACGTCATCACCGCATGGGGCTGGCGCATTCCGTTCTTCGTCGGCTGCATGATCGTGCCATTCATATTCGTCATCCGCCGTTCCCTGGAGGAAACGCCGGCGTTTCTGGCCCAGAAGAAGCATCCCTCGCGAAATGAGGTGCTGCAGGCGATGCTGGCGAACTGGCGGATCGTGGTCCTCGGCATGATGCTGACGGCGATGACGACGGTCACCTTCTATTTCATCACGGTCTATACGCCGACATTCGGCAAGAATGTCTTGAAGCTGTCGGCGACCGACAGCCTGCTGGTGACCTTGTTCATTGCCTTGTCGAACTTCTTCTGGCTGCCGGTCGGGGGCGCGATATCCGACCGTCTCGGCCGCAAGCCCGTCCTGATGGCGGTCAGCGCGGTCGCCGTGTTCACCGCCTATCCGGGCCTGCTCTGGCTGGTGAGCGGGCCGACGTTCGGGAAAATGCTGGTGCTCGAATTGTGGTTGTCCATGCTGTTCGGCATCTACAACGGCACGATGGTCGCCGCCCTGTCGGAAGAAGTCCCGGCCCATGTGCGGACGACCTGCTTCTCGCTGGCTTACAGCCTGGCCGTGGCGTTATTCGGCACGTTCACACCGCTTGCGTCCACCTGGCTGATCGACAGAACGGGCGACCATGCCTCGCCCGGCTACTGGCTGGTGGCGGCGGCGGTGATGAGCCTGCTTGCGACTATCCTGGTGTATCGCGGGCGGGCCTCGGGGCCATCGGAAACGAAGCGATAGCGCCGATCGGGGAGGAGAGAACAATGGCCGTGTCGATTAAGGTCTTGAGCTTTCTCGTCGCCGCCGTTCTCGCGGCGTTAGCCGGTGCAGGCAGTTCGGCTGCAGAAATCAAGGTCATGATTTCCGGCGGCATGACCGCGGCTTATAAGGAGCTGACTCCCGTCTTCGAGCAGCGAACGGGACATACCGTGAGCACGGCTTACGGCCCCTCGATGGGAACCACCGTGAACGCCATTCCGGTGCGGCTGGCGCGCGGCGAAGAGGCTGACGTGCTGATCATGGTGAAGGAAGCGCTCGTTCAGCTGATCGAGCAGGGCAAGGCAGACGCTGCAACGCGCCTCGATCTCGTGCGATCGCCCATCGGGGTCGCCGTTCGCGCCGGCGCGGCCAAGCCCGACATCAGTACACCGAACGCGCTGCGCGATGCGTTGCTGGCCGCCAAATCGGTGGCTTATTCCGACAGTGCGAGCGGCGTCTATGTCGAGAGCCAGCTGTTCAAGCGTCTCGGCATCGAGGACCAGATGAAGGGCAAGGCCCGGATGATTCCGGCGGAGCCTGTTGCCAGCGTCGTGGCGCGCGGCGAAGCCGAACTCGGTTTTCAGCAGATCAGCGAACTCGTTCCGATCACCGGTGCGGACGTGCTCGGCCCGATTCCGGCCGAGCTTCAGAAGATCACCATCTTCTCAGCGGCGTTGACCACCGGTGCAAAGTCGGCGGATGCGGGCAAGGCACTGATTGCCTATCTCGCCGGTGCGGACGCGGGTTCGACCTTGAAGAAAAGCGGGCTCGATCCAATTCAGGCTGCCGCGCAATAGCTGGCGCGGTTACCACAAGGCGGGCGAGGCAGGGGATTGCGATGGCAAGTCACGACAGCTTCAGTTGCGAGAAGACGCTCACCACGGGCGGCACGACATATTCCTATTTCTCCTTGCCCGAGGCCGAACGAAAAGGCCTTGCCGGCGTCTCGCGCCTGCCGTTCTCGCTCAAGGTGCTCCTGGAGAACCTGCTGCGGTTCGAGGACGGCCAGTCCGTGACGCGCGCCAATATCGAGGCGCTGGCGCGCTGGACCGAGGACCGCGGCTCCGCCGGCGCCGAGATCGGCTTTCGTCCCGCACGCGTCCTGATGCAGGATTTCACCGGCGTGCCCGCCGTGGTCGATCTCGCCGCGATGCGCGACGGGATGGAGAGGCTGGGCGGCGATCCCTCAAAGATCAATCCGCTGGTGCCGGTCGACCTCGTGATCGATCATTCCGTCGTGGTCGATCATTTCGGCAATGCCGGGGCGTTGCGCGACAACGTCACCCGCGAATATGAGCAGAACGGCGAGCGCTATAATTTCCTGAAATGGGGGCAGGGCGCCTTCACGAATTTTCGCGTCGTGCCGCCGGGCACCGGCATCTGCCATCAGGTCAATCTCGAATATCTGGCCCAGACGGTCTGGACCGCTGAGCGCGACGGCAAGGTTTTCGCTTATCCCGACACGCTGGTCGGCACCGACAGCCACACGACGATGGCCAATGGCCTGGCCGTGCTCGGCTGGGGTGTCGGCGGTATCGAGGCCGAGGCCGCGATGCTCGGCCAGCCGCTGTCGATGCTGGTGCCGCAGGTGATCGGCTTCAGGCTGGTCGGCAAGCTGCGCGAAGGCGTGCTGGCGACCGATCTCGTGCTGACGGTCACGCAGATGCTGCGCAAGAAGGGTGTTGTCGGCAAGTTCGTGGAATTTTATGGACCCGGCCTCGACCATTTGACGCTGGCCGACCGCGCCACCATCAGCAACATGGCGCCGGAATATGGCGCCACCTGCGGCTTCTTCCCGGTCGACCAGGAAACGCTGAACTATCTCAATCTGTCCGGCCGTTCCGCCGAGCGCATCGCGCTGGTCGAGGCCTATGCCAAGGCGCAAGGCCTGTTTCGTACTCCGGGGATGCCGGATCCCGTATTCACCGATACGCTGGAGCTTAATCTCGAAGAGGTCGTGCCATCGCTCGCCGGCCCGAAGCGTCCAGAGGGCCGGCTTGGCCTCAGCGTCGCCAAGACCAACTTCTTGGCTGCGCTCGAAAGCGAGTATGGCAAGCCGGGCCAGGCGGCGAAGCAGTTTGCCGTCGAAGGCAAGGAATTTGCGCTCGGCCACGGCCACGTCGTGATCGCGGCCATCACCTCCTGCACCAACACGTCAAATCCGTCGGTGCTGATCGGCGCCGGCCTGCTCGCGCGGAATGCGGCGCGCAAGGGGCTCACCGCAAAACCCTGGGTCAAGACCTCGCTCGCGCCGGGCTCGCAGGTGGTGGCGGAGTATCTCGAAAAATCCGGCCTGCAACGGGATCTCGATGCGCTCGGCTTCTATCTCGTCGGCTTCGGCTGCACGACATGCATCGGTAATTCCGGTCCGCTGCCGGGTGAAATTTCGAAATCGATCAACGACAACGGCGTGATCGGCGCCGCGGTGCTCTCAGGCAATCGCAATTTCGAGGGGCGCGTCTCGCCCGACGTGCAGGCGAACTATCTGGCATCGCCGCCGCTCGTCGTCGCCTATGCGCTGGCCGGCTCGTTGCAGGTCGATCTCACGAGCGAGCCGCTGGGCACGGGCTCGGATGGCGCTCCCGTCTATCTCAGGGATATCTGGCCTTCGAACGCCGAGATCGAGCAGTTCATCCGCGACAATGTCACGCGCGCGATGTTCGAGAGCAAATACGCCGACGTGTTCGAGGGCGATGCCAACTGGAAGGCGGTCAAGGTCGCGACCGGCCTGACCTATCGCTGGAACATGTCGTCGACCTATGTGCAGAACCCGCCTTATTTCGAGGGCATCACCATGAAGCCGGCGCCGACCGGCGACATCGTCGGCGCCCGGATCCTCGGCCTGTTCGGCGACAAGATCACGACCGACCACATTTCGCCGGCGGGCTCCATCAAGCTGTCATCGCCGGCCGGCGACTTTTTGCGCGGCAGGCAGGTCCGCCAGGAGGATTTCAACCAATACGGCACCCGGCGCGGCAATCACGAGGTGATGGTGCGCGGCACGTTCGCCAACATCCGCATCAAGAATTTTGCGGTGAAGGGCGAGGGCGGTACGCCCGAAGGCGGCTGGGCGGTGCATCAGCCCTCGGGCGAGCGGATGCCGATTTTTGACGCGGCCATGCGTTACCAGCGCGACAATGTTCCGCTCGTGGTGTTCGCGGGTGTCGAGTACGGCAACGGCTCCTCGCGCGACTGGGCGGCGAAAGGCACAAAACTGCTCGGCGTCCGCGCCGTGATCGCGCAGAGTTTTGAGCGCATCCATCGTTCCAATCTGGTGGGCATGGGCATCCTGCCCTTCGTCTTCGACGAGGGCACGTCCTGGAAGAGCCTTGAATTGACCGGCGCAGAGCAGGTGTCGATCCGCGGTCTCACCGACATCGCCCCCGGCCAGCGCATGACGATCGACATCGTGATGGCGGACGGTTCGCTGAAACAGGTCCCGCTGACCTGCCGCATCGATACGCTCGATGAGCTCAACTACTTCAGGCACGGCGGCATCCTGCCCTATGTGCTGCGCCAGCTTGCGGCGTGATGAGCCGCCCATTTCGATACGTGATCCAGACAAGGGGGAAGTGACTATGTCAGGGAAAATTCCGGCGACCTTGATACCCGGCGACGGCATCGGTCCCGAGATCACCGCAGCGGTGACCCGCGTTCTGGATGCGCTGGGCTCGCCGTTCGAATGGGATGTGCAGCAGGGCGGCATGGCGGGTATCGAGACATCAGGAGATCCGCTGCCGGGCGTGCTGGTCGACAGCATCCGGCGGACCAAGCTGGCGCTGAAGGGACCGCTCACGACGCCGGTCGGCGGTGGCTTCCGTTCGGTCAATGTCCGCCTCCGCGAAGAGTTCGGGCTCTATGCCAACCTGCGTCCGGTGCGGACCATGGTGCCTGGCGGCCGCTACGAGGATATCGACCTCGTCCTGGTCCGCGAGAACATCGAAGGCCTCTATGTCGCATTCGAGCACTTCATCGCCGTCGGCGACGATCCGCACGCGGTCGCGATCTCCTCGGGCGTGAACACGCACGCGGAAGCGCGGCGCATCGTCCGCTTCGCCTTTGAATATGCGATCAGCCACGGCCGCAAGAAGGTCACCGTCGTGCACAAGGCGAACGTGCTGAAGGCGCTGACCGGGCTGTTCCTGCAGGCCGGCCGCGAAATCGCCAAGGAATATGAGGGGCGGGTCGCGATGGACGACCGCATCGTCGATGCCTGCGCCATGCAGCTCGTGATGAACCCGTGGCAGTTCGACGTCATCGTTACCACCAACCTGTTCGGCGATATCCTCTCCGACCAGATGTCCGGCCTGGTCGGCGGCCTCGGCATGGCGCCGGGCGCCAATATCGGCGAGAAGGCCGCGATCTTCGAGGCGGTGCACGGGTCGGCGCCCGATATCGCCGGCAAAGGCATCGCCAATCCGCTGGCACTGCTGCTGGCGGCGGGGCTGATGCTCAAGCATGTCGAGAGAGACGATCTCGCAAAGCGGCTGCGCAGGGCAATCGAGCAGACCTTGCAGGTCGACAATTTGCGCACCGCCGATCTCGGTGGCAAGGTCTCGACCGCGGATTTCGCGGGCGCGGTCATCAATCGCCTTGCGGCGTGATTGCGCGCATAAGGCAGGGAGTGAAAACATGGCGAAGGGCTCTGACCTGTTGGTCGCGGCATTGGAGAACGAAGGCGTCGACCGGATCTTTGGCGTGCCGGGCGAGGAAAATCTCGACGTCGTCGAGTCGCTGCGCAATTCGAAGATCGAGCTGGTGCTGACCCGCCACGAGCAGGCGGCGGCGTTCATGGCGGCGACGCACGGGCGGCTCACCGGGCGGCCCGGGGTGTGTATCTCCACGCTCGGCCCGGGCGCGCTCAACCTCTCGACCGGTGCGGCCTATGCGCATCTCGGCGCGATGCCGATGCTGATGCTCACCGGGCAGAAGGCGATCATGAGCAGCCGGCAGGCGCGTTTCCAGATCGTCGACGTGATTGCCTCGATGAAGCCGCTCACCAAGATGTCGCGGCAGATCGTCAGCGCCTCGACCATCCCGACCCTGGTCCGCGATGCCTTCCGCGTCGCCATGGAGGAGCGGCCGGG